>Ga0209199_1004193_pt1 | contig 13442 bp, 16 predicted proteins | sample COGITO_mtgs_1105_7_FD_184805 | JGI IMG/M metagenome (GOLD analysis project Ga0209199, IMG submission 184805) | Pelagic marine microbial communities from North Sea - COGITO_mtgs_110523 (SPAdes) (version 2) | ecosystem: Environmental > Aquatic > Marine > Epipelagic ...
AAATTAAAGCCCGTAAAGGGAAGGTTATAGCTGTTGTGACTAAGGGTGATGTGACGGTCAAAGCACTGGCAGACCATGTGATTGAAGTTCCAGAAACTCTAGAGTGTTTATCTCCCCTACTGACTACCATCCCATTACAGCTGTTTTCATACCACACAGCGGTCCTATTGGACAAGAATGTTGACCAACCACGTAACCTGGCAAAATCAGTAACTGTAGAATAAAAAACTAAGAGTGACTACCGGTGGTAGTCAATAAAAAAATATAAATATGAAAGTAGGAATCACCTTTTCAACCTTTGATCTTTTTCATGCCGGGCATGTAAAGATGTTAGAAGAAGCAAAACGTCAGTGCGATTATTTAATCGTAGGGCTACAGTTAGACCCTTCGATTGATCGTCCTGAGAAAAATGGACCTTCACAGTCGATTATTGAACGTTATATCCAGATCAAAGGATGCAAGCATGTAGATGAAATTGTACCGTATGTATCTGAACAAGATTTAGAAGATATTTTACGTTCTTTTAAATTGGATGTTAGAATCATTGGTGATGAGTACAAAGAAAAAAGCTTTACAGGTAGAACGTATTGTGAAGAAAAAGGAATCGAGATCTATTACAACTCGAGAGACCATAGATTCTCTTCGAGCGGGCTTAGAAAACAAGTGAAAATAGCAGAAGATAAATAATGAATAAGAAGAAAAAAGTATTAATTACAGGCGGCGCAGGTTTTATTGGCTCACATGTCGTAAGGGCTTTCGTTAATAATTATACTGATTACCATATCTATAATTTAGATGCTTTGACTTATGCAGGTAATATGGAAAATCTTAAAGATTTTGAAGATTATTCTAATTATTCTTTTATTAAAGGAAATATATGTGATGAAGAATTTATTAATAAACTTTTTCAAAAGCATCAATTTGATTCTGTAATTCATCTTGCAGCAGAATCACATGTTGATAGATCTATTACAGACCCTTTAGGTTTTGCTAAAACAAATATTTTGGGCACCATGATTTTACTAAATGGGTTTAAAGAGTTGCATAAAAGCAACTGGGATGATAAACGTTTTTATCATGTAAGTACTGATGAGGTGTATGGATCATTAGGTGAAACTGGCTTATTTGAGGAGACTACCTCTTATGACCCTAATTCTCCATATTCTGCCTCAAAAGCAAGCTCAGATCATTTTGTACGTGCCTATGGCGAGACCTATGGGTTGCCATATGTGATTACCAATTGCTCTAACAATTACGGGCAACAACAATTTCCAGAAAAGTTAATCCCCTTATTTATAAATAACATATTAAATGACAATGCCCTACCTGTTTATGGAGATGGTAATTACACCAGAGATTGGTTATATGTTATAGATCACGCCATTGCCATAGATTTGGTGTTTCATGAGGGTAAAAATCATGAAACCTATAATATTGGTGGTTTTAATGAGTGGAAAAATATTGATCTAGTAAAATTACTATGCCAACAAATGGATGAAAAACTGGGTCGCGCTTCTGGCACTAGTGAAAAACTCATCACCTACGTAAAAGATAGGCCCGGTCATGATTTACGCTATGCTATTGACGCCTCAAAAATAAATAAAGAATTAGGCTGGAGCCCAACGGTAACTTTTGAAGAAGGTTTATCTGAGACTATTGATTGGTACTTATCTAACGAAGAGTGGCTCAATAGTGTTACCTCAGGTAATTATCAAAATTATTATAAATCTCAATACCAATAATACATGAAACGAGCATGCTAAAAAGTTTGTTGATTTGTAAAAGAATAAATAGCGAACAGCATGTAACCTTTTTAAAAAATAATAAAGACACATGAAAGGAATTATACTAGCAGGTGGGTCTGGAACTAGGCTTTACCCGATCACAAAAGGAACCTCAAAACAATTATTGCCTATCTATGATAAGCCAATGATTTACTATCCTTTGTCTGTACTTATGTTAGCGGGTATTAAAGAAATACTTATTATTTCTACACCCACAGATTTACCAAATTTTGAGCGCCTTTTGGGTAATGGCCAAGAATTGGGAATAAAGCTTTATTACAAAGAGCAGACCTCTCCAGATGGGCTGGCACAAGCCTTTATTATAGGTGAAGACTTTATTGGTAAAGATGATGTGTGTTTGGTACTTGGAGATAACATTTTTTACGGTCATGGCTTTACCGATTTATTGGCAAAATCACTTGCCAATGTAAAACAGGAACAAAAAGCAACTATTTTTGGGTATTATGTTAATGATCCAGAGCGCTATGGAGTTGTAGATTTTAATAAGCAAGGAGAAGCCTTATCTATTGAGGAGAAACCAACCAAACCAAAAAGTAATTATGCGGTTATTGGCCTATATTTTTACCCTAACTCTGTGGTAGATATTTCAAAAAACATAAAACCCAGCCATCGAGGTGAGTTAGAGATAACCACCGTAAACCAAGAATATTTAAATCGTGGTGATTTAAAAGTAGAGCTTATGGGGAGAGGCTATGCATGGCTAGATACCGGCACCCATGACTCACTCATTGATGCCTCAAATTATATCAGGACCATAGAGAGCCGTCAAGGTTTAAAAGTAGCATGTCTAGAGGTTATAGCTTGTAAAATGGGCTACATCTCAAAACAACAACTTTTAAAACTTGCTGAGCCTTTAAAAAAGAACGGCTATGGCCAATATTTAATAGAAAGAGCAAAAGAAATCTAATGAAGTTTACAAGATTAAAAATACCAGATGTTATTTTGTGTGAGCCTCAAGTATTTTGTGATGAGCGCGGTTATTTTTCAGAAACTTTTAGGCAAGACAAGTTGGACGCTTTTTTAGGCTTTAACATCAACTTTTGCCAAGACAATGAGTCTAAATCATCTTTTGGTGTATTAAGAGGTTTACATTATCAGTTAGCACCGCATGCGCAAACCAAGTTAGTACGAGTAATTCAAGGAAGCGTTTTAGACGTTGCTTTAGATATCCGTAAAGGCTCACCCACTTTCGGCCAGCATGTGGCGGTAGAGCTCACCGCCGAAAACAAAAAACAACTACTAGTACCTCGAGGGTTTGCTCATGGCTTTGTAGTGCTTAGTAAAGAGGCCACTTTTGCTTATAAGGTAGATAACTATTATGCCCCAGAGTGTGATCGTGGGATTGCCTTTGATGATGCAGCATTAGCCATAGATTGGCAGTTAAAAGCAAGCGATCTGCAATTGTCTACTAAAGATACCCAACAACCTTTATTTAAAGATGCTGACTACTTTAACCACTCAATAAACCTCTATGATTAACATACTAGTTACTGGCGGCAACGGCCAGCTGGGCTCAGAGCTTAGAGAAATAGCTCCCAATTACCAAGATTATAACTTTTTGTTTACAGATGTTAAAGACCTGGATATCACAAAACACAATGCTGTAGCAGCTTTTATTAAGAGTAATAATATCAACGTTATTATTAACTGCGCTGCTTACACTGCCGTAGATAAAGCAGAGCAACAAAAGGATGTAGCCAATGCTATAAACCATTTGGCAGTGGCTAATTTTGCGCAAATAGCAAAAGATAAAAATATAAAGCTAATCCATATATCTACAGATTATGTATTTGATGGCACTAACAACAAGCCTTATGTAGAGACAGACACCCCTAATCCACAATCTGTTTATGGAAAAACAAAATTGGATGGAGAATTGGCCATGCGAAAAATAAACCCTTCAAATTCTATTATAATAAGAACCTCATGGGTGTATTCTAAATTTGGTAATAATTTTGTAAAAACGATGTTAAGTTTGGCTGAAACAAAAGATGAAGTTTCAGTTGTTTCAGATCAAATAGGATCTCCTACCAATGCTGCAGATTTAGCAGAGGCTATTTTAACAATACTACCAAAAATAAGTAATGAAACTGTTGAATTGTTTCATTATTCCAATGAAGGGGTTTGTAGTTGGTATGATTTTGCAACTTCCATTTTTGAAATATCGAATTCGCAAATTTTAGTTAAACCCATAGAAACATTTCAATATCCCACACCTGCTAAAAGACCTAAGGTTTCAGTTTTAAATAATAAAAAGATTAAGGCTGAGTATAGCTTAAAAATAGAAAGTTGGTATTTGTCATTAATGAAAACTTTAAATTCTTGATATTATCATGAAGGAATTAATGATTAACGCATTTAAATCTACAGTTTATAAGGTTTTATCGGCAGTATTGAAATTTGGACAAATACTATTGATTACAAACCTTTATGGTGCTGAATATTTTGGGGCATATACATTTGCAATATCTGTGTTCTTATTTATAAATTCAATTTTTAGATTTGGTTTTGATGTTTATATTCACAAAAAAGTTGCCTCTATTTTTATTGAAAAAGGTAGAAATAAATCACAACAATTTTTCATAAAAATTGTTGTGATACCAATTGTTGTTTTGGCTTTAATTTCAATTGTAATAAAGCTTAGTTTAATGGCTTTTGGCGATGAAGCTTTAAAGTTAAATCTTTTAAGCTCGCTAATCCTTTATAGTTCACTATATGCTTTCATGTGGCTTTTTGCTTATTACAATAGAGGTATTGAAAAAGGGAAAACTTCAGTTTTTATTTTAGAAATAGTTTTTCCAGTAATAAATATTTTAGCTTTATTATTATTTAGCGTTTTAGATTTTAATATAAATAACATATTAATTCATTCTTATGGTCTAGCCGTAGTTATTTGTTTACTTATTTTTATTGGTCTTGAGAAACTTGATTATAGTCTCTTTGGAAAGACTTTATCTAAAATCAAAAATTATTCTTTAAGAGAAACAAAAAATGCATTTCCATACCTTTTAATATCTATGTCAAGTATGCTTTTGGCTTGGGTTGATTTTTATGTAATATCTTTTTTTGAGAGTGATAATACTTTAGGTATTTATTCTGCGTCTACAAAATTTGCTCAATTTATGTTGTTTCCAGCTTCAGCTATAGCGATTTTTTTTTCAAATAAGTTAGTAGAATTTTATAAAAATAATGATCATAAAAGTGTTGTTACTTTCTTGAAAAAAATTACAATTATATTATTTATTGTTAGCTCATTACTTTTTGTGCTAATTAATCTTTTTAGTTCATCTATTTTAAATTTATTTGGTGAAGAATTTAAAGAAGGTAATGTAGTACTGTTAATTTTAACTTTTGCATATTTAATTAACGCCAGTTTAGGTTCTTTTGAAACAGTTTTACTAATGTCTTCGTACAAAAGATATTTATTCAATTTGAATTTAATAACGGTCTTATTAAATATAATTTTTAATATACCATTAGTATTTTTATTCGGGATTGAAGGAGCTGCACTTGGCACCCTGATTTCTATTGCTACTAACAGGATTATGCAGTATTATTTTATAAGAAATAAAGTTTTAAAAATATAAATGAATAAACTAATAAATCTTTTTTTTGGGTTTTGTATTTTTCTTATTGCTGTGCCTTTTAATTATTTTTTTGAAAATAATTTTAATGCATTACCAATTCAGTTTCTGTTATGCATTTTTTTATCAAGATCTTTTTTTAAGCTAAAGCTTAATAACCTCTTTTTTCTTATTTTTTCTTTTTTAGTTTTGATTATAGTTTCTAATCTTGATGTTATAAGTTTTACTACTTCTGCAGTAATTGCAACATTCTTTATTTTTTGGTTAATAATATTATCTGGTAATTTAAAATTACCTCAAAAAAAGTTTAATAAAATAGTTAACAACACCTTATTTTTTTTTGGTGCAATGTTAATTTACTTTAGTGTTGATTTTTATTTAAATAATGATCTAGAATCAAGATCAAAAGGTTTTGGTTCTGGAACAATTTTTTCGATAATAGCTCTTTATGGATTTTGTGCGATCTATTTAAGATATTCTTCAAAAAAACTAAGCTTAATTAAATTTATTCCTCTGGGACTATTATTTACAATTCCAATTTTAATAACTCAATCTAGAGGGGTGTTAGTAACTCTTATTTGTGTTTTTTTCGCCATAGAGTTTAAAAGTTTTAAAAAAATTAATTGGAGCAGGATCTTATTAATTTTTATAATTTTTGGATATTTTATTTTTAGCTCTGCAGTTATAAATCGCTTTGACACTTCAAATTATCAAGATTTGAATCAACTAACTTCCGGTAGGTCAAAAACTCAATTTTATATATTGGAATCTTTTGTTACTGAAAGTAATTGGATAAATATATTATTTGGAAATGGCTTAAATTCTATTAAGATTTTGGCTTCGAGAGGTTATGAATACCCACATTTTGACTTATTGTTTTTAATTTACGAGGGAGGTATTATACTTGTTTTATTATATGCTTTAACTCTTTTTAGAGTTTATAAAATGTTTAATAACAAATTATTTTTTTGGATTTATTTTATCTCTTCTCTACATACTAACATGATAATATCACCAGGATTCTTTTTTTTATCAAAAATTTTAGATAATCAATTTAACTTTAAAAAATATTTAAATGAATATAATACAAGTTTATCAAACTAATCCATTTGAAGAAGGCCAAGGTGGAGGAGTTAGATATGTAAAAAACCTTCTTAGTGGTTTAAAAACTTCTTGTGATTCTATTTTATTTATTGGTATAGGTCCCAAAAAAGAATCGAAAGGCAATATTTCTCTTATACCTGTAACCAAAGAACTTACAGGATACATTAGATTTTTATTTGTTCTATTTTTGAAATTACCATTTATGAATTTGAGCAAATATGATATTATTCATGTTCACAGATTATACTTTGCTATCCCATTTATAATACTCAAGCCACATTTAAAAATAGTATGTTCTCTTCATGGTAGGACATTTTCTGTATTTGAGAGTAATTATGGTTCTGGTTTATTAAGCATTTTTAAAATACTATTTAAAAAAATTGAACTCTTTTGCTTAAATAAAATAAACTATCTAGTACCAGTGAGTCAAGATGTTGTCAATTCGTTTGAGTTAAAATACAATAACTTTAAATTTTTCGACCAAAATATAATTGGTTCTATGTTTGATTTTTCAAAATTTAAGATCATGCCGTCTAATTATTTGCAAGATAGGTTTGGTAATAACAATAAATATGTTCTTTTTTTGGGGAGATTAGCAGACGTAAAAAATATAGACTTCCTTATTGAATTATGGAGTAGAAAGTTTCAAAATTCAAAAGAAATTAAATTAGTAATTGCGGGTAACGGAGAATTAAAGGATAAACTTCATAGACTAAATAAGAAAATATGTAATTCTAATGCACCCATCTTTCTGGGGGAGATAGACCCTAATGACGTTCCTATTCTAGTATCATCCTCAGACTTATGTGTTTTATCATCTAAACATGAAGCTTCTCCAACAATTATTAAGGAGGCTCTTTCTTCGGGTATTCCTGTTGTTACTAACGAAGTGGGGGACGTAAAAGAATTTATAATTAATGGCCAAAATGGTTTGATAATCAGAAAAGACTATAAAACGTATTCAAATTCGATTGAATTAATTTTAAATAAAAATTTGAATAAGGATTTTGTAAAATCAAAGTCAACAGAGAAACTTTTAAAGTGTTCAGTTGATTTTATATGTAATGAATATTTTCGAATCTATAGAAATCTTAAAAAAGAATTATGAAAATATTAATTTTAATGACAGGAACGTATCCGCCAAAAGAAGGAATTGGAAGTTATGTTTTAAATTTAGCTCAAAGATTGTCTTCTGATAATGTAAATCAAGTTACAATATTAACTAGGATTAAAAACAAAACAAAAAGATTTGAGCTAATAAACAATAATCTAAGAGTTATTGGGGTCCCAACTATAAAAGTACCTGTTTTATCATTATTACATTTTAAGTTTAAAATTATTAAGGAATTTAAACATCAAAACTTTGACATTGTTCATTACAATTCACCATTAATGTTATTTGTTAAAGAGTTGAAAACAAAAAAAAGTTTAGTCACTATTCATTCAACCATGAAAGCAAGTGTCAGATTTTTAGAACCTCTTAATTCAGGAACTATATTAAAAATGGTTATGGGTACCTTCATTAGTCCAATTATTGAAAAAACCTTACTAAAAAATTGTGACTCAATTATATCTGTGTCTGATGTTACAATTGATGAATTGTATAAACTATATAACTTTAAAAATAAAATTTATTATGTGCCAAATTGTATAAATCATGAAATATTTTATCCGTCTGAATTAAAAAGAAAAAATCAGTTCTGCTCAGTTGGAAGATTAGATTATGGTAAAGGTGTTGTTGAAATAGTAAAGGCTTTGAATAAAACACAAGATCGGTTAAGGTCTGAAAAATTTAAATTCTACTTTATTGGTGACGGTCCGTTGAAAAATATGCTCTTAAAAAAAATAACTGATTATGGAATTGGAGATATTGTCAATATTAAAGGACATCTGTCACAAATTGAAATATCAAAATTCCTAAGTCAATCTTATTTTAGTTTAATTAATTCTAAGTATGAAACTGGTCCGAGAACTGCCCTAGAGAGTATGGCTGTGTCAACTCCTGTAATTTCTACATCTGTTGGTTTACTTAAAAGCATGGATAATAAGAAATTATTTATAGAAATTAATAAAAATAAGTTATCAATTGAAAAAGCCATAGTAAAAGGCCTAGAGATAATTAATACTCCTTATTATGAAGAGTTAAAGCAAAACTCTTTAGTTTTCTCAAGAAAATTTTATTGTAAAAATCTAAAAACCAGTATTGAAAAAGTATATGAAACAAATTGATATTAAAATTTTAATAAAAAATTACAACACTAAATTAGCTAAAAGACAGCCTTGGTATACAATTAAGGCTCTAGCAGGAATTTTAATTGAGGAAGGTTTTCAGGTAGACATTATATCAGATAAAAATGATATACAACCAAATTTTAAAGGTGTTTTGATTAAAGTTTGGAGTTTTAAGGATATCTTCTATTGGAAAAAAAAGAGGGAATATAAATTAGTTTATTTACTAACATTCCCGTTCTACAAATTCAATAAAATTAAATCCTTAAATCTTCATGACTTTTTGTCAAATTTTAAAGGGTTATATAAAATTATTTTAGTTTCGTTTATACCTAGCTCACTAATAAAATGTAATCTTAATAGAGCTAATGCTGTTATAAGCATATCCGATAATTCGTATAATTTTTTTGGGAATTCTGTAAAATATTTAAATTTTATCCCTTTTATATTTGATAACTGGGGAGATAAAATATACGAAGAAAAACAAAAAAAATCTAAAGACATAACTATTGGATATTTTGGCTCACCAATTTCAACTAGAGGTTTTTCTGATTTACTAATGTTCTACAAATATTTTAATGAAAAGTATACCAATACTAAATTAAAACTGATAACTAGAATAGAGAGAGAAAAATTGAAAAATAATGAACAGAATTATCTTAAAATAATTAATGATTCAAATAATGTGAGTGTTAAGAGCGGATTTCTTGATAGAGCTGAGTTAGCAGATGAATTGCAGGAACTTGATTACCTAGTTTTACCATTCAAGGTAGTTTTATCTGAATTACCAATAGTTGTTCTAGAAGCTCTTGAGTTTGGCATTCCTTTAATTACTACTAGAGAGAGTGGAATCGAGAGTCTAATCACAAAAAATAATATTAATGAAGTTTTATTTGTTGAAAATCTAGGTAAATCAAATTATGAAGAAGTAATTAAATTTATTATGAGTAATAAGAATAAAGTTGAATTCAATATTGTTAAAGATTCAATTATAAATATTAATAGAGAATTAATTAGTGAATTAAAAAAAATATGTCAAAAATAAAGTACAGTAAAAATAATATTTTAACAGCTTTTTTAAACTTTAAACCCATAGTATTAATCTCAAATTTGATATTTCAGGGAATACCTTATATGACAATTGGAGAAAAAATATATAAGGTTTTAATTACTTTGATTTTCACCTTTATTATTAACTTTTTATTAAACAATGTGTATATGTCTTTTTTTATTGGACACATACTTAACTATATAATAAATGGACAGTTTTATGTTGTTTATAGATACCTAAGCAAGAATGAGACAATGAATATAGAAAAACTACATAGTTATATAACTTTTATTGAAAAAGTAACAGGTTTTTTTAAACCATTAGATATAATATATACTGGAAGTTTTGCAAGGGGGCAAATGAGTAGACAAAGTGATTTAGATATTAGAATATATCATCGGCGTGGAATAATTAATTCTTTGAAATGCTATTTTATGGCAACTTTTTTAAGACTTACTGCTATATTTATGAAATTCCCCATTGATGTTTATTGTTTTTCTAATCTATCTTTTTTGGGGCCAAGAAAGATAAGTAAAAAGGAGATCCCAGTCCACACTAATGGAAAGAAAGAATTTCTGTCAAAATTTCCAAATTCCCCCAAAATTAGTGATCAACTTGAAAAGTTAATAATTCGATGAAAAACATTATGTTATCTGGTCCAGATGGTACAGGAAAGTCTACTATAGCTAATGCTGTAATAAGAAGATTGAATGAATCTAATAATAATGTAAGTCATGTTTGGCTAAGATTTAATCACTATTCAGCCAAATTTATAAACATGGTTGGGAGAGTAATAGGGAAAAGTTATTATGAAACATACAGTTGGGGTAAGTTAGGGTATCATGATTACAGTGGTTTTATAGGAGTTTTTTACATAATAGCAGTATACATAGATCATCTAATTTTTAATACATTTTTTAGAAAAAGACATTTAAAACCAAATAAAAATTATCTAATTGACAGGTTTATTATTGATATCATTGCCGATCTTATTGTAGATACAAACAAAACAAATATGATTTTGTTACTATTTGGACCTTTTCTGAAAAAAGAATTAAAAGTAGCTCATGCATTTATTTTAATATGTGATAAGGAAATTGTGTATTCCCGACGTGTTGACATTATTGATGATAAAAGGTATGATGCAAAAATAAATGCTTATAAGCTTATTGCTATTAGATTTAATATTACTACAGTTAATTCAGGAGTTTTGTCTATTGATGAATTTGTAAGTAAAATTATTGATTTTACAAATTAATACTTCATGAAACGAAAAAGAATTATCGGTATTTCCTCAGGAGGAGGTCATCTTGCAGAGCTTATAAAAGCAATTCCGGCTTCTTATGAAAAAGATATGATTTATGTAACATTCAGAAATGGACATACACAAAACACACTAAAAAACAAAAAACGTTATTTTATTATAGATCCTCACATTAGTAAAATTAAGTATATGATTAATTTTATTCAATCTTTTTTCCTATTTATCAAAATTAGACCTAAAGTTATAATCTCATCAGGAGCAGGAATTGCAATACCTTTAAATATTATCGGAAGTGTTTTTAATTCAAAAATAATCTTTATTGAATCTGGAGCGAGGATTTACAATCCCTCAAAGACTGGGATTTTTTTATACAAACACGCAGATCTTTTTATAATACAATATAAATCGCTACTTACTTATTTTCCAAAAGCTAAAATTGGTAGTTTATGAAAATTTTATGCTTAACAGGAACAAACCCGTATTCATTTTTAAGGTTAATCTCTTATGTTGATAAAGTTTTAGGTTCCAAACATAATGTAATAATTCAGTTAGGGAATACAGAATATATTTCCCAGTTTGCTAATTGTTTTCATTATTGTGATAGAACAAAAATATTTGAATTAATCGACAAATCAGACATTGTTATCACTCAGGGTGGCTATGGAAGTATGACAGACGTTTTGTCTCGAGGTAAAAAATTAATAGCTGTGCCAAGGTCAATGGATTTGAACGAATCAAGAGATGACCAGAAAGAACTTGTTGATTATTATGCTAAAAAAAACTTTTTAATTCCATGTTATAAAGTTCAAAAATTAGAGAGTCTGGTAATTAAATTGTTCAAAAATGAAATTGTTCTCAAAACATTTAAGCCAGATTCAGATCAAAAAGTAAAAGATCTTATTGAAAAATATTTAAATAATTTAAAATTATGATAGTCTCATTTATTATTATTGAATACCATTCTATTAATGATGTTGAAAAATGTATAAATAGTATTGATGCATTAAATCTTAACTTTGAACATGAAATAATAATAACTTCAAACTCACAATATGATAATCATAAGCAACGAAAGTTGTTATTTGATTTCCCTGGAATTATATGGTCTTTTAATTCAAAAAACAATGGTTTTGCTTATGGAATGAATCGGGGTATAAATAAAAGTAAAGGTGACTTTGTTATTTTACAAAATCCAGATACAAGAATTATTTCTGGAGATTTTATAGAAATGTTTAATTTCATCAGAAAAAATAATGTTGGAGTTCTTGGACCAAAAATAATTAATAATGATATGGTTGTACAAGATTCTTGCAGAAGTTTTTTAACACCTGTACGTTTATTAAAAAGATTATTTTTTAGATACTTTTTTAAAAAGCAAAATATTTTATATAAGAAATTTGATTACAAGAAAATTCAAAAAGTTGACTGGGTTATTGGTGGTTTTATGGTCATTCCAAAATCTACAATTAATCAAATCGAAGGTCTTAATGAGAAATATTTTATGTATGTAGAAGATATGGCATATTGTCTATCTGCGTGGGAAAATAATTTAAAAGTTGTTTATTATCCAGAAATATTGATTTGTTATGAAGGTGATAGAAAAAGTGCAGGTTCAAGTATTTTTAGTCTAAACAATTACACGAAAATTCATATTAAGAATTATTGTGATTTTTTAAAAAATTATTATAATTCAAAATTTAAATCCATAAATAAAACTGATTTCAACCATTATTATTAATTTGCTATACTCAAATAAAAAAATTCTGTGAGTACATTGATATCTTAATTAATACTAAAATAATATAACAGTCAATGCCGGGTTACTGAAAGTGATTAAAAATTACTTTATAATTATATCAGTTTATTTAATTCTAACCCATAATTCTATCGGTGGATACCAAATCATAATCACAAGTCGTTAAAAAATTAAACAAAATACTAGTAACAGACGGTCTAGTGTATATCCGCTCCCATTTGATGGTATAACTTGAAAATAAAAGCTTTGAAAGCATAGACGTTAATACCTTGAAAATTTCAGGAAAATTAAGTCCAAAAATTTTAATAGTTAAGCCAGAAGCTTGATTGTCTAGGCAATACCATAATAGACGTGCTGAGATATAGCAAGTGTATAATGGTTCTACGGGAATTATTAGAAGTGATACTGATGCTGAAAATGAGATGGAACTATATGGAAAATGAGATCAAATTATTTTACAACAAGGTGAACGGCATCGTTTAATGGGCTTAGATGACTATTGTGTGGTAGCTGAAATTTGGCAGCATACAGATGCTAACCATCCTTCAGATGAAGATGACATTATAAGAGTGCAAGATGATTTTGGTAGATAAAAAAAGAAAATGAGTAAGAAAAAAGGAATAATTGTATCTGGTTATTTTAACCCAAT
>Ga0209199_1004202_pt1 | contig 13425 bp, 10 predicted proteins | sample COGITO_mtgs_1105_7_FD_184805 | JGI IMG/M metagenome (GOLD analysis project Ga0209199, IMG submission 184805) | Pelagic marine microbial communities from North Sea - COGITO_mtgs_110523 (SPAdes) (version 2) | ecosystem: Environmental > Aquatic > Marine > Epipelagic ...
AAACTCCCAAGACTATCAAAATGCAAGTGAAACGGCAGGTGTAGTATTAAGCAGTGAATTCATTTCCCCTGACAATGATGGATACCAAGATGTGGTAAACATCAATTACAACTTTCCTGCAGCGGGTTATTCTATGACCATTCGCGTTTTCAATGATCGAGGAATAAAAGTAAAAACAGTAGCAAGCAACCAGCTAATTGGCGCTAATGGAAGCTTTACATGGGACGGCACCAAAGATAATGGCGAAAAAGCAACGACAGGCATACACATCATTTTGGCGGAAGCCTTTAACCTTAAAAACGAAAAAGAACGGTTTCGTCTTCCCGTTGTTGTGGCATCAAGGCTCAATTAGTTAACTAATAATCAAGTTAATTAATATTTTCTTAATGTTTAATTGGGTAAACTTTTCACCTTTGCACAAATAAAAAATTTTGACATGAAAAAGCTTTTACTCTCGTTTTTACTATTGTTAGGCGCCTCATTTATATCTAAAGGACAACTCCTAGTTGAGGACTTCGATTACACTTCAGGTACTTTATTAACGGCAAATGGATGGACTGCGCACAGTGGTGCAGGAAGTAACCCAATTTCTGTTGGGGCTGCAAGTCTTACGTTTCCTGAATATTCTTCTCCGGGAATTGGCGGGGCTGCAATTAGCACTGGATCAGGTGAGGATATCAATCTTTCTTTTCCAGAAGTTGCAACTGGAAGCACATACGCAAGCTTCCTAATTAGTGTTGATGCGGTTGGCGGAAGTGGTTATTTTTTCCACTTCATGGAGGCGCTTGCTTCTTTTAATTATCGGGGCCGTGTGTTTTTTCAACAAGACGCCACAAATCCAAATGCGGTTAATTTTGGACTTTCTAATGGTTCTGGCTCTGGAACTTATGACACAACTCCATTCTTAAAAGGCGATACTCTATTAGTGGTTTTAAAGTATACCATTATTGCTGGCGCCACTAATGATGAAGTTAGCCTATTTGTTTTTGACTCATCAACCCCTATTGCTGCTGAGCCCGCTTTGCCGCTTGTTGGTCCTTTGACAGCCGGAGTTAGTGACATTAACCCCGGACGAGTAGGCGTTAGACAATTCAATAATGGTACAGATTTGACGATTGATGCAATCATGGTTGACACTGTTTGGAACTTAAGCTCTCAGATCAATCTTCCAATTACATGGGATGATACTGCAAGTGTTGACTATACCACTACGCCTTTCGGTGGAAATACATCAGCTTTGGCCTTAGATCCAATGAATGCAACAAACAATGTTTTAGAGGTCGTTAAAACTGCTGGTGCTCAGGTTTGGGCAGGAGTTACGTTAAGCACACCGGCTGGATTAGCTGCCGTAATTCCATTTACCGCGCTTGCAAGTAAAGTTTCAGCAAAGGTGTATTCACCAGCTGCTGGGTTGTCAATTAATCTAAAAACTGAAGTTGTAGGCACACCAGCACAGAGTGTTGAAACTCAGATGCTCACTACTGTAGCTAATGGATGGGAAACATTGGTATTTGATTTTACCAATAACACACTTGGTACTCCAGCTATTAACTATGCCCTCGACTATAACATGCTTTCCATTTTCTTCGACTTTGGAGTTATGGGAGCAAACGACACGTTCTATTGTGACAGTGTTTACTTTGGTGGTAACACTCCGGCACCTGAGTTTAATTTCTTAAGTTCTGACTTGACAACAGAAGAAGCTGATGCTTCATCGTATGAGTTGATTTATACCTGCAATAATCTTACGGCTAATGCAGCTACAGTAGAGATTGCTGTAGATGGATCTTCTACTGCAATGATAGGCAATGACTACACCACGGATGTTGCTTTGCCGATCGTGATTACTGCACCAGCCTTCCAAAGTATTACTGATACGGTTGTCGTAACTGTAATTAATGACGTGACGAAAGAGAACCCTGAGAATGTGGTATTTGTTTTACAAAACGTTGTGAATGCAATTATTGGAGTCGATAACGAAATTGAAATCACCATTAACGATAACGACAACTTCCAGCCGATCGCTGACATCAACAACGATGACGCTAACGGGGAGCCAGATTCATTAGGCAATACATACTGGACGACAGGTGTGGTTTTGGGCGTTGACTTAGACGGAAACAATGGTCTTTCTTTTACCCTTTGGGATGCTGAAGGAATCAATATTTTCAACTTCAATGATGTGAGCAACTATGAAGTTGCTGAAGGTGATTCTCTTTTGGCAAGAGGTGAAATTGATTTCTACAATGGCTTAACTGAGTTTTTCGTTGACTCAATTACCGTGCTTAATTCTGGAAATCCAATTCCAGAGCCAATGCTCGTTGAAGCGCCTGGTCAAATGACAGAATCTGAGCCAATCAGAATCAATAATGTTCAAGTAATTGATGCTGGCGAATGGCCAAATGGAGGTTCAAGTAATGTAAGGTTATTGACTTGCCTTGGAGATACTATAACAATGCGAATCGATTCTGACACAGATGTGGATGACAATTGGGCGGTTGCTCCAGCTGGTCTATTCAACTTAACAGGTATTGGTGGCCAGTTTGATAACTCAGCTCCATACCTTGATAATTATCAAATCTTTCCAATGTACTTTACAGATCTTGACACAACTTCAATGCCAGCTCCAAGCTTATTGATCAATGAGTTGATGGCTGATAATGCATCTTCTTATCAAGATGAGAATGGTGATTACGATGATTGGATTGAGGTTTACAACACCAGCGCTGTTGATATGCCTTTAGAAGGATTGTACTTCACGAATGACGATTTAGACATCACCAAGTTTCAAATTGCTATGGGTGTGACTGAAGTTGTTCCTGCTGGAGGATACGCTATCATTTGGGCAGATAATGAAACAACAGAAGGTCCTCTTCACGCCAACTTCGAGTTAGATGCTGCTGGCGGCTATGTTGCCATTTCATACTTGAATGGATGTACTGCTGAGTTGATTGACGAAGTTGATTATACAGCGCTTGACTCAAACCAATCGTTTGGTCGTGAGACTGATGGCGGTGAGCCATGGGTTGTTTTTGATATGGCAACACCAAACGCAATGAACCAATACTTATCTGTTGAAGAGGTTGGTAACACAAGTGTTAAAGCTTGGCCTAACCCTAACAATGGTGAGTCTCTTTACTTCAATCAGAAAGTATCATTCAACCTTTACAGCTTGACTGGTCAATTGATGATGTCTGAAACGAATGTTTCTAGCACTGATCTTTCAGGGTTAAACAAAGGTCTTTACCTTATTGAAACAACATCTGGAGACGCATTCAGAGTTGTGGTTAAGTAATCACAGGAAATATTAATAAAGAAGCCTCGCGAATGTTCGCGGGGCTTTTTTTATATCAACTTTCAGCCTCAAGCATTGTTTCTATAGCATGGAAGAACGTTCAAGAGACACTGTGGTAACCGAAATCAGACCTCTATTAAGTTTACAGCCAACCAAAGGCGAAATAGAAGGATTTCAAAATGAAGTGATGCGCCCAATCTTAAAGTTTCAAAATGAGCTGTTGATATTGCTAGCAAAGCAGTATGTAAATAAATACCACAAAAGCTTTAATGCGCTGAAACAAGTGAATCAAGAATCGATTCTCATTCAAGCGTCAAAACAGGATCCTGAGTTCAAATCATTCTTAATCTGGCCTGTAGTTGGTCTCATGTCATCAACAGAACTAGCTTTCTATAGTGCACATCGAAGCGAATTGAACAAAAGAATCAGCACTATGGCAGCCCAAAGAATAGTGAGCCAACTTGAGCGTCTGTATTAATCTATTGCTTCTTGAAATAGAGTTTATTAAAATGGAAGTCATTGTTCGGTAGCTCTATCGTAAAGCCATTGATGATGTCTTCTTTCACATCAAAATTTGCTACTCCGAAAGGAAGGAACGGATCGTTTACCTCGAACTTGAACGCATGATCATTCCACGGCTCCATATTACCCGTGAACAATTCTTTCGCTGGTAATAGAGACATGATCAATGCACTTTCTCCCATACTTACTTCGGCCTTTCCATACATTACGTCTTCGTAAACGCCTAAGTAATCAGTCACTGGAAGCATTCTTGGGTCTTCCTTTTTTGTTTCAAGTCTTTCCTGCATTTTGTCAGACTCTCTTTGGTCGCCACCTACCTTAAACTCATAAAACATATCCATCCACTTAGTGTAGTCCTTTCCGTTGGCCCAATCAATCACTGCATACATCAATAAGCTTGGTACAGAACTCATGTCATTTGTCAATACGATAATCCCCAAATTATCTTCAGGAATGATGGCGACTTTTGAAATATAACCCGGCAAACCGCCACCGTGATGAATTACTTTTTTGCCGTCATAGTCCATTAAGAACCAGCCCATTCCATAGCCTTTAAAATGTGTGCCGTTGCGTTCGTCAAAATTTCCAACTCCCAATGGTGTATGCATTGACCAAAGCTTTTTAATCGATTGTGCGGAAAGCAAGGTGTCACCATTGACTATGCCGTTGTCCAGCCAAAAGTCTATCCACTTGCTCATATCCGCGGTGCTAGAATTTAATGCGGCCGTTGCTCCGCTGTTGTCATAACTCAACATAAAAATCTCCTTTCCTTTCAAGTGTGGTTTCGCACTATTAAAGTCCGTGGAGAATTTTTGAAACGAAGACGTTGTTCTTACCATTCCTACGGGCTTCAAAATGCGGGTTTCAATAAATTCATCCCAGGTCATTCCCGAAGCACTTTCGATCACTTCACCTGCGGTCATAAACATCAAGTTTTGATAGCCAAACTCTGATCTAAATCCATATGTAAGTGGGCGCTCTCTGATTCGCTTGATAGCCTCTTCTCTTGTATAATTACTTCCATACCACAGCAAGTCTCCGTCAAAGGTGATGAGCCCGCTTCTGTGACACAGCAAATCTTCGATGGTAATATTTGCTGTAACATAAGGATCGTTGAGTGCAAACCATGGCAAATGCTCTACAACCTTATCGTCCCATTTGAGTTTGCCTTCATCTACCAAAATTCCGATGGCGGCAGAAGTAAACGCTTTTGAAAGCGAAGCAATTCCATACAATGTATTTTCATTGGGCACTCCCGTTTTTGACTTTTCGCTTTTCTCGCCAAAATTGGAGTTGAGCACAACCCTTCCATCTTTTACAACAGATACAGACATTGCCGGCAAATCAAACTTCTCATAACACGATTGCAAGAATGTATTAAACTCCTCTGTATTCATCTGCGCGAATGAGGTCACTGAGATTAAAATGGATACAACAACGAGTATTCGATTCTTCATAATTAATTCACTTTAAAGGCAAAAGATTTGATGTGTCAATATTAGCTTTTTGATTCATAAAAGAATAGGTTAGAATCATCTCCCTTTAGAACTACATGCAAAAAAAAGGACCGCTCATAAGAGCAGCCCTTCATAGATAGGTAGGTATAGGATTATTGATTATTCTGTTAAAATCAATGATGTATTTCCAGTGCCTTCAGGAGAAGTAAACTGAATTAAGTAAACACCTGGACTCATTTGATCTAGTGTCATCGTATGTGTGTTTGAATTAACGCTGAATGAAGAAACTTGACGGCCTTGCGTGTCAAAAACCTCAACAGAAGCGTTGTCTATCCACGTATTCGGAAACGTAAACGACACATGGTCTTTCGCTGGATTTGGATAAACTGTTACTTGGTTTGCAATCGGGTCTTCTATTCCCACCGAATTAACCGAGGTTGAGCCAGATCCTTCGCATCCAAACGCATCAACAACTGTAACGGTGTATGTTCCGTTTTGAGTAACCGTAATGGAATTTGACGTACTTCCATTAGACCATTCATAGCTTGTGAAACTGCCATTAATAAACAGTTGAACATCGAAGTTCAGTGTGTATTGACTTTGTATTACAGGTGTCGGAACTGGTCGCTCAATAACAGTTAATTCTGCCGTTCCAGTGCATCCATCAGGGTTGGTCACATTCACTGTAAACACGCCACCAGAAATAATAAGCAAAGAATCTGAGATTGATACAGAGGTTCCATCTTCAAACCATTCATACTCATTAAAGGTTCCAAAGACTCCCGCCATAAATGACTCTCCTATGCACAGATCAACTGGGCCTACTGGGCTGGTGATTGGCTCTAAATCCTGCACCGTGAGCGTAAATGTGTCCGTTCCAACGCATCCATTATTTCCTGTCAGAGTTACAACATACGTCCCTGCTACACCAATTGTCTCAACCACTGATGTGTTACCACTCGGCCAAACAACACTCATCCCTGGAGAATTCGCTATAAACGTATATGGTAAAGCACTGGAACAAGTAGTAACATCGGCCACATCATAATTGGGCACGGGCAATAAGTTAATGTGAGCACTTTGAGGCATTCCACACCCAGTAACTGGGTTGGTAACAGTAACGGTATATATACCTGCTGAATCGGCAATAACTGTATTAGAAGTTGAACCGGTATTCCATAAGTAATCTACTCCCGGACTTGTGCTTGAAGCCGTTATTGAAATGATCGCCTCACCTTCGCAGAGAGTAGTATCTCCTTGAGATAGTGTAACATCGAGAGGCGGATTAATACAGCCGAACATTCTGAATGCCATACCCGAATCCGAAGTATTCAACAAAGCGCATGAGTAAAGTGGGACAAATGACGTACACCCTGAAGCAAATCCATTTCCTGGATTCGACCACATAGCAGGTTCTCCTGTAAGGTTAGAGTCTCTAGTCCAATACCATTGGCCGCCCGTGTTTCCTCCAGAATTAAAATCCTTACGTGCTGCCGCAACTATCCAATAACTGCCTGACCCGAGAAGAATTGGGTCATCTGACCAATCAGGAGTCAACCAGCCATCTGCATTAAAATCCACATCCGTTGCAATACTATCCGAAAACACAAGTGCTCCAAATGCACCAGCAATATTCTCATAAATCTTAACGACTATGCCCGCTTCTGGTATTGCAGGAGTCGGTGTTGTGCTGTAAAAACCATAAAAAATGATTGAATCTATCTTCCAATGCTCACCAGGAGGGATTAAAAAATCATCCGCAATAAAACAGTCTACGGAGTTATTCGCTGGTTCAAAATCCTGAGCAGCCATCCCACCTGATGGCGCTTGAATCGGATCAAAGAGCGTGACCTGTGCAGTCAACTCAAAAGCAAAAACCGATAAGAATATTAATGAAAGCAACCCGTTTTTCATAGTATAGATTTTAAGGTTGTTCGATGAAAATAGTTGTTTTATCGAAACTATCGGAAAAACGATCGAAAGAAAAAACACTCTTCTGCCCTTTTAGTTGCTAATAAATGTAAAAGAATAGAGAGTTTGCCTTTGATGAAATGTCGATCAAACTTTTCAAAGTATCTTCGCCCGCATCGTTTTTTTTGAAATGTCAGAGGCTTTAGTAATCATACCAACATACAACGAGAAAGAGAACATCGAAAAGATGGTTCGCAAGGTCTTTTCCTTGCCGTCTGATTTTCATTTACTCATTGTTGATGATGGCTCTCCTGATGGAACAGCCGCTATAGTTAAATCTCTCCAAAAAAACTTCGAAGGAAAACTCCACATTACTGAGCGTCAAGGAAAACTTGGGCTCGGCACTGCTTACATACACGGCTTTAAGTGGGGATTAGAGCGCGATTATCAATACTTTTTCGAAATGGATTGCGATTTTTCTCATGATCCAGATGATTTGATTCGCCTGTATGATGCCACTAAAAACCAAGGCGCGGATGTAGCCATCGGTTCACGCTACGTAAAAGGGGGGAAAGTAGCAAACTGGCCAATAGGAAGGGTGCTAATGTCATACTACGCATCAGTGTATGTAAGGCTTGTTCTCTGGGTGAATATCAAAGACACAACTGCTGGCTTCAAATGCTACAAGAGAGCTGTTCTTGAGTCAATTGAGTTAGATAAAGTAAGATTCATTGGCTACGCGTTTCAAATTGAAATGAAATACCGCGCCTGGAAGAAAAATTTCAAGTTGGTAGAGGTTCCAATCGTATTTACAGACCGTGTGGCGGGTACCTCAAAGATGAGCTCCGGCATCTTTAAAGAAGCTTTTTGGGGCGTGCTGCAAATGCGCTTTGTGATATGAAACAAACACTTATTTCAAACGCGACTGTTGTAAACGAGGGTGAATCGTTCATTGGTCACGTGCTCATCGAAGGTGAATTCATCAAAGATGTTTTTAAAGGCAATATACCTGAAGGTCTTTCAGACGATATAGAAATTATAAATGCCGCAGGTCTTACGCTAATGCCTGGTATAATTGATGATCAAGTTCATTTTCGAGAACCTGGTCTTACCCATAAAGAAGAAATATATACTGGAGCTAAAGCTGGTGTGGCTGGCGGTACGACCACTTTTATGGAAATGCCAAACACCAATCCACAAACTACGACTCAAGATGAGTTAAAGAAAAAGTTTGATCGAGCGTCTAATGTTTCGTTGGCCAATTATTCATTCTTCTTTGGTGCAACGAATGACAACCTTGATCAAGTGCTCGCCACAGACGCCAAAAACGTATGCGGGCTTAAAATCTTCATGGGTTCATCCACTGGAAATATGTTGGTTGACAACACAGAAGCTCTCGAAAATATATTCGCAAATACGAAGTTGCTTATTGCTACACACTGTGAAGATGAGGTAACCATCAGAGCAAACAGCGCGCTTTATAAAGAGCGATATGGTAATAATGTTCCAATGAGCGCGCATCCGCTTATCCGCTCAGCACAGGCGTGTTACCTGTCGTCTAGTAAAGCAGCGTCTCTTGCAAAAAAACACGATGCTCGTCTTCATATTTTACACATCAGTACTGCTCGTGAAACAGAGTTGTTTAGAAATGACATTCATCTAAAAGATAAGCGACTAACTGCTGAAGCGTGTATTCACCACCTTTGGTTTAGCGATGCTGATTATGATTCAAAAGGGACCTTCATCAAGTGGAACCCAGCCGTGAAAACAGCCGCGGATAGAGAGGGTGTTTGGAAGGCTCTTCTCGATGATAGAATTGACATTGTTGCTACAGATCACGCCCCTCATACGTTGGAAGAAAAATCTCAGAACTATTGGTCGGCTCCTTCTGGAGGACCATTGATTCAGCATTCTTTACAAGCCATGATGGACTTTGTAAAAAACGGTAGAATAAGTATTGAAAGAGCCGTGGAAAAACTCTCGCACGCTCCGGCAATTTGCTTTCAAATCAATAAAAGGGGCTTCATTCGAAAAGGATATTTTGCTGACTTGGTCTTAGTTGACCTTAATGCTTCTCAAACCGTAGAAAAATCAAACTTGTTGTATAAGTGTGGTTGGTCACCTTTTGAAGGACACACATTCAGCTCACTGGTTGACTCAACATTTGTAAATGGAAGACGTGTTTTCCATCAAGGAAAATTCAATGAAGAGGTTAAGGGTCAGGCAATAACTTTTGACCGATGATCCGGCTAATTCTGCTTTCTATTCTTCTTTTATCACTGCCGGGCTGCGGCTCTGACAAAAATCCAGCGCCAGCTAAAAAACCAGCACACGTTCTATCAAAAGATAGCATGGCTTTCTACCTGAGCGAAATTCATATTGTAGATGCTGCGCTTCGTCATCGAGACGTTAGAAAAAAAGGGTTGCAGGCCCAGGCAAAACAAGGATTTATCAATTATTTTGACACAGCGCGCGTTTCAAAGGCTCGCTTTACAGAAAGTCTCGATTATTGGAAAGATCACTATGAAGAAATGGAAGAAATCTACGACCAATCCATGGAGATATTAAGCACACAATTGGTCACGTTGAAAAAAGTAGAATCTCAAGATTCACTGAAAGCCTTGAACTCTAAAAAAAGGTAACTCATTTATTGTGCTGCGCTTGATAAACTTCATTGGTATAAATGAGCGCTTCCTTTACTGAACGGAACTCATACCCTAAGCTTTTCATTTTTTGATTCGAGTAAACAACCTTCCGGTAAGCAGATCTGAAATTTTCTGAAGTCACCTTCAATGGGTTTAGCCTGACTTTTTCAAGCAGTGATAAAAGCCTAACGATAAAAAAAACTGGCTTTTTTGGAATTGAAATAGTGGGCTTCTTACTTTCAAAAAGTTGGTGAAATAGTGTGAAAAATTCCTTGAATGAAATGTTCTCTCCTATTAATAGGTGTCTGCCTATCACACTTGGCTTGTTAGAAAGAGAAATTGCCATTTCGGCCACATCTCTTGCATCAACAAAGCCGTTACTTCCTGATGGATAAAACGTAAGTCCTTTCAATCCCGAAAGAAAAATACTCGTGCTGCTATTCCCCCAATTACCAGGGCCAAGAATAACTCCAGGGTTCACGATAACCGCATCCAAGCCTTCTTGAATCCCTCTGAATACTTCCATTTCAGCATAGCGTTTACTCAAGGCGTAATCAGACTTGCCCTTATCAGACGTCCAAACACTTTCCTCTGTTCGCTCGCCCTCCACAGCCATATCACCAATTGACGCTGTAGAGCTTATGTAAACAAGCTTAGACTTATTTGCCATACATGCATTAACAACATTGTTTGTCCCCAACACATTAGTTTCTCGCAACAGTGAAGTATGAGCCGCATCAAAAGAAACTAAAGCTGCACAATGATAGACTTGGGTGCAATCCTTGATTGCTTCAGACAAAATAATGGGGTCGGTTATATCTCCTTCAAAATAATCAATGGTATCCGGTAGGCTGTAATAGCGTAAAAGTTGTTCTAAAGCCACTAAACTTGAAAAGCTCCTATGCAGAACGCGAACCTTCTTTCCCGCTTTAAGCAATTCAATAGCCACGTGAGATCCAACGATCCCCGTTGCGCCCGTTATTAATATCATAAGTGCTTAGAACGTGAATAAACTGACATTTGTTTTACAGCTTCATCTCAGGAATCTCTCCTTCAATTATTAAGCGGCCTTCTGTCGCAGCCTTAATTTCATCTACAGAAACCCCTGGAGCCCTTTCGACCAGTTTAAACCCTTTTGGGGTTACATCAAAAACGGCTAAATTGCTTACCACACGGGTAACACATTGCACACCAGTTAAAGGAAGGGTGCATTGTCTCAGAAGTTTTGATTCGCCTTTTTTGTTGGTGTGCATCATTGCAACAATAATGTTCTTTGCAGAGGCCACTAAATCCATCGCGCCTCCCATCCCTTTCACCATCATGCCAGGAATTTTCCAATTTGCTATATCTCCTTGATCGCTCACTTCCATTGCGCCCAGCACGGTAAGATCAACATGTTGACCGCGTATCATAGCAAAACTCATTGACGAATCAAAATATGCAGCGCCAGGCATCGCGGTTATGGTTTGCTTTCCTGCGTTGATCAAATCCGCGTCTTCCTCTCCTTCAAACGGAAACGGGCCCATACCCAACATTCCATTCTCAGATTGAAACTCAACATCAATTCCAGAAGGGATATAATTTGCAACGAGCGTAGGAATTCCTATTCCAAGATTGACATAATATCCATCCCTCAACTCTTGAGCGATTCTTTGTGCAATTCCGTTTTTGTCTAATGCCATGGCTCGAATTTATAGAATAATAGTCAACGAATAGGACTTGTTTCAACCTTTACAATCGACTTTTCAAGATGAACAGACAATTGATGAACGTTCCAATAATATATAGACACGTTGTTATTGACCTTTGTGTTAATTGGAATTCGTATTCTAAACGGTTTGCTGCCCGAGATTTGCTCCGATGTATAGTACCTGTAAAGGTTTATCACATCTCGTCTATTTTCCCCTTCAGACTCTTGGCTTATTACTAACTGAAAATCACCTCCCACATTGGGAAGCCTCATCTGCGTTTCAATATCGACTGCACGAATAACAGAGGAGTCTGCGTTAAAATCCCCTTGAAAAAGTATAAAAAACGGATCTGAATAAAGTCCGTTTTGACCTATTTCATAGACCGTATCGACTTCTGCACTTCTTTTGACTTTGTTTCTCAGTAGCGCATAATCTGACCGTGCTTCTGCCACTATAGTGTCAAAATCTGTTGGATTAAAGTTCAGCTCGCTGTCTTCACTCAACATCAAGTAGTCTGCAGAAGATACTAGACTTGACTCCTCATTGCCCAATCTGAAATAGGTATAAGCGCTTTGATTAATTGAGTTTAAATACTCCCAAACGGATGGATTTCTATAATCACTCACTACAATTGGTGATTTATCATTTTCATCTGTAAACCTTTTAAGCTCTACAATCACTCCTTTTGGAATAATGTCTTTTGGCCAAACTAGAGAACGATCAATTTTGAAACTACTGAAAAAGCCAGCAATTATTATTAAAGAATACGCCATTGCCAATTGAGCTATGATTCTTGACTTTCGATCAGCGTAATAAACAAAAACAAGCGCAGAAAGCATTAATACATGCATGTAGGTCCTGTCTTGTGGCAGTGGCGAACCCAACAATATGTGCTGCGCAATTGGCGCTAAAAAAGCCAGCAAAAACAGCAAAAACATAGCGCTTGACTTATTCAACGAAAACCGCACTGTCTTATCAGAAAGATGAAAAATGATGATGCTTATAAGCACCGGCAAGAAATACCAGTATAGCGCATGAGACCCGACATAAAGAGCTGTTGTGTGTCCTAGGGTAAAATCAATAAACTTATCGGTGCCGTAATAAAGAAGGCCCTTTTGTTTTAGGAGAAACCCATAAATAACAAAAGGAATAGCGCTTAACCCCCACAAAACCGTTGGAGTTGGCGACCATTTTCCCGATCGAGCCTGAAATGCAACTGAGAGTATGAGCGCACCCATAAATAATGGGAGTAAATTCAGGTTTGCCCCAACCATAAAGCATCCAGAAAGAACTACTTTAAAATAAGAGGGTTTTTCTTTTTCTAGTGTCGCTAAAAACTCATTGATAAACCACATTAAAAATGCCAACGAAATACCATAGCCTCTGCATAAACTAAAGAAGTCTAATACTAATGTAGAATAGAAAAGCAAGAGTGATATCGCAACAGCCGAACTGGTGTAATGAAGTCGCTTTTTGGCGAAAATCATAACTTGATAAATAAGCAAACCAAAAGACAAAACATTTGGCAACCTCAACGCAAAAGGCCTATCACCAAAAGCAGCAGACGATAATATCGTCAGCAGGGAGTTTATTAGATGGTTATTTGCTTCCCACTTAGACAATCCAGGAAGAAACGTGTTAAACAGGACGAAGTCCAAATACGTTGATGCCTCATCTACGGTAAATGGGGTATTGAGCGCCTTGGTGAAAACGTATATCCACGATAGCAATCCGAGTGATAAAACCGTATACGTCCTAATATTTATAGGCTTTTGAAAAAGCACTTAGTCTAATTTCTTGACCTCACAGTTCTTTGTTCAATGCGTTTCTCAAATTTTTCACCTTGAAAAATCCTTTGAATAAAGATGCCTGGTGTGTGAATTTCATTGGGCTCTAATTCGCCC
>Ga0209199_1004205_pt1 | contig 13420 bp, 9 predicted proteins | sample COGITO_mtgs_1105_7_FD_184805 | JGI IMG/M metagenome (GOLD analysis project Ga0209199, IMG submission 184805) | Pelagic marine microbial communities from North Sea - COGITO_mtgs_110523 (SPAdes) (version 2) | ecosystem: Environmental > Aquatic > Marine > Epipelagic ...
GTCTTTTTAAATTTTAATTAATAATGAAAGTGTTCGCTTTCCTTGATAAAAGGATTTCCTTTTGCTAATAATGGTGCTTTTGAAAGCGCATAAAAAACAATGAATAAGAATAATCCTAAGAACAATAATATGGCACTAATTTCAGGGACGCCAATAAACCATCGGTCTCCTACTGTTGCCGGCATAATCATATTGAAAATGTCTATATAATGACCGAATAAAATTACAATACCTGCCATTACTATAAACCATGGCACACGCTTGTAATCGCTGTTCATGAGGACTAGGAATGGGAAGATAAAGTTTAAAATGATCATTCCAAAGAATGGTAAGTTATAGTCTTCTATACGGGTTACAAAATAGGTCACCTCTTCAGGTATGTTTGCATACCAAATAAGCATGAATTGTGAGAACCATAAGTAAGTCCAAAATACACTAATGGCAAACATAAATTTTGCTAAATCATGTAAATGACTGTCGTTTACAAACTCCATCAATCCTTTAGATTTTAAATAGATTGTAATCAAAGCAATCACGGTGATTCCACTGACAAACATACTTGCAAATACATACCATCCAAATAGAGTACTGAACCAGTGTGGGTCTACACTCATGATCCAATCCCAAGACATCATTGATTCTGTGTAGATATAAAACACTAAGAATGCTGCAGAAATTCTAAAGTTCTTTTTAAAGTAACTATTATCATTCACATCTGCTTGATCTTGTGCTAATGAGAATTTACGTGAGAAATAACGGTATAAACTCCATCCTGTGATAAAGATTAACCCTCTTACTGCAAACCATGTTTTGTCTAACCAACCTGCTTTTGCTTGAATCAGTGCATCATGTGCAACAACTTCTGGGTCCATCCATATAAAGATGTGATGATCTGCCCATAATGCGATACATAAAACAATTAACCCTCCAGGAAGCACATAATATGTAATAGCTTCCATCACTCTAAACAATACTGGTGACCAGCCTGCTTGCGCAGCATATTGAATACCGTAAAAGGCAAGTACCCCTAAGGATATCATAAAAAAGAAAAAGGCTGCTACGTATAAAGCGGCATACGGACGGTTGTGCATTTGGTGCAATACATGCTCCGCATGGGCATCGTCATGATGTGCTTCTTCGCCATGAGCATCTTCAGCATGAGCGTCGGAGTCGTGTGTGGAATGAATCATTGCAGCATGCGCTTCCGCGTCTGTTTGAACATCATGATGCGTTGGTTCTTCGCCATGAGAAGTCGCTGCTCCGTGGTGCGAATTTTCTTCTGCTAATAGTATTTTCACATCCTCTAAGGATAACCCATGAGATGCTACATAGCTTGTACCCCATCCTATTGCGCCAATGACGAACAGTGCGAGGGAAACAATTTTAAGTCTTTTTGAAAACGTGTACATATGTATATAAATGTTTTACTTTTCTTATTTTTTTAATTCTGCTCTAAGGGTTTCAACATAGGCAGTGACTTGCCAACGTTCTTCCTCATTCAATAAATTTGCATAGGATCCCATGGCGTTTTTACCGTAATAGATAACGTGGTAAATACTTCCTTCGGTAATAGCTCTATCGGCATAACTTGGAACTCCAAGAATTTTTTCTCTTTTCACGAGTTTTCCTTGTCCAGCACCTTTAGTTCCATGACAGATACCACAATAGATATCATACAGTTCTTTTCCTCTTTTTGCATCCAGTTCAGTTGGCGATAAAGGAGATTTGAGTTCCGAAAGGGCTTCTGCATAGCCTTCATTACTATTTTTAAATTCATATAGAGAGTGACCTCTTGAGATCGTTCCTTTCACGGGAAGCATTGCTTCTTGTGAATTTGGAAAAACCTCATATTCGCCATAAGCTTCATAGCCTATCGGTGCATACATGTTTGGAAAGTATTGGTAATTTGGACTGTTATCATTTTGACATGAAAACACCGACCCAAAGGCCAAGACTAAAACGATTATTTTTGATACACTTTTCATAATACTAATGTGCTTCTTTTTCAACGATATGAACCTCTACAGCCCCTGTTTGGGTCAGCAGGGTTTTTAATTCATTTTCATTATCATGAACGGGGATTTCCATTAAAAAATGGTCATCGGTTGTTCTTGGGTCCGGATTTTCTGCATTTTTAAATGGCCACATTCTACTTCTTAAATAAAATGTAATCACCATTAAGTGTGCCGCAAAAAAGACGGTCATTTCAAACATAATCGGCACGAATGCCGGCATGTTTTCTAGATAGCTAAAACTAGGTTTTCCTCCAATATCTTGAGGCCAGTCTTCAATCATGATATAATTCATCATAACAGTAGCTACAATCAAACCAACACACCCATACATAAAGGCGGCGATGGCGATTCGAGTGGGTTCTAATCCCATTGCTTTGTCGAGTCCGTGGACAGGAAAAGGCGTGAATATCTCTTCGATATGATGCTTTTCGTTTTTAACAGCTTTAACGGCTGCTAACAACACATCATCATCTGTGTATAGTGCATGAATAACTTTTGAAGATCCCATAGGCTACTCTTTTTCTTTTTTAGGTGTTTGGGCTGGTTTTTTCATAGCATCTGTACGTTCATCTGAACCTGTACCTACTAGGCTGCCACCTGCTTCTCTAATGTTTTTATAACGTTGTCCGGAAGACTTTAATATTGTTTTAACTTCAGCTTGTGCGATCACTGGGAACGTTCGAGCGTACAACAAAAATAATACAAAGAAGAATCCAATGGTTCCAATAAAAATTCCGATATCTACAAACGTTGGTGAGAACATGGTCCATGATGATGGTAAATAATCTCTGTGTAGAGACGTTACTATAATCACAAAACGCTCAAACCACATTCCAATGTTTACGACAATCGATATAAAGAATGAGAACATAATACTTGTTCTCAATCTTTTGAACCACATAAATTGTGGAGAAAATACATTACATGACATCATAGCCCAGTAGGCCCATGCATAAGGTCCTGTCGCTCTGTTTAAGAATGCATATTGTTCGTATTCAACACCTGAATACCAGGCGATAAATAATTCAGTTATATACGCAACCCCGACAATGGATCCCGTAATCATGATCACGATGTTCATCAATTCGATGTGCTGAACAGTGATGTAATCCTCAAGACTGCATACTTTACGCATGATGATTAACAAGGTGTTTACCATGGCAAATCCAGAGAAAATTGCACCCGCTACAAAGTAGGGTGGGAATATCGTTGTATGCCATCCCGGAATTACCGAGGTAGCAAAATCAAAAGATACTATGGTGTGTACTGATAATACTAAAGGTGTTGCAAGACCTGCAAGTACCAGTGATACTTCTTCAAAACGTTGCCAATCTTTTGCACGACCACTCCATCCAAAACTCAATAAGGAATAGATTTTCTTTTGGAAAGGTCTTACTGCACGATCTCGAATCATTGCAAAATCTGGCAATAATCCTGTCCACCAGAATACAAGTGATACTGATAAGTAAGTAGAAATTGCAAATACATCCCACAATAAAGGCGAGTTAAAGTTCACCCACAAAGATCCAAATTGATTTGGAATTGGCAATACCCAGTATGCTAACCACGGTCGTCCCATGTGAATGATTGGGAACAACCCTGCTTGAATAACAGAGAAAATAGTCATGGCTTCCGCAGAACGGTTAATTGCCATACGCCATTTTTGTCTGAATAATAATAATACTGCTGAAATTAGGGTTCCTGCATGTCCAATACCAACCCACCAAACGAAGTTCGTAATATCCCAAGCCCAACCAACGGTTTTGTTAAGACCCCAAGTACCAATCCCCGTAGAGACGGTATAAATCATACACCCTATTCCCCAGCTAAAAGCTGCAAGTGCAATAGAAAATACTACCCACCATAGTTTGTTTGCTTTTCCTTCAACAGGTGCAACAACATCCAAGGTAACATCATGATATGATTTTTCCCCGATAACTAATGGTCTTCTGATAGGTGCTTCGTAATGAGACGCCATATTCCTTTTATATTATTTCTTAATTATTTATGCTTCGTTTGTGTTTCTTACTTTTACTTGATAAACCACATTTGGTTTTGTACCAACATGATCTAATAAATGATAAGCACGCTCATCATCTTTAAGTTCGGTTATCGCACTTTTTTTATTATTTATATCTCCAAAAGCAATGGCTCCTGAATCACATGCAGACGAACAAGCGGTCTTGAACTCATCTGGATTCACTTCTCTTCCGTCGCGTTTCGCGTCTAAAATTGTTTTCTGTGTCATTTGAATACACATAGAACATTTTTCCATCACTCCTCTAGAGCGCACCGTCACATCTGGATTGATCACCATACGACCTAAGTCGTTATTCATGTGGTAATCGAATTCATCATTCTCATTGTATAAGAACCAGTTGAATCGACGTACTTTATAAGGACAGTTGTTAGCGCAATAACGCGTTCCAACACATCGGTTATAAGCCATATGATTCTGACCTTGACGACCGTGAGATGAGGCTGCTACTGGACAAACCGTTTCACATGGTGCATGGTTACAATGCTGACACATGATTGGTTGGAAAGCAACTTGTGGGTTTTCAGATGGAATTTCCATCTCTCCAAAAGTACTTAACGAACTTCCTAAACCTTTGATGTCATCTTTGGTAGTGTTATCACCTTCAAAAGTTTCATCTGATGAATAATATCTATCGATACGTAGCCAGTGCATATCGCGACTTCTACGAATTTCTTCTTTTCCTACAACGGGAACGTTGTTTTCTGCATGACATGCAATCACACAAGCTCCACATCCTGTACAGGAGTTTAAGTCAATTGACAAGTTAAAATGATGTCCAATCGAACGGTCAAATTCATCCCATAAATCTACATCCGGAGAATTTACTGGAGTTTCTTCGTGGTTCAATGATACCATCGTCATTGGGTTCCAATCGGCAGCAGATTCAGTATTGAATATCTCCAAAGTAGTTTCTTTGATGATATCGCCTCTACCCATTAATGTGTTATGCAACTGAACACAAGCAAATTCATGCTTGCCGTCCGTTAGCTCTACAGTAGCGGTTTGTACGGTATTAAAATCGTTGTATAAAGGATAGGCGTTGACACCTGTTTGCATTTCTGTTTTAAGACCTTCCGTACGACCATATCCAAAGGACATTCCAACCGTACCTCTTGCTTGACCTGGTTGAATAATCACAGGAACTTTTACAGTGACACCATTGACGGTAACATTAGCATATTTTCCGTTCAATCCGCCATTAGCATCATGACTGTTTTCAGTGAAAAAAGTACTTGTTTCTAAAAAGAATCCTAAGGCTTTCCCATCAAACTCAGACACTGTTAAGTAGTTATCCCAAGTCGTTCTTGTCAATGGATCTGGAAATTCTTGTAACCAAGGGTTATTGGCTTGTTGACCATCTCCCATTCCTGTTTTTGGATACAGCGTCAGCTCCATGCCAGAAGTGGCTGTTGCAGCAAGTGCAGTGACTGCGGTTCCTAATCCTGAGATTGCACTGCCATCAAGAGCATCTGCAGTTTCTACAGTTGCAGACGTTGATGAAACATACACACCATCGTGTAAGCTATCATTCCAAGATGAACTCTCTAATACGTTGTTTTTCCAATAAGACTTTACAAAATCGTGGTAAGACCCTGAAGTCCCTACTAATTCTAGTAATACGTCTTGAAATTGTTTGGTATCAAACAAAGGACGAATGGTTGGCTGCATGAGTCCGTAGTGTCCTTTTTTAGTTTCTAAATCGCCCCACGATTCTAAATAATGAGAAGTGGCAGCAACATATTGTGATACAGAAGCAGTTTCATCATTTTTCATGGTGAAGGCTACTGATAATTCTGTTTGCTTTAATCCTTCCACAAATGCAGATGCATTTGGAAGTGTATACGCTGGATTCACACCAGCCATGATCACCGCACCTACAGTGCCAGCATTCATATCTGTTACTAATTGAGTAACCGCTTTATCATTCCCTTGACGGGTTAATATTGGATTGTTAGGATCAAACGCTTTACTGTTAAGTTTTTCGTTGATGGCCAACACAATATTTTGTGCATTCACATCTTGAATCCCTGAAAGAACAACTGCATTAGAACCTGCCTTAAGCAATTCAGAAGCCGCATTATTAACAGCCGTTTCTAAGTGTGCTGGAAGATCGCCTCCAACAGCGGTTCCAAATAATTTCCCGTAAAGCTTCGCAAGCGCTACCTTTTGTTGAGACGGTTTAATGGCCACACGTTTATCAGCATTTGCTCCAGACAAACTCATATTTGCCTCAAACTGAATATGACGTGACATTTTTCCGTTTTTAGGAATACGTCCTTGTGCATAGGCAGCATCAAAACCACCACCTTGCCAGTCGCCTAAAAAGTCAGCGCCTATAGATACAATAGTTTCTGCTTTTGAAAAATCGTAGTTAGCCAATCCTCTTGAACCATATTTATTCTGGTAAGCATCTGCCGCAGCCGATTCTGAAATCGCATCGTAAACGACATGACTTACATTTCCATATTTTTGTTTAAAATCAGATATCAATTTTGAAGTCGATGGACTTGCAAATGTTTGTGTTAATAACACAATTGATTTATCGGATCCTTTTAATGCTTCTAATTTCTGAGCAACTTCTGCTGTAAGCTCTCCCCAACTGATTTCTTGCCCCTCTTTTTGTGGACCTACAACTCTTTGGTTATCATATAAATCTAATACAGAAGCTTGTACTCTGGCGTTGATCCCACCGTTTGCTTTTGCAAGACTGTTAGACTCAACCTTGATAGGACGGCCTTCTCTGGTTTTAATTAGAACACTTGCAAAATCATATCCATTAGCAATGGCTGTTGCATAATAGTTCGCAACACCAGGAATGATTTGTTCTGGTTGAACTACATAGGGAATCGACTTGATAACAGGTCCTTCACAAGCTGCTAAAGAAGCTGCAGCAGTACTGAATCCTACATATTTTAAGAAATCACGACGCGTTGTACTCGAAGATTCTAGAGTTTCTTTGTCTCCTAAAAATTCGTCTACAGGAATTTCTTGCGTAAACTCCTTTTGTTTAAGCGTCTCAACAGCGGAGCTATGGTTCGGATTTAACTCCTCAACACTTTTCCAGTATTTCTTGTTTGATGACATATATCTAATGTTACTTGTTGATCGTTTTATTTAAATTCTAGTAATGACATTTTCCGCACTCTAGACCACCCATTTGTGCTGCTGTCAATTGCTCTACTCCGTATTTCTTAGTCAGTGCTTCGTGAATTTTATCGTAATAGCCGTTATCTTGAACTTTTACATTTGTTTCTCTGTGACAATTGATACACCAACCCATAGTTAATGGAGAGAACTGATACATAATTTCCATTTCTTCTACTGGACCGTGGCATGTTTGACATTCCAACCCAGCCACTACAACGTGTTGCGAGTGATTAAAATAGGCGAAATCAGGAAGGTTGTGAATACGCACCCATTTGACTGGTTTCGTTTTTCCTGTATACTTTTGTTCGGCATCATCCCAACCAACAGCATCGTATAGTTTTTTGATTTCTCCGTCGTAAAATTCTTTTGTGTACTCATCGGTTGCCGTTTCTGGCGACACTTCGTAAATAGATTTATGACAATTCATACACACATTCAGTGCAGGAATTCCAGAGTGCTTACTCACACGTGCAGAGGAGTGGCAGTATTTACAATCAATTCCATTGTCACCAGCGTGAATTTTATGAGAATAGTGTATCGGTTGAATTGGTTGGTAACCTTGATCGACACCAACTTGCATAAGGTAGCCATATACAAAATAGGCACTCGATAGCAAAAAGAAAATTGCTACTACCAACATTAAAAATTGGTTTTGGATAAAGGCTTTCCAAAGTGATTTTCTCTTAACCGCTTCAGCGATTTCAACATTGTTGGCGGATGCAAAGCGACGTAGTGTATTGTTTACTAAAAACAGTCCTAAAGCCAACAATCCAAAAAGAATGGCGAGAGCACCCAAAACCAATTCTTGAGAAACGCCTCCTCCAGATTGAGTCCCTTGCACTGTTGTTGCAACGGCAGCTACAGGTGTTGCTTTTTCTTGAGCGGTATAGGCTAAAATATTTGTAATGTCCTCATCAGAAAACTGTGGAAAAGCGGTCATTGCAGAACCATTATACTCAGCATAAATTTTGTTGGCATAGGCATCCCCAGATTTGACCATGGCAGCACTGTTACGAATCCAAGAATTGAGCCAGACTCTGTCCAAACCTTCATCTTCACTTAGCCGTGTTTCGACATTTCGAAGCGCAGGGCCGGTCATTTTTTTATCTAATTGGTGACAAGCTGCACAGTTCGCATTAAATAAGGATTTGCCTTTAACAGGATCGCCGTCTTGAGCGTTAAGTGACGTGCATATAATTGAGAAAAATAAAAGCCCCGAAAATAGATTTTTTGAGAGTGTGTAAAAGTTAATTTTCTGTTTCATAGTGTTGATAGAACTCATTTCTAAACTTTGGTTCGATTTTATCATGCAAATAAGCAATATTCGTTTATTAAAAATCTTCCGCAAAAGTAAGATATAATGTCCATTTTTAAAATGTTAGATATGCGTAAATTTCTAATTTATAAACATTCTAAATAAGTATTTTTTTAACTTTTAATTTTATTCGTTTACATTTGTACAAGCAATACTATACTATGAAATTATTTAATTGGAAATTAATTGTTATAAGCGTCTTATTTTCAGGCACCATTTTGGCTCAAGAAGGTGTTGTAAGCATTCAGAAAAGTACAGAAATTGACCGTGTGTTAAATCTTAAAAAAGAATTAAACAAAGAACAGGCGTTTCTGAAAATTCAAATTTATAGTGGGAATCGACTCGGTGCTGAAACTACTTTGGAAAGTTTCAAAACTGATTTTCCAGAGCAAGTTGTAGAAATGAAATATGAAACCCCTAATTATAAAATTTGGGTTGGAAAATTCAGAACTTTACTAGAAGCAGATCGAGAACTCTTAGTTGTAAAAAAATCGTATCCAGCTGCGTTCCGACTTATCCCTTAAAAAAATTTACAGCATTTTATTGAACGATAATTTTTCTAACATATTGCCGGTCGTTGATTTCAAATTTAGCAATGTAAAAACCCGTTTGAAGCGAGCGAACGTCGATGCTATTTTGGTCAATTTTTAAAGCACTTAGTACCGATTTTCCCCTAAGATCAAAGAGCTGAATATTGGAAACTTCATGAACCGATTCAATGGTAATTTGACGTGAACTTGGATTGGGAAATAGTTTAAATACGTTCGCAAACGCTTCATTAGAAGTGCCTAATGTTTGACTTTGAACATCGCCAGTGAGTGTTTCAATAGTTGAATCGCCATCCCCACCACAATACGGAGTTTCTGTATCTGATGTGGAATTCTCAACCCAAATACCCAAGGTTGTATCTGGAGGATTTGGTGTCGATTGCGCAGTATTATAATAAATCAAATAGGTTTCAGAAAAATCGCCATTGCCATCATCTGCTCGGAGCTCCCATCGACTATCGGTATCATTAAAAGCGATTTGAAATTCACAGACTCCAATGCCGCTACATGGCTGGTCGCCTGTGATTGGTGTGGTTTCAAAAACAGCTCTCCCCGTAGCGTCGGTATCCGTTTGAGTGAATATAAATTCTTGATCATCGAACAACGCTTGACAAGCGTTGAGCGTAATTTGTGCAAAACCATTGAAACTTATAATTGTGAAAATAAAGAGTTGAATAATTAATTTCATCTGTTTTTAATTTCTTGTTGGAAAAATGCCTTGTAAAGCAATAATATAAGTCACTGTAAGATAGGGTTGCATATTATTAACAGCCTGTCCTCCACCTGTGCTACTTACCATTGTAGCGTTCATAGTGGTGGTGGCTGTGGCATCGGAGTATTCCTTGTCCAGTAATTTTGTACCTGCTGGCAAATTGCCGCCTGGGACGGATGTGTTGCCGTCTGCCGTAACCGCATTGATGGAATGATTATGAGCAGGTAGATTAGCGACCGTTAGCATATTTGTTTCAGAACCTGATCTTTGACTTAGTGAACGTGGTGTTAGACCAGGTCCACTTCCAGAACCGATAGCGACCCGACCTCTTAAGTCTGGCAATGCTAAAGTAGTACGGCCATCACCGCCATACCTAGTTCCTAGTATTGAAAACAATGCGTTGTATTGACTAATCGCCAGTAATTGACCTTCACATTTTGCCCAACCTCGTGGCGCATAATCTCCAGCAAACATTCTGATTTCTCCAATATAGGGTTCTTGTGCATTGGCGGATTCACTATAAATAAAACAGCAAAACAGTAGTAACGTTACAATTGATTTTTTCATACTATAAATTAAATTGGTTGTTCAAATGTACGCAAACTATTTAAAACTAGGGGAATCTTTAAAATCATAAACTAAATAATTGCAATATATTACAACTGTTGTTTATAGTAAGCAACTTTATTATAAACAAAAAAACCGTATGCCTTTTGGACATACGGTTTTTAAAAATTTATGTATTTGTATACTACTATTTAAGTGTTTTTTTAACCTCTACCTCACGGAAGGCTTCCAAAATATCTCCTTCACGAATATCATTGTAGTTTTTCACTTGCATACCACAGTCGTAACCTTTAGCCACTTCTTTCGCATCGTCTTTGAAACGTTTTAAAGAGCTTAGTTCGCCTGTATACACCACCACACCTTCTCTGATCAATCGAATTCCAGCGCTTCTGTAGATCTTACCATTGGTAACCATACACCCTGCTATGGTTCCGATTTTAGAGATTTTAAAGGTTTCTCTAATTTCTGCAGTTCCTGTAATTTCTTCTTTAAATTCTGGAGACAACATGCCTTCCATCGCATCTTTAAGATCGTTGATCGCATCGTAGATAATAGAGTACATTCGGATATCGATTTCTTCCTTATCAGCAATTTGACGGGCATTCCCCATTGGGCGCACATTAAATCCGATAATAATCGCATCGGATGCTGTGGCGAGTAATACATCACTTTCTGTAATGGCACCAACGCCTTTATGAATAATATTCACCTGAATTTCTTCGGTAGATAGTTTCTGGAATGAATCTGTTAGCGCTTCTACGGAACCATCAACATCTCCTTTCAAGATAATATTTAATTCTTTAAAGTCTCCTAAGGCGATACGTCTTCCAATTTCATCCAATGTAATATGACGTTGTGTTCTTACAGATTGTTCACGTTGTAGTTGTGTTCGTTTCGCAGCAATTTGCTTCGCTTCACGCTCATCTTTAAATACGGTGAATTTATCTCCTGCCTGCGGCGCGCCATCCAATCCTAAAATAGAGATTGGTGTAGAAGGTCCTGCGACAAACACATCATTTCCACGTTCGTCATGCATGGCTCTTACTTTTCCACTGTTCTTTCCTGCTAGGACATAATCGCCAACTTTAAGCGTTCCTGCTTGTACTAAGATTGTAGAAACATAACCACGACCTTTATCTAAAAAGGCTTCAACTACGGTTCCTAAAGCGGGTTTATTTGGATTGGCTTGCAGCTCTAATAATTCAGCTTCCAATAATACTTTTTCTAATAACTCTTTGACACCATCTCCTTTTAATGCAGAGACATCATGCGATTGAATTTTTCCACCCCAGTCTTCCACTAATAAATTCATATTAGCCAAGGCTTCCTTGATTTTTTCAGGATTCGCTGCGGGTCTATCTATTTTGTTAATTGCAAATATGATAGGAACGCCTGCTGCTTGTGCATGTGCAATGGCTTCTTTTGTTTGAGGCATGATATCATCATCTGCCGCAATGACAATGATAGCGATATCTGTCACTTGAGCACCACGGGCACGCATCGCCGTAAAGGCCTCGTGACCAGGTGTATCTAAAAAGGCGATTTTTTGCCCTGTAGAAAGTGTGACGCCATAAGCTCCAATATGCTGAGTGATCCCTCCGGACTCTCCTGCAATTACATTTTCTTCACGTATATAATCTAGTAACGATGTTTTTCCATGATCTACATGACCCATCACTGTAACGATTGGTGCACGTGTTTCTAAATCATCCGCAGTATCTTCTACGATTTCAATAGCCTCATCGATATCTGCTGTTACAAACTCAACTGTGTATCCAAATTCTTCTGCAACAATGGTTAATGTTTCAGCATCTAAACGCTGATTCATGGTCACCATCATTCCAAGGGACATACATGCCGAAATAATTTGAGTCACCGAAACATCCATCATGGTAGCAACTTCACTTGCAGTTACAAATTCTGTAACTTTAAGTACTTTGTTTTCTAATTCTTGTTGTTCTTGATCTTTTTCAGTTTGTTGACGGTGCTGATCTCTTTTATCTTTTCTGTACTTCGCACCCTTTTTGCCTTTGTTAGATTTCCCTTGTAATTTTTCAAGGGTTTCTCTTACTTGCTTTTGGACTTCTTCTGCAGTTGGCTCTACCTTTGGAACTTGCGTTCTTGCTTGTGGCGGACGGTTTCTGAAGGTTCCTCTCGGTTGCGAAGGCGCATTTCCAACTTTACTAATTCTACGGCGTTTTTTACGAGCATCGGCAGAATTTGCTCCAGCAGCTGGTGTGACTGGCTTCGCTTTTTTGGGTTTATTAAATTGGGTTAAATCTATTTTTTGTCCTGTAGATTTTGGCCCCGAAAGTTTTTGATAATTGGTAGTCTCAACTTTTTGATCTTCTGGAGCTATAACTTCACCATCAATGATAACTGGTGCATCAGCTGTTGCTGGAGGTGTAGTCTCAGTAGTTGTTGAAACAACTGGTGTTTCTTTTTTATCTGCGGCTGGTAAAGGTACGGCCACTGTTTCAGCTGCGGACTTTACTTTTGGTGTGGACTCAACTTTAGGCGTTGCATCTGCTTTTGGAGCGGACACCACTTTTGGAGTGGGTGTTGCTTTGGGAGTAGACTCAACTTTTGGAGTGGGTGCTTCTTTCGGTGTTGGCGTTGGTTTGGGTGCGGCCTCTACTTTTGGTGTTGATTCCTTTATCGCTGCCACAGGTTTTACTTCTTCAGGTTGTTTTTGAGGTACTTTTTTAGGGCCATCTAAATCGATCTTGCCGACTTTTTTTGGACCTTGAAGTACCTGTTTGGCTTTAAAAACTGTTTTAGCAGCTTCGGCTTTTTGAAGTTTAAGCTCTATTTCCTGTTCACGTTGATTACGTAAGGCTTCTTTTTCTTTTATCTTAGCTTCACCAACTTCTTTAGAGGCGACTTTCTTATTTGCATCTGTTTGAAACTCTCCTGCAAGAAGATCGTACACTTCCGAAGTGATTTTGGTTGTAGGACGTTTTTCTATTTCAACTTTTTTTGTTTCCAAAAAATCGACCGCTCGATCGAGAGAAATATTCAATTCCCTTAACACTTTATTTAATCTAATAATTTCAGCCATAAATTGCCTTTGAT
>Ga0209199_1004209_pt1 | contig 13409 bp, 19 predicted proteins | sample COGITO_mtgs_1105_7_FD_184805 | JGI IMG/M metagenome (GOLD analysis project Ga0209199, IMG submission 184805) | Pelagic marine microbial communities from North Sea - COGITO_mtgs_110523 (SPAdes) (version 2) | ecosystem: Environmental > Aquatic > Marine > Epipelagic ...
TTTCTTTTCTTTGAGATAGTTTTATTAACTTTTGTTTATAACGTAGAATAGTGTTATATTTACATATAATTAAAAACATAAATTTAAAAATTATGAATTGTACTACTAAAGCAAAACAAATGATTAATCAAAGAAGAATTAGTAAAAAAACTTTAAAACAAGGTTTTACTCCTATTTTTTCGGATAAATCTACACCAATTCAATGTTGGGATAAATTTTTAGGACACCACACAATTAATGGACATAAACAAATTGGTTGGAAATGCAACCTAACGGGAAAAATTACTAACAATTAAAAATTTTAACAATGGCAAATCAAAACTTCACTCTTAAAAATCCAATGAAAATTTACATTTGGTCTGTAAAATCATACAGAAACCCAAGAATGATAATGAAAACTTCTAAATTATCCCCTAAAGATTTTCACTTTCAAGTTGGTCAATTTGTTCAATCTTCTATTTCTGAAATGAAATTAATAGGATATAAATATGTCAAAGATCACTTTGGACGTGATATTGAAGAAACATTTGAAAATACCAACAAGGTTATGAAACAATCAATTCTTGATCAACACAACCAATACTATTCAAATTAATACTAACGGGGGTGTCAAAACCCCCATTTAAATTTTACATTATGTGGAAACAATATGAAACTACAATAAAATACCACGAGATTGAATTATCAGTCCAATACTCATATTCTAAAGGCGAAGCACAAACTTACGATTATGCAGGTAGTCCCGATCAATTTGAGATTGAAAATATTTGGATTGAAAGCACAGAAATTCACGATTTACTATCATTTGATCAATTGGAAGAAATTGAAAATTTAGTTGCAGAAACTTGGGAATAGATTAATTAACTTTTGTTAATAACATAGATATTTATTATATTTACATATGTTAAACAATAAAAAAAATACCAAAATGAACGATTTATCTAAATTATCTTACAGCGATTTATTAAAATTAAACAAAACATATTTTTTACTTTTAAATGAATGTTTTACTACCGATAACCACATAATGTTATGTAATATCAAAAAGGAATTAAAAAACAGAAATACATTTAATTCTAACCTTGAAAAATTTAAAAACTTTATCTAATGAAAAATCAACTACAATCGCTCAAATCAGAATTAAAATTTATTGATCATTTTCTAAATGGTTGGGAAGATTACAAAATTCAAAAAAACATAAAACCAACCGAAGCAAATAAATGGAAATCTATGGAAGATTACCGAGATAAAATTGCATCAACAATAACTCACATACAATGAGAAATCACTCACACCCATTTAAGAACGTAGGATATCAACTCGACGTTTACTTTAATAAAAAATTTATAGGATCAATACCATTAGAAAAACCCGATCGAGATATAATGGGTTATTATGGTAGAGCAGATACAATTTTACCAAACAATGTGCAAATCAAAAAACACTTTTTACGTGCAGGAACTATCGTTCAAACTGAATGTATACCACTTTGTGGACGTATAATTTCAAATGATCAATTAGACAAAGAACAGATCATTGCTCAAAGTTTTGCAGGATTAATTTCAGATAAGTTGATAGAATAGTTGACTTTGTGAAATATTTTTAATAAATTTATATCATAAAATAATTAATAACAATTAAATTACTACCAAATGACAAAATGCGAACAATTAGTTTCCGACAAAGGCAATCCAATTGCTAACCAATTTTTAATATACGCCAATAATGGTGTTTATTTCCAATCTTACAACTCAATTATTGTTCATCATCACAAAAATGGTAAAACATATTTAGATGAATATTATTGGGATTACAGCAAAACAACTTCAAAATATCGTAACTTACTTTTGCGTGAAACAACTAAACAAACACAGCAGAAAATTGATAATGGTACTTATAAACTTAAAAACTTAAACAAATAATGGGAAAATCTAAAGAATTATACATACAATATACCACCGAATTATGGGGTGGTCAAAATGGGGAAGTAAACCTTAGAACACAAGACGGAACTATACTTACATTTGCTGTTCGTGAATTATATTCCGATTTACCAAGTATCATAGCAATGGTGCATATGGAATTGGCACACGAAGAAACGCATCAACGAGATGTTTGGCATAAATTAGGTAAAAAACTAATCAAAGATTATAAGTGAAAAATAAAATAGTGCTCATAGGTAATGGTGGCTCTATTCTTGGTCAAAACAAGGGTAAAGCCATTAATGGTTACGACAAAGTGGTTAGGTTTAATAATTTCAAAATAACGGGGTTTGAAAGTGATGTTGGTACTAAAACTGATATTTGGTTTACTTGTAATTGCAACCGAGTAAAATCTCAATTAAGTTATGATCAAGTTTATTTTCATTCGTGGGAATGGGATAAATCAAAAGTGCCTTGTTATGCGACTATAAAAGAACACCACCCTACTATCAAAACAATAAACAGAAAGGATTGTTTAGAATTAAAGAAAAAATTACCTACTTATCCACATATGGCATTTAGTACGGGTTTATTAGCAATACATATTTTATTAAGACAATATGATAGTTTAGACCTAATAGGTTTTGATTGGCATTTGGATAAATATGATCACCATTACGGAGATAAAGAGCCAAGAGGATCGGTGCATCAACCTAAATTAGAATACAGATATATTAAAGAATTAAGTTATAAAGGCAAAATAAATTTCCTTTAATTAAAAATAAATTTAAAATTACGTTATTTAAGTATGGATATGAAAATCACTATACCGACTGAATTGGCAGATATTACATTAGAACAATATCAAAAATACCTAAAATTAGTAGAAGCCAATGACGAAATCGCTACGCAAACGCACTTTTTTAAGGCAAAAATAATTGAGATATTTTGTAATATTCCATTTATTGAGTTGCATAATATGAAAGTTATAGATGTTGATGAAATAGTCCAAACAATTTACAGCGCATTAGAAAAAACACCACAATTGGTAAATACCTTTAAAATGGGTGATCAAGAATTTGGTTTTATACCAAAGTTAAATGATATGACTTTTGGCGAGTATGTGGATTTAGACACCTACATTGGTAAATGGGATCAAATGAATGTGGCAATGGCAGTTTTATATCGACCCATTACTGCAAAAAAAGGGCATAAATATCTCATAGAGGATTATCGGGGAGATAATTATCACGATATAATGAAACAGATGCCATTAAGTGCAGTATTTGGATCAATAGTTTTTTTTTATCATTTAGGGATCGATTGTTCGAAAGATATGATGACTTATTTAGCAACGACGGACAACAACACGGAATTAGGCAAGGCTTTGGATCAAAGTGGGGTTGGTATCAATCAATATACTCACTCGCTAAAGGAGATATTAGACGATTTAAAAGTATCACTAAATTAGGAATGAATGAGTGCTTAACTATGTTGGCATTTAAAAAGGATAAAGCAATAACAGAAAGCAAATTAATAAAACAAAAATTTAAATAAATGCCAAATTTTAACCAACAAGAAAACGCAGGTGCTATAAATTATTTAAGGTTAATTAATACTTTAGAAGATACCCTTTCGCAAATGGTTTACGTTAATAGTGTAACAACGGGGGATATTAATGAAATTGATCTTAATAAACGCACTATTTTTCCTTTAGTCCATATTATAATAAATTCAGTAGATATGGGTGGAGATAGTGGTGTCTTAAATTACAATGTTACTATAATGGCAATGGATATAGTGAATGAATTTAAAAAAGATGTTGATGACATAAAAAATCCTTTATTAATGGGTAATGATAATGAGCATTTCGTTTTAAATAATACACTTACGGTCTTAAATAAATTAAATGAATTTTTGTACAGAGGAAGCCTACACAATGGTGCTTTTGAAATTCAAAACGCAGGAAGCTGTGAGCCTTTTTTTGATAGATTTGAAAACAGATTAGCAGGGTGGTCTTATACTGCCAATATTTATGTAAACAACAATCTTGATATTTGTTCCCCTATCTAATGGCTAAAAAAAATACATACCCGAGAACTTTAGCAATGATCACTCAATTTAAAAATGAGTTGGTTGTTCAAATGAAAAAGAATTTAGAAAAACATAATGCTTCGGGAACTTTAAGTGAAAGTATTGAAGCAACAGAAACAACCATAGTAAATGACAATTTGAGTTTTAGTATCGAAATGGCAGATTATTATGATTTTGTAGATAAAGGTGTTAAAGGTGCTGACCCAAGTGGAATATACAAAAATAATCCCGATAAGCAAGGAGAACAAAGAGCACCAAATAGTCCATATTCCTATAAAACAAAAATGCCACCACCAAGTAAAATGGATAAGTGGTCAGTAAGGAAAGGAATAGCACCAAGAGATAATAAAGGTAGATTTTTGTCAAGGAAAGGAATTAATTTTGCAATTGCTAAAAGTATTTTTCATCAAGGACTAAAACCTACAATGTTCTTTACCAAAGCATATAATAAATATTTTACCCCTCAATTTGAATTAGATTTAATGGTTGCCTATTCCCAAGATTTAGAAGAAAATTTACGATAGTTATGAGTTATACAACAATAAAATTAAGAAGTCCATATTTCATAAAAACTTTGCCTACAACCAATGCCCATTACGTTGCAATTGGTTTAAGATTTTGGCAAGGATCAGAAACAAATCCACCCGCCACTTACAATTACAATTTAACTAAATTTTGTGTAGACAACCAAGACTTTGTTATTTTTGAAATAAGTGCTTTAACAAGAGATTATCTTAAACTTACATTTAGTGGAACATATTCTGAGGATTATGCTATTTGGAGTAGATATGATTACACAGTCTTTGATGTAAATGGAACTGCCCTTTATAGTTTAGGGGAAACGCAAGTAGCATCAGACGGATATACTGAATTTTCAGACGGAATGAATTATTTACCAAGTTCGGAAGATTTATTAATAAGCAACAGATGTTTAGAATTACCTATCAATGCTAAAACCTGCATACCCGTAAATGGATATAATACCAATTCTGTTAAATTTTATAATAATGGAATGTTGGTTGAAAATGTAGGAATAACTTTTAATGATACAAGCGCCCACGCAGTAAAACAAATTTGCTATGGTATTGATCAACAAGATTACTACACAAGAGTGGAAAACCTTACGGGTGGATCAGTTATAAGAAATAGTTGCGTTGATGCTTTTTACGATGCAATAGATTATGGTGCAATAGATACAATTGTAGTAGAAAATAGTGATTTGCAAACACAGACCACTTTATCGGTTAAAAGGATAACAGAATGTAAATATGATATTTTTAAATTAAGTTTTGTAAATCAATTTGGTGCAATACAAGACCTTTTTATGTTTAAGAACAGCAAACAGCAATTAAAGGTAACTGATAAAACTTTCCAAAGGAATTTATTGACTGAAAGCACTTTCACTTATGATACAACAGAACACCAAAAACGTACAATATTAAAACAAGGTAATAAGTCAATCACTTTAAATAGTGGTTATGTAGGCGAATGTTTAAATCCTGCTTTTGAAGAATTATTTTTATCAGAACAAATTTGGTTAACTAACAACCAAGAGGAAATACACCCCGTTTATTTGTCAGACAAATCTTTTAAATACAAAACTCATTTGAATGAGAAACTTATAAATTACGATTTAAATTTTGAGTTTGCTTATGATCAAATAAATAACATAAGATAGATGCAAGAACTTATCCTATACATAAAAGAGGGATTGAGTGCAGAAGATAAATTCATTAAAGTAGATTTATACGATGATGAAATAGTAAATCTTACTGCCAAAATTCAAGATGTAAGAAACATAGAAAAAATATTTACTGATTTTACTAAACCTTTTACATTACCTGCTTCAAAAAAAAATAATGAGTTGTTTAAGCATTGGTATAATCCCGACATAAATGGATTTAACTCAAATTTTAAACCCGATGCATTAATAGAATTAAATTATCAACCATTTAGGAAAGGGGTAATTAAACTAAATGATGTTAAACTTAAAAATGGAATACCCGAATTTTATAGTATAACTTTTACGGGAAGCACAGTCAATTTAAAAACCTTTTTAAGAGAGGAACAACTTGATAACCTTGCTTGGTTGGATAATTTTAGTGTAACGCAAAGTTTTACGGGAGTATTATTAGGTTTAAGACAAGGAAATAGTTTTGTTATAGACGGAGTTAATTATGATCAAGCAATTTGTGTTCCTTTAGTAAGCCACACCCAAAGGTTTATTTTTAATAACACTCAATATTTAGATAACCCTGCAAATATTGCTTGGAATAGTGTTGGAGTAGACCCTACAATTGATAGTAGAGGTGTGTTTCCCGAAGATGTAAAATACGCTATTAAAGTACCCGTTATTTTAAAGGCAATAGAGGAAAGGTATAATATTGCAAATGGTTTTAGGAAAAATATAGTATTTAGTAGTGATTTTTTCACACAAACTAATCCCGTAATAGAAGATTTGTATTTATGGTGTCATAGAAGAAAAGGAAAAGCAATAGGACCGGGCAGGAGAGAATTGACGGGTTTTCCCGAAAATTGTGTTTCTTTAATTGGTGGCTCTTGTTCTGAAATTCAAAACCCAACGGGTCAATGGCAAAATGGTAATTGGGAATATAACACGGGTAATTTGTTTTGGGCGCCTTTACAAAACACAGAGGAAGTAATTTTTAGTGTTACAATAATACCGAGTGGAAATTTCACTAACACTAATTATGATTTAAGTATAGTGGAAGATTTTAGTCAATTAACAACTTTATCCGAAATTCAAAACGTACAAGGCACACAAACTATTAGTGTCAAATTTGCTAATTTTGGTACTTCGGATTATACTTTCCAAGCTATATTCGATGCTTTTAATATTTATGGTGTTTGTAGTTCACTAAATGATTTTGAGTTCCAACAACAAATTAAGATAGAATGGCAAAAAGAGGATCAATTTGGTATCACAAGAAATTATTCCTCACGTTTTACCTCTATACAAACGAACATAGATTTATTATCTGATTTTGTACCTACTCAACAAGTGCCAAAAATTAAGGTTATAGATTTCCTTACGGGATTATTTAAAATGTTTAATTTAACTGCTTATGTAGATGATATTACAGATGAGATAGTTGTTTTGCCATTAGATGAATTTTATGCGTCAAGCACTCAAACATTTGACCTTACTGATTTAGTAAATTCAAGTGATCACCAAGTTAATGAAGCATTACCTTTTACAGATATTGAGTTTAAATACAAACCAAGTAAATCAATATTGGCAACTGAATTTGGCGAGATAAACAACCGAAAATACGGACATTTAAAATACTCGGCAACAGCTACAAAGGAACAAAAGTACAATATAGAATTACCATTTGAAAATATGCTATTTGAGAGATTAAGTGGTGCATCAACGGGTGGTTTTACTGATATACAGCACGGAAGTTATATCACAGATGACCTTGATCCTGCTTTTGGTGCACCTTTGCTATTTTATGTTCATCAACAAGATATTACGAATGACAAAATAAATTTTGTAAATACATTCCGACCACCCGAAGGAGACCCCATAGTGCCCGGCACTAACTATTCCTTAAGTACGGTTATGATGCCAAGTAATGCCAATGAAATTGGTACAAGTGCAGTAGCGCCACCATTTAACATTAATTTTGGATCAGAGGTTAATAGTTTTACTTTTACAGATTATAATGGTGTAAATAACAGCCTATTCCAAAAGTTTTATATTAATTATATTAGATCAGTATTTGATCCGAGAAATAGGTTATTTAAATTCAAAGCACAATTACCTCTTAAATTCCTTTTGAAATTTGGTTTAATGGATAAAGTGTTAGTTCGTGATCGAGAATACCATATAAATTCTATAAATGCTAATCTACAAACGGGTCAAGCATCAATTGAACTTATAAACCTTTTTGATTTAGATATTAATAATGCGATACCCGTAACGACTACAACGACCACTACAACTACAACAACGACCACAACCACGACAAGTACAACTACAACTACTTTACCACCTACTTTTAATTATAGGATAATAGAGTTAGATGCGAATTGTAACCAAACGGGAAGTCCAATACCTTTGCAAAGTAATTCTGCACTTACAATTGGTCAAATAATTTCATTAAATGAAGTCGGAGGGTGTTGGGAAGTTTTACAACCAACGGGTGCAACGGGTCAAGTTACAATTGATCAAGAATTTAATGATTGTTTAACTTGTCAAGGAAGTATAACCACTACAACTACAACAGAGCCACCAAAATATTATTATCTTGCAGAAGATTGTATACAGAAAATAAATTATATTGTTTGGTCTTATACAACAACAGAAATCGGTGAGATAATATCCTTTGATTTAAATGGTGTAGAAACTTGTGCTACAATTATAGCAAATAGCACTTTACAAACACCAAATTATTATTTTGATACGACGGGTTATGCAGATTGTAATGATTGTCTTGGAATAACCACTACAACTCAACCACCAACAACCACAATTTGTATTAGTGGATCAGTAGACGGATTTGTATTTTGGAACTCACAAGAGAGATTTGATAATGGGTCTTTTGTTTTATATCCTAATAAATTTGCTGTAATGACCATAGACATTGGTGTTGGCGATGAAAGTCCAAGTTGTAATATTGCTTATGGTAATTTTTTACTATCAATAGGGTCTGCTAATGCTTTAATTTTAAATCACGATAGTCCACCAAGTTTTCCTATACCACAAGCCACGAATGGTTTTGCAGCGAGTTGGGGTGCAAATTATTCCAACAATGGATATAAGGAATATACTTATTATTTAGCAGGAAACCCATTAGGTGGTGCTAATAAGACTTATAATTGGAATTTAAATTTGGATCAAAATCCTACGGGTTGTGATGAATTTAACGGAAACGCTTCAATGAGTGTAATTTGTTATGATTATCCTAATGTGGTAAACTCAAACGCAGATTTTTTCAATGTAACAACTCAATTTCAAACAGAAACAAGATCATTTGAACTTTTAACGGGTACACAATTTTGTAAATTAAGATTGGAAAGTGTTGGTGTTATAGTTGGCTCTACGGGATTTAGTTGGGCAAAATTAAGTTATACTTTATTAAAAGACGGAGTTCTTGACCAAAGTGGCTCATTTGAAGTAGATGGTCCTTATGGTGGATTTGGCTCTGTTGATGTAAAGGAATTAGATATAATATTAAATGGTGATCAAGGGGACGATGGAATTTACACTATTACAATTGAGTTAGAAATGACTACACACCCCCAAAATCCTCCACCATATGCAACGGGGTCTTTTGAATTGTTTACACCTGCACCAACTTTAATTTAATATGATATATTTAAGCGCACAACCCGATAGTTTATATTTTGCTTGGCAAGTAGAGGTTATGTTGGAAAATTTTATTGAGAAAGGAATTGATCAAAATAAGATACATATTGTGGTCGGTTATAAAGGTAGTTTTGTAAGTCAAAATTTCATAAAATTAAAGGCAAAATACAATAAAGTTAATTTTGGTTTTATAAAGGATATTAGACCAAAAACTAATTATATTTCCTCTATACGACCATTTATTTTAATGAAGTATTTCCAAAGGAATTGGCAATTGAAATTTAAAACTATTTTTTATCACGATTGCGATATTTTATTTACAAGGAAACCCGAATTAAGTATTTTTAAAAAAGATGAGATTTGGTATCAATCAAACACCAACGACTATTTAAATTATAAATATGTTAAATCTAAAGGCGATGACGTTTTGCAAAAAATGTTAGACATAGCAGAGATAGAGGAAAATTTATTTAAGAAAAATATGTACAATTGTGGTGGCGCTCAGACAATAATGAAAAATGTGGATTGGGTTTTTTGGCAAAAGGTTTATATTTTAAGTGAAAAATTATTTACTCAATTAACAGACTTAAATAATCAAAAAGTAAAAGAAAATCCTAAGTATCATACACTACAAATTTGGTGTGCTGATATGTGGGCGCTTTTATTTACAGCTTGGAAATTAGGACACGAAACAAAAACAGATAAAATATTAGATTTTACTTGGGCAACTTGCCACACTAATAAATGGCATAAAAACTTAATTTATCACAATGCAGGAGTAACCCGACAAGATAAAAAATTATTTATGAAACAAAATTTTACAAATAAACTACCATATTTCGTTAATATAGATATAGACAGAACAAAGTCTAATTCTAAATATTACGATTTAGTAAAAACTATGGGTAAAAAAACTTGTTTAAAATGATTGGAGATATAATAAGTGCTTTAAAATTTGATTTTAAAAGTGATAGTGAATACGTTGCAATAGCGAGAGGAAAAAATAAACTACCAACCACAATAAAAGAGGGTTATAAAGAATTGAAAGAATTATGGCAATTGAAAAAACAATAAATGTAGACCTCAATTTAGGCGATGCACAAAAGCAACTTGAATTTTTAAATAAAGAATTACAAGAAGCAAAAGACCTTACTGACGATTGGGAAAAGGAATTGTTTGAATTGGAAAAGGCATTAAAAGCTGTTCCTAAAAATAACCTTGCTGAACAGAAAAAACTTCGTGATGAAATTACCAAGCAAAAGGAACTCATTAAAGAGCAAAAATTTGCAGTTAAAGACCTAACTAAAGCAAGAGGTAAAGCAAATGAAGTAGTTAAAAATGCAACAAAAGGACAAGCAGATTATTCTGCACAAACCAAAATTGCTGACAAAGCAACGGGTGGTCTATTTAGTTCAGTAGGTGGTTTAATTAAAACACTTAAAGGCGCTACAAAAGGTTTCAATTTATTAAAAATTGCAGTTATTGGTAGTGGTATTGGTGCATTGGCAATTGGTATTTTGGCAGTTGTACAAGCATTTAAGCGATCAGAGGAAGGACAAAAGAAATTTAAAAAGATTTTGGCAACAATAGGTGCTGTCGTTAATCAAGTTTTAGATTTGTTTGCAGATTTAGGAGAAAAAATAATAGGTGCTTTCGAAAATCCACAAGAAGCATTTAAAAATTTCAAAACAGCGCTTAAAGAAAATATTACAAATAGAATAACCTCATTAATAGACACTTTTGGGTTTTTAGGTAAAGCAATAAAAAAGGTATTTAAAGGAGATTTTGGTGGTGCATTAGACGAAGCAAAAAATGCAGGTAGTTCTTTCGTTGATAGTATGACGGGGGTTAAGGACACCATTAATAAAACAAAAGATGCAGTTGTAGAATTTGCAAAAGAAACTGCAAAGGAAGCCAAACAAGCAGGGAATATAGCAGACAGACGAGCAAAGGCAGAAATAATACAAAGAAAATTACTTGTTGATCGGGCAAAAGCAAATCGAGAAATAGCAAAATTAAGAGAACAAGCAGAGGATCGGGAAAAGTTTAGTGCAGAGGAAAGAATTGAATTTATAAAAAAAGCAGCGAAACTTGATGACGAAATAACTGCTAAAGAGATTGCAAAAGTTAAATTATTGCGTGATGCGAAAAAAGAAGAAAATGCGTTAGGAAAATCAACGACAGAGGACAAACTTGCACTTGCACAACTTGAAGCAGAACTTATAGGATTAGAAACACAAAGGTTTTCTAAAAAGAGGGCATTGACTGCAAGACAAACAGCATTAAGTAGAGAAGCAATAGCAGAGGAAAATAGACTTGCACAAGAAAAAATTAATTTACAGAAACAAATTGCAGAAGCAGAAGCAAATACAATAGATGAAAAAAGAGAACTGCAATTACAAAAAGAACAAGAAAAATATGATGCATTAATTGAACAAGCAGAAGCCAACAACCTAAACACCGACGAACTTGAATTATCAAGAAACGAAAGGTTATTAGAATTGCGCCAACAATTTGCAGACGAAGATGATGCTATAAAAGCAAAATCGGTAGAGGAACAAGCAAAATTAGACAAAAAGAAACTTGATGATCAGATCGCAATTATTCAAGCAGAGGAAGAAAACAGACAAGCACAAATTGGTCAAGTTGGTAGTGCTATTGGTAATATGCAAAAAATATTTAGTGCATTTGGCAAAGAAAGTAAAGCATTGGCAATTGCAGGAATAGTTACTGAACAAGTTAGTGCTATATCCAAAATTATATCAAATACAGCAGTTGCAAATGCCAAAGCAGTCGCCGCAACACCATTGACAGCAGGAATGCCATTTGTAGCGATCAACAACGTAACAGCAGGTTTATCTATTGCAGGATCGGTGGCAGGTGCTGTAAAAGCAATTAGCGACTTAAAAGGAAATAAAAAATCAGCAAGTGGTGGGAAAGCGCCAAGTGTTGGTGGTGGTGGGGGTGGCTCTGCAAATGTAAGTACCCCTCCTGCATTTAATATAGTTGGTGCAAGTGGAACAGACCAATTGGCTGATGCTATTGGTGGTCAATCACAGCAACCCGTCCAAGCATATGTAGTGTCGAATGACGTTAGTACTGCACAATCAATGGATAGAAACATAGTAGAAAACGCAAGTTTATAAAAAAAATACGTTATAAAGATATGGAAATTATAGAATTGATATTAGACGAAAACCAAGACAATTTTGTTGAAGCAATTAGTGTGGTGGAATACCCTGCAATTGAAGAAGATTTTGTTGCCCTTAAATCTCAATCATTTAAATTTGAAAAACAAGATACAGACAAAAAAATATTGATCGGACCTATATTGATACCTAATAAACCTATTTATAGAAAAAATGGTGATCAAGAATACTACATTTATTTCAGTAGGGAAACCGTTAGAAAGGCTTCTCAATTGTATCTAAAACAAGGAATGCAACAAAATGCGACATTGGAACACGAGATGAGTGTGAATGGATTAACATTGGTTGAAAGTTGGATTGTTGAGGACAAAGGAAATGACAAATCTAATATGTTTGGAATGGACTTACCATTAGGAACTTGGGTTGGAAGCATCAAAGTAGACAACGATAAAATATGGAATGATTATGTTAAAACGGGAAAAGTCAAAGGTTTTTCAATAGAAGGCTACTTTGCCGACAAGGTAAACCCTAAAAAGACAAAAAATAACAAAGATGCTGACGTATTATCCGAAATAATTGACATTCTAAATGATGTAAAACAATAACTATGCCTTATAGAAATTTTAAAACACCAAGTAACTCAAGTCCAAAAAATTCAAGACGAGGTTGTTTATGTGCAGATAATACTTACCACGTTGATTGTTGCGACGGATCGTTACAAGCGCAAGGAATAGGAAATATTAGTGAATTGCCTTTTTTATTACAAGAAAATGGTCAAGCCTTACAAACAGAAGATTTAAATAAAATATTATTATGAGTTTACCAATATCAAAATTACCAATAGTTAAATCAAGAACAAATACAGACGTAATTCCTATTGTTCAAAATGGGATTACAAGTCAAATATTA
>Ga0209199_1004213_pt1 | contig 13399 bp, 12 predicted proteins | sample COGITO_mtgs_1105_7_FD_184805 | JGI IMG/M metagenome (GOLD analysis project Ga0209199, IMG submission 184805) | Pelagic marine microbial communities from North Sea - COGITO_mtgs_110523 (SPAdes) (version 2) | ecosystem: Environmental > Aquatic > Marine > Epipelagic ...
GGTCGACAGCAGAAGAATTAGGTCTTAAAGAATCTGACTTATTTACCGATATAGGGGCTTTAGATGCCGCCTATCGTTTAATTAAGAAAAATTTTAATCTTGCTCGACAAAAGGGGTATACTAGTAAACCATCAAACTTAAAAGAGGGAACTGGTAACGCTACATTAGATATAGCAATAGCGGCATATAACATGGGAGCCAACAAGGTTATGGGTCCATGGTGTGAGTCAGTAGACCCTGAAAGAATTAAAAAAGGATTAAAGACTAAGTGTACAAAAATTCCAAAATCTAAACAAAAAATAGTGGTTGATTATATTCCTAATTTTAAAACTGAAAGGTGGGATGGTGTTAATATTAGTTCTCACGGTTATATTAGGGAAGTTGCTAACCATGTTAAAAAAATGACTTGTATTTAACTATTTAAAGTTTCCATGGATATATGTTGTTGGGGACTTAATGCCCAAAGTATTCTTTAAACCATGTGGGACTGAACTGAATGTGGTCGAACCGTTATTATCACTAAATTTGTAATCAACAGAGGTACCACCATCTAACAGTATTCCATCTATAATATCGAATTTTAAAGAGAAGTTTAAAATTTCTTTAATCGTAACAAACCCAATTCTATTTGATGATATTATTATAATATCTCCATCTTTGTTTTGACCCATTAAAGTTCTATATCTTTTTTGTTTTGCGTGGTTCTTAGTTATTAATATATCATTGATTTTACCATCATCTAACCCCCATAATATGGTTTGAGATGCGAATTCGGTCCGGGTAGGACACGACCCACTATTAATGTAAGGGTTACCATTTTTAACGTAAAAGAAACCACCACCTTTAACTCTACTATTTTTTCTCTTACCGTTTACAACGACTAAACCTATAGGGTTTTTAGAAGTGAAGAAATTACTATTGATGTAGAAGTCGGATGATGTTGGTCTAGTTTCAGAAACCTTAAAAGTCATCTCACCTTTTTTAATGATAAACACATTATATTTTAATTCTGTTAAAATTTCAGATTCGACACCTTTTGATAGGTACCCATCATTATTTTTACCACTTAAGAATAGTAGAAGTATTAATATATATGTTATTTTGCTTGTCATACTGTAAATATACAACAAATAAACCTAACCACAAAGAAAAAGGGGGGTTATTTACCCCCTTTTTTTGTTACACGTCCTCGTTTAGGTTTAATCTTAACCTCACCATCTTTAGATATTAAAGTATATTTCCCCTCAACGGTTATATTACCTACTAAAACTTCTTCCGATATGAAGTCTTCTAATTTATCCTGAATAGCTCTTTTTATCGGCCTAGCCCCATATGTTGTGTCATAACCTACTTCAGATAACATTTGAATTATTGTCTTATCGAATGATATGTTATATTTCATTTCTGACAATCTAACACTGAGTTTATCAATCTCCAATTGAATGATTTGTTTAACTTCGTCTTTACCTAAAGAATTGAATATGATAACATCATCCACTCTGTTTAAGAATTCAGGTGCAAAAAACTTTTTAAGTTCTTTTTTAAGAATGTCTACTCTTCTTTCTTCCTCAACATAATTATTATTACCTGTTTGAAAACCAATACCACTTCCAAAATCTTGAAGTTTTTTAACTCCGATGTTCGATGTCATAATTATCACACAGTTTTTAAAGTTAATTTTTCTACCTAAACCATCTGTTAAATGGCCGTCATCTAACACCTGTAGTAAAGTTGCAAATATGTCTTTATTAGCCTTTTCTATTTCATCAAATAAAATAACAGAATATGGTTTATTTTTAACTTGTTCCGTTAGTTGACCCCCTTCGTCATACCCCACATATCCCGGTGGTGACCCAATAAGTCTTGAGATGGTATGTTTTTCTTGATACTCTGACATGTCGACACGAATCATATTATCTTCACTTCCAAACATTTCTTTAGCTAATTCTTTAGCCAAGTGTGTTTTACCTACACCTGTTGAACCTAAGAATATAAATGAACCAATTGGTTTATTAGGGTCTTTAATGCCTAAACGATTTCGTCTAATTGATTTAGAAATCTTTTTCACCGCAACCTCTTGACCAATAACTTTTTTATTTAATGTTTCGACTAGACCTGTTAACTGCTTAGTCTCATCCGAATTTAATTTACTAATTGGGATTTTTGTCATATTGGAAACCACATCATAAACTAATTCAGTTGGTACGATTTTTCTATTGGTTAATAATGATTTTTCAAAACTATCCTTTTCTTTTTCTAACTCGTTAAGTACTCTACGTTCTTTGTCCCTAAGATTAGCTGCGTTTTCATAGTCTTGTTTTCTAACAGTTTCCATTTTCTCGTTTTTTATGTCCTGAGCGTAAGTTTTAAGATTTTCGATTATTTTGGGTAACTTAACGTCAACCTGACATCTAGCACCAACCTCATCAATAATGTCAATCGCCTTATCAGGAAATTCTCTGTCTGTCACATACCTATCAGCCAAATCGACACATAGTTTTAGAACTTCATATGAGTATGAAACTTTATGATATGTTTCATATTTATCCTGAATATTCTGTAGTATTGTCAACGTCTCATCTTTAGTTGCGGCGTCAACAACAACTTTTTGAAAACGTCTTTCTAATGCTCCATCTTTTTCGAAGTTTTTTCTATATTCGTCTAAAGTGGTTGCTCCTACACATTGTATTTCACCTCTAGATAATGCCGGTTTAAATATGTTAGATGCGTCCAACGAACCCGAAGAGTTACCTGCCCCTACTATAGTATGAATTTCATCTATAAATAAAATTATGTTAGGGTCAGATTGAATTTCCTCAATGATTACCTTCATTCTTTCTTCAAATTGACCTCTATATTTTGTGCCGGCAACTATTGAAGCCATATCTAATGATACAATTCGTTTATCCATTAAATTTCTAGGACAGTTACCTTCGTAAATCATGTTAGCCAAACCTTCAACTATAGCGGTTTTACCACATCCGGGTTCTCCCAATATAATTGGGTTATTCTTTTTTCTACGAGATAATATCTGTGCGATTCGTGTTATTTCCCTTTCTCTACCAACTACAGGGTCTAATTTACCGTCTTCGGCCAATTTAATTAAATCTCTACTGAAATTATCTAAAACTGGTGTCGAACTATCTGAGGTAATATTTTTTTCTTCTTTACCTCCGTTATCTGCTGATTCTATCATATATATGTTTTAATGTTTATACAAAGATACTTATTTTTTTAACTTTATCAAATAAAAGTTATGATTTATTATAAAAGGTATAAATTAATATAAACGCTGTTTTTATGTTCTTAACATATTTATATTAACAAACATAAGGCAAAAATAAATAAATTTTAGTATGAGTTCAGAAAATAGAAGAAAAAAATCTTAAACAATAATTTAATTATGGATAAAAAAAACCTCATACCAAAATACCTTGAAATCACATCTAAAGACATTGTTGATATATATTATGCTTTACGATTAGCATTCATTAGAGAAGGGTGGTCTCAGAAAGATTTAGAAAAACCACCGTATTACCCAAATGACATTATGAGAAATTTTCAGAGATTTAGTAATGAACAAAATAAATTATTTTTTGATTTAAAAGGAATATTCGATATTGATTTTGATGAGTTTAATGAGTATCTTACACCAATATTACAAAGGATAGATGATAAAACACCACTAAAATAAATAAAATGGCAATTAAAAAAGAAATTATTGAAGGGACTAAAATATTTAACGAGATAGAGTCTTCAAATTTAAAAAAAACAGAGTATGATACCTCAACAAAAAAAGTAATCGTTGAATTTAAAAATGGTACACGATATGAGTATTCTGACGTACCACATAAAATATACACTCAGTTTAGAATGTCCGAATCACAGGGGAAATTTTTCAACTCAAATATTGGTAGAGCATTTAAATATGTTAAACTGTAATTAAACGATAATTAAAGTACTTATAGTTAATGGGCGAATTAAAAAAAATAATTAGTAGTTTTAAGTTAAGGGACGAATTAAACCCTAAGCTTTGGGATAACGACGATAATGGTGAGCCCACTTTAAAAGGTGATGTTCGAGAAAAGTTATTAAACATTACTTACGAATTTTTAGAATTTTTAGATGTGGATTTGGTTATTAGTGATATAACTATGACCGGTTCCTTATCTAACTACAATTGGTCCGAATATTCTGATGTCGATTTACATATAATTGCAGATTTTGAACAATTCAATGATATTGAGGAACCATTGTATGAAGAATTATTTAGATTAAAGAAAACTTTATTTAATACTGAACACGATATATCAATATATGGGTATGAAGTTGAGGTTTATGTACAGAATGAGAATGAACCCCATTCTAGTAGTGGTGTTTATTCTGTCTTATTTGATGAGTGGGTCGTTAAACCGGTAAATGATAGTGTTGTTTTGGTGGATAAAGAATCTATCACTAAAAAAAGTAAACGGTGGATGGAAACGATAGATACTATTTTAGAAAATATTAAAGATGGGTCAATCGAAGAAATGACAGAGAAAATAAATATGTTGAAAGACAAAATTAAAAAATTCAGGACTAGTGGACTACAAGAAGGTGGTGAATATTCTGATGAAAATCTTGTATTCAAAACTTTGAGAAGAAACGGATATATAGGTAAGATTTTTGATTTTAAAACAAAGTATATTGATAAAGAACTAACTTTAACTGAAATGATGTTAGAGTCGTCAACACCGAGAAATATAATCGCCAAGAAATGGTTAACGAATAACTATGGAGACTTGGAGAGGTATAAAATGGACAAATATCCCAGAACTGTTTTCTATATGAAAGATGGTATGGTTATTTTTGATTACACTCGAAAAGATGGTCGTTGTCACATTAGTTACGCCGAGATTTGGTCATTTTTGGAATCGGTATTTAAGTTGGGATTCGAGGAAATAAAGGCGATTACGAAGGAATGGGTAGAGGAACACTACAAATTGGAGGTAACAAGAACTGGGCTTATACCCGCATCGTACGCTTCCAGGGTGGAGGAACATTACAAATTAAATAATAAAAGGGGACATTTTTAATTCCCCGCATATTTATATATAAAATAATTATTTTAAATAAAAAGAAAAAATGGCAGGATTAAGACCAATAGGTAGTGAAAAATTAGAAGGTATGGATAAAATTTCTAGAATAATGGAAATTGCTCGATACAAAGAAGTTAAACCCACACCAATCAACGAAGATAAAAAATCGTTTATAGTAAGACTTTAGCCGATGGACATAAGTACATAATTTCAAAAGAAAAAGTGGGTTATGTAATTAAAAGAAGTTTAACAGAATCTTCAGATGAAGTTGAATATCTTGACAGAATGGAAAACAGAAAACATTATTCATCATACTCACAAGCATTTAAAAGATTAAATTTAATTGCGAGAGAGGTTAATATTAATGAAGGTCAAGATGAGAATATTTCATTGTTTGAACAATCAAATAAAAAATACACGTTAAAAACACCTAAACCAGCTCCGGTTGAGGAACCTGTTTTAGATGTAGACGCAGATACAGAAATGGACGTAGATATGGGTACAGAAATGGACACAGACATGGGTACTGAGATGGACGTAGATATGGACATAGATGATGATATGGATTTAGATGATGATATGGATGTTGAAGATACTGAGGAGATATCGTTAGATGATGAATCCGATGATGATGAGGTAGTAACATTTAAATCTATTCAAAAATTAACCGGTAAATTAGGTCAAAAAATTAGAAGTTTATTAGACTCAGGTGAAGAAATGTCATCTAAGGACGTTAAGTATGTTATAAACTCAATTTTATCAGCTCTAGATTTAAGTTCTTTAGATGAGGAAGATAAAGAAGATGTGTTAGATAAATTTGAGGATTATGAGTCTGAAGATGAGACTGAATTTGAAGATGAAGATGAAGATGAAATTGATTTTGAAGATGAAATTGATTTTAATGATGATATAGAATTAGATGATGAGACTGAGGAGTTTTCAGAGATGACTGAAGATGACGGAAACTATTTTGGTGACGCAGCTGAAGACGACTACGTACAAATTCAGAAGTTGAAGAGAGATGCCCACCACGATGCTGAAGAACATAGAAAACATAGAAAATATCGTAAAGGTGAAAGTGTTGAATCTAAAATGACTAAAAAAGTGGGTGATATGCTTGAAACTATATTTTCAGAATCTAAAGTTGATAGTGTTTTAGAGAAATATTTCGTAATTAACGAAAGTGAAAAAAATGTTAATAATAATAAAAGTGTTAACACTAAAAAAGCTAGACGTCTTTCTGAAAGTATATCACAAGAAGTTGCGTCAATTAAGTTTATGAAGGAAAACCCTAAAGCTGAGTGTGTTGGTAAAACTAACAAAGGAAATATAGTTTTTGAAAGTGATAGTACAAAATTCCGAATATCATCTAAGGGTATGATTTTATAATGAATTATTTAATATTTGTAAATGAATTAGGTCCTGACTATAAAGGGGATAACATATACGAATTTATATTTTCTGAGAATATTAATGATATTTGGGGGGAGAACTGGGAATCAAAACCATCTAATGGTTATCCAGCTCCCCCCAATTTAGATTTAATAAAGAAAGTTGGTAGGTTAAAGAACGATAATTTATCTTTAATAACAATTCAAAACTCAGATTATTTTTCTATGATTGATGCTATAGATGATGTTGTATCGTTAGCTTGGGAGGATGAAGATGGTGAAATTGATTTTACAAATAAAAAAAGATTGGTGTTTAGATTTGGTGATACCGAAGAGTTGATTAAAGATAAATTATACGAAAGAGATTTCGTTTTAGAATATGAAAAAAAAGTTACGTATGAAAAATAATGTAAAGATTTTAAAATTAGTTGAAAGTGGTTTTAAAGCAAAGACTTTAATGTCTATGTCCGAAATGGAAATTGACGTTTTATATAAGTTAAAGAACGAACAAGTAACACCGGTTACTTCAACTGAAACTAAATATGAGATAGGTCCTGATGGGGGAACACTACCCGGTGACGAACAAGGTTATAATATTAGTAAAACTTCTAGCGGTACTGTTGTTGCGGAACCAAAAGAAGGTGAAATGTCTGAAGATAGTGGTCATGGTTGGGGTAGTTCTGACCAAGGTTATTTTAATAAGACTATACATGAATACTTAGGAAAACCTAGTGAAATGCCAAGCCCATTTGATTCTAATCTTGAAGACGCGGCATCTGAAGCTGTTGATTATTATTGGGATGATTGGGAAGAATATGAAACTGATAGAGAAGGTTTGATTGACCACGCTAAAAGAGGTTATTTAAGAAGTTACTTTAGAGATAAATTCGATATGTTAGTTAAAATGTTTGAACCGGCAATTGAAGATGAAGGTGAGTATGGTGATGATGATACCATGGATGAATTAGATGAAAATGTATATGCTAATGGACTTAAAACAATAGGGGGTAAATTATTAAAATATTATAAAGAAAACCCGGAGGTAAGAAAGATGGTAAATGATTTTGGTTCAAAAATTATAACTAAAGGTACTAGTAAGATATCGGATAAATTGAAACAAACCGATATGAAAGATAAATTAGGTTCCCTTTCTGATAAATTAAAAAATGTTAACCCAACAAGTGATGATATTCGTAGATTGGCTAACGTGTTATTTGGTAATCCAAAGGTAAAAGATAAAGTTTCTGAAAATATAACATCGTCTAATGCATTAGGTGATTTATCTATGCAAAAACTAACCGGACAAGAAACTCCTCACGATGCTGATGATATGGCACCTGACGGTATGGATGATGATTCAGATAATAATAGAAGTGAAATGAAAGAAAAGGCGGTTTCGAAACAACAACAAAAGTTTTTCAGTGTTGTTAAGTCGATGCAAGACGGAGATACTCCAAAAGAAGGTGATGCAGGTAAAGTTGCAAAAGAAATGTCTAAGAAAGATGTTATGGATTTTGTTAACACCAAACTAAAAGGGTTACCTAAAACGAAGAAAAAGAAGAAAGAAACAAAGGAAAATTTAAAATTCGAATCTATAATTGAAAAAAAATTAATACAGATTGTGGAAAAACACCTTCCTGTTCAGATAAGTAAAAAAGATTTTATAAATTTGGTGAGTGAAAGTCCTGAGATTGCACCGTCAAGACCTACAGTTAAACCCGGTACAAAACCTAAAAGACCGTCAACACCATATAGACCTAAACCCGGCCCTAAACCAGCACCTAAAGCTAAGAACGAAAAAATGCCTGAGTGGTTAACTTTCGATGAATTAGGTATGAAATTAAAATAATATTAACATGAGTTTAAATATTAAAATGGAAAAAAGAATAAAAGTGAAAAATCAATTAAAAAATAAATTGGTTAAAGAAGGGTTAACTAAAAAAGAGAAACAATTACTTAATAGGTTGATAAGTGAAGCACCTATAGATTATAGTGGACCTGAGAGAATGGAACCGGGTATTGAGAAAAAAATTACTGACAAAAAAACTCCTTACGCTGAACACCCATCATTGCCGGAAGGTGATAAGGATTTCATTGAATTAGTTTCATCTAAGAGGTTCAAAGATTCAGTTGATAAAGTGAGACGTTATTTAGGTGATACTCAAATGATACAGGGTAATAACCCAATTATGAATCTTATGGGTTCTGTTATGAACGGTATGAGAAAAATAATGACAATTCAATCTCAGAATAAAGAATATTTAGAAAATTTAGCGGTTGATTTAATTATAAAAGAAATGGGTATACCCGAAGGTTCATTACAATTTGACGCTAAATTAGTTACTCAACCTATGGCGGCGGCTCAGGGTATGAAGACTAAGAGTGATGAATTTGATGAGGATGAAATAGAACAGGCTTTTAAAGAAGCTAATGATGAGGCGGAGGAACACTCTGAAGAACTTGAGGATTTTGTTGATGAATTTGAAAAATTTAATTTAGAAAAGGCCAAAAGAAGGTTAATAAACTCATTGATACAAGGGGCGGCATTTAAAGGTGGTCATATGTATGTTTTAGTGGGTGAGGAGTTAAATAATGTTGATTCCGAATTATTAAACTTATACGGGGTTAACCAAGCATTGATGGAACATTTATATTGGTTATACCCGGATATGGAAGGTATGGCCGGAAGTGGTGGTGGACAAGCTGGTCAATCTGAAGTTGATGAAGAAACAGACCCACCAACAGTTAAAGCTAGAGCGTTAACATTTCCTTTATTGGTTCACGAATTAGTTAAAGGTGTTTATGAAGTTTTTGGAACACATGGACTACCTGATGACCCTAGACAAGCCGAGATGGTTTTAGGTTCTGAAGATACATTACCTTCAGAAATATGGGACTCTAGATTAGGACCTGTGTTTTGGGAAAAATTTACCGAGACTTACCCTGACCAATTATATGATGAAGGTAAAAAACATTTACAACATTATTTGTTTTTTAGGTTTTCTAAATTAAACGCTAAGGAATTTTTAGAAATATCTAAACTTATATTAAGTGGCGATAAAAGGGGTAAAGATTTTATACAAAGAATGGTTGATGAAATAGTTCAGGAGTTAAAACAACAAGACTATGATGAGGCCATGGGCAAATATGATGACGACGAAGATGAGGATGGTGGACCTGATATAAGTGGTTTATTGGGGAGTTTAGGTATTGATATGCCAGATGACGACAATGACCCTATGGGCGTTTAAAGATAACAAATAAATATTTATGATTAATGGCAAACTTAACAAAGGAACAAATATTAATCGAATATGTGAAGTGTCAAAAAGATATCGCATACGCGTTAAAAACATATTTAGAAACATACGACAACACAGTAAAGAAATACGTACCCTTAGAATTATTTCCGGACCAACAATCTTTAATTAGTGATTACGAAAACTTTAACGAAAACATTGCGTTAAAGTATAGACAGGCCGGTGTAACTACTGTTACCGCAGCTTGGGCATCAAAAAGATTAGTATTTGCTAAAAAAACAGAACCTGAAAAAGTACTTATAATCGCGAACAAATTAGATACATCTCAAGAGATGGCTAATAAAATTAGGTCTTTTATAGGTCAATGGCCTTCTTGGTTAGGAGTTGATTTTTCACAAGATAAAAATTCACAAAAACATTTTAAATTAACTAATGGTTGTGAGGTTAAAGCCGTCGCAACATCTAAGGATGCTCTGAGAGGGTTTACACCTACTATCTTGGTATTTGACGAGGCCGCTTTTATTGATGCTGACAGTGATTTTTGGGCTGCTTGTATGGCTTCATTATCTACAGGTGGTAAAGTTATTGTTGTATCGACACCAAATGGATTTGACCCAATTTATTACGAAATTTATGACCAAGCTAATCGTAGTATGAACGAATTTAAAATTTCTGAAATGTTTTGGTATAGAGACCCAAGATATACTAAGGATTTATATATGGTTAAAACAAATAATATAATACACTATCTTTTAAATAAAGAACAATATATAAATGATGGTGATGTTATTGATTGGTCAGACATAAAACCATCAGAACGTAATTATTCTGATTTAGACAAACTTATTTCAGAAGGTTATAAGCCAAGTTCATCATGGTTTGAAAGTATGGTTAAAAAACTAAAGTATGATAAACGTAAAGTATCTCAGGAGATTGAATGTAGTTTTTTAGGTTCAGGTGATAATGTATTTGATTCTAATTTATTACAAGATATTAAGGAAAATCACGTAAGAGAACCTCAGAATAAAATGATGGGTAATATGTTATGGATTTGGAAAGAGCCCGTAGTTGGTCACAAATATATTATGGGTATTGACGTTAGTCGTGGTGATAGTGAAGATTTTAGTTCAATTGAAATAATTGATTTCGATAATAGAGAACAGGTTTTAGAGTATGTTGGTAAAGTTCCACCCGATGTGATAGCTGAAATAGCATTCAAATGGGCTAATATGTATTCTGCCTTTGTCGTTATAGATATTACAGGTGGTATGGGCGTTGCAACCGCGAGAAAGTTACAAGAAATGGGGTATAAGGATTTATATATTGATGGTGTCGACACATCTAATAAATGGAAATATGTCCCAAAGTCAGCCGAAAAAATACCAGGTCTAAATTTTAATAATAAACGTGTACAAATAATATCGTCTTTTGAAGAATCAATGAGACATGAATTTAAGATATATAGTTCTAGATTATATGACGAAATGAATACGTTTATTTATATAAACGGAAGACCTGACCACCAAAAAGGTCATCACGATGATTTAATTATGTCCATAGCAATGTGTACTTATGTTGGTGAAAGTTCATTCGGAAAGTTAACTAAAGTTACTGAACAAACTAAAGCAATGATTGATTCTTGGTCTGTAAGTAACAATAACACGTCAAATAAAAAATTGGAGTTTAATCCGGTAATACCTAATATGCACCAAAATATTGATATGAATCAACACAGACAAAGTGTTAGTAAAGATGATTATATTAAGTATGGTTGGTTATTTGGTACTAAGTAATATTTATATTATAAAAGAACTATGGGTAGAATTGGAAGAAAAAAAACGGATAAAGTCTTTAATGGTAGTAAGTTAATAGTTCCGGGTCAGGGAATAAGTACTGTTAAGGTAGATAAAAATAATAATCAGTTTAGTAGTAATAAACTTAACGGCTCAAATAAAAATAATAAGGGTACGAAGTAAGTATTTAATTCTTTTTAAAAAAAGTTAAATTAGATGTATGGAAAATAAAATAAACAAAGATAACATGACAGTGTGGCAACGGTTAAACAGGACGTTTGGTCCGGATGCTCAATTAAATCAAGATTATCCAACATACAAGGTAGATAAGAAAGAGTTATTAAAAACAACATCTAAGTCTGAATATGAAAGAGAAAAGTTAGAAGCTCAACAATCATTTTATTTATCCAATCAATGGACTAAGATTGAAAATAATTTATATACTCAAGCGGTTTATTATGAACCGACTAGATTAGCTTCGTTTTATGATTATGAGTCTATGGAGTATACTCCTGAAATATCGGCGGCTTTAGACATATATGGTGAAGAATCAACTACTGCGGACCAAAATGGTTATGTTTTACAAATTTATTCTGAATCTAAAAGAATTAAAAGTATCTTATCCGATTTATTTAACAACGTATTAGATATTCCAACTAATTTACCTATGTGGACAAGAAATACTTGTAAGTACGGTGATAATTTTGTATATCTTAAGTTAGATTCCGATAAAGGTGTTGTTGGATGTAATCAGTTACCTAATATTGAGATTGAACGTTTAGAGGGAACTATGACTAGTGCAAACTCAAACGTAAAGGCGGATGAAAAGAGTGAAAATAAAAATTTAAGATTTAAATGGAAATCCAAAGACATGGAATTTAAGTCTTGGGAGGTTGCTCATTTTAGATTATTGGGTGATGACAGAAAATTACCTTACGGTACTTCTATGTTAGAAAAGGCTAGACGTATTTGGAAACAACTTTTACTTTCTGAAGATGCTATGTTAATCTATAGAACTTCAAGAGCACCTGAACGAAGAGTTTTTAAAGTTTTTGTCGGTAATATGGATGATAAGGATGTTGAACCGTATGTACAACGTGTGGCCAACAAATTTAAGAGAGACCAAGTTACTGACCCTAAAAATGGTAATGTTGATTTAAGGTATAATCAAATGGCGGTTGACCAAGATTATTTTATACCTGTTAGAGACCCTAACGCTCCTAACCCAATTGATACACTACCCGGAGCAACTAATTTAGCTGAAATTGCGGATATAGAATACATACAAAAAAAGTTATTAACCGCATTGAGAGTACCTAAAGCCTTTTTAGGTTTTGAGGAGGTAGTTGGTGAGGGTAAAAATCTTTCATTACAAGATATTAGATTTGCAAGAACTATTAATAGAATACAAAACTCTATGATTGCTGAGTTAAACAAAATTGCGATTGTACATTTATTCTTATTAGGGTTTGAAGATGAATTATCTAACTTTACATTAGGGTTAACAAACCCATCAACACAAGCTGATTTACTTAAGATTGATGTGTGGAAAGAAAAGGTTCTTTTATACAAAGACGCTGTTATGCCCGTTGAAGGTATTGCACCTGTTTCCGTATCTTGGGCTAAGAAAAATATTTTAGGGTTCTCAGATGAAGAAATTAAATTAGATTTACAACAACAACGTGTTGAAAAAGCTGTTGGTGCTGAATTAATGAATACCCCTACAATTATTACACATACCGGAGTATTTGATAACATAGATAAATTATACGGTACTAAAACTGGTGACACTCAAAATTCTGAAGTCGTACCTCCTGAATCGCCTGATGGTGGTGTGGTAGGAGATGACTTAGGTGGTGACTTAGGTGGTGACTTAG
>Ga0209199_1004215_pt1 | contig 13395 bp, 15 predicted proteins | sample COGITO_mtgs_1105_7_FD_184805 | JGI IMG/M metagenome (GOLD analysis project Ga0209199, IMG submission 184805) | Pelagic marine microbial communities from North Sea - COGITO_mtgs_110523 (SPAdes) (version 2) | ecosystem: Environmental > Aquatic > Marine > Epipelagic ...
GACCGTAAAGATGTCCTTATCGCCGCGCCCACACATATTCATGCAGATGATGTGATCGGCTGGTAATGTCGGAGCCATTTTCATCACATGAGCCAAGGCGTGGCTTGGCTCAAGTGCGGGGATAATACCCTCCAGCTCGCAACACAGTTGAAACGCCTCAAGCGCCTCTTTATCGGTGATGCTAACATATTGCGCGCGGCCAATATCGTGCAACCAGGCATGTTCGGGCCCAATACCGGGATAATCCAGACCAGCTGAGATGCTGAAACCTTCGAGAATTTGTCCGTCGTCATCCTGTAACAGATAGGTGCGATTGCCGTGCAACACCCCAGGGCGCCCCCCCGTCAGCGAGGCGCAATGTTCCATCTTGGCGTTCACACCCTTGCCTCCGGCCTCAACGCCGACAATACCAACCTCTTTGTCATCCAAAAACGGATAAAACAGCCCCATTGCGTTTGATCCGCCACCGATCGCTGCAATCAGCGTATCGGGAAGGCGACCTTCGGCCACCATCATCTGTTCTTTGGCCTCCTTGCCAATGATGGCTTGGAAATCACGTACCATCGCGGGATAGGGATGCGGACCCGCCACGGTGCCAATACAATAAAATGTATCGCGCACATTGGTCACCCAATCGCGCAGCGCATCATTCATCGCATCTTTGAGGGTACCGCGACCCGAGGTTACGGGAATCACTTCAGCGCCGAGCAGTTTCATCCGAAAGACGTTTGGCGCCTGACGCTCCACATCATGGGCGCCCATATAGACCACGCATTGCAGGCCAAACTTGGCGCAGACCGTCGCGGTTGCAACACCATGCTGCCCAGCGCCTGTTTCAGCAATAATACGCGATTTCCCCATTCTTCGCGCCAGAATAATTTGTCCCAGCACGTTGTTGATTTTATGCGCACCCGTGTGGTTCAACTCGTCGCGTTTCATATAGATTTTCGCACCGCCCAAGTGCTGGGTCAACCGTTCCGAGAAATATAGCGGGCTTGGCCGGCCAACATAATGGGTCCAAAGATGGTGCATCTCGGCCCAGAAAGTCTCGTCGGTCTTGGCAATTTCATACTGCTGTTCCAACTCGAGAATCAACGGCATCAAGGTCTCGGAAACGAAACGACCGCCGAAATCACCAAAACGGCCCTTGTCATCGGGACCATTCATAAAGCTGTTGAAAAGATCGTCTGCCATCTGAAATCCTTATCGCTGCTGTGTCACTTGAAATATGGCGCAATGCGCGAAATTTCCAGTCATAAATTCACATCGTCTCTATCGGCGTCTCTATCGGGTGACACTGTGCCGCGGCCATAAAGGCCGACATCAGGCCTGCCCCCTTCACGCCAGGTGCGGTCTCAACGCCTGAGCTGACGTCCAATTGGCGCGCGCCGGTCATTTGCACCGCAGCCGGAACCGTCTCGGGGGTCAAACCGCCAGCCAGCATCCATGGCAGCGGCCACTCACGGCCGGCAATCAACCGCCAGTCAAACGCCAAACCGTTGCCACCGGGCAAAATACCCTGTCTGGGGGGCTTTGCATCAATCAAAAGCTGATCACAGACCGCCGCATAATCGCTGATCTTGGTCAGATCATCGGCCTTTTCCAGCCCAACAGCTTTCATCACTGGCAGGCCGTAACGGGCCTTGATCTCTGTCACACGTGCGGGTGTTTCATGGCCGTGTAGCTGAAGCATGTCCAAGGGCACATTTTTAGTGAGTTGATCCAGAAATGCGTCTGTCGCATTAACTGTCAAAGCAACTTTTACAATGCCGGCAGGGGTGTCTTGGGCAAGAGTGCGAGCCTGTTCAATCGACAGGTGGCGCGGAGATTTTGGAAAAAATACGAACCCAACATAGGCCGCCCCGGCCCGGGCCGCGGCCTGCACGGCATCAGGCGTGGTTAAACCGCAGAATTTTACTTTGATCACCTATCTCGCCTCACCTTAATTTGCGCGGTCCAGAAGGGCCAAAACCTCATCCTTTTCGTCGTATTTTTCAACCTGAAGCTTGCGCACTTGACGCTGAAGTTTATTGACCTCGCGGGCACTGCGGTGACCCTCGGCGCGCAGTTTATATTCCCGCAACCATTCCCAGCAAAAACCGATAAACAAGCCGGCCACTATGCCACTAAAAATGACCACGAACAGCGGTATCTGGATCGATAGATTCAGCCCGAACAACGCACCTAACTCCGCGGGCAGAAGCGTGAGTGTCACGACACCTCTGTTGGCGATTGCAACCGTAATAAGAACAATCCCAAGCAGGCCTAAAAACCCATATCGCAAATAGCGCATGGTTTATCTTCCGTTTAAACGATCCCGTAAGAGTTTACCGGTCTTGAAAAACGGCACATGCTTTTCCGCAACTGCAACCGAGGCCCCAGTACGCGGGTTACGCCCAACTCTGGAATCCCGCTTTTTCACAGAAAAGGCCCCAAACCCCCGCAACTCTACGCGATCACCTCGCGCCATAGTCTCGGTGATCTCATCAAAAATCGTGTTTACGATACGCTCTACGTCACGCTGAAAAAGATGCGGGTTTTCATCCGCCAATTTTTGGATCAATTCAGATCGTATCATTTAGACTTTCTCCCCAAGACTGCGCAGCGAAAAGACACTTCTTTTTCATATTTTCAATCGCCCGCTATTCCAACATGAAAATTTTAAACCACGCATCCGCGCCAAATATTTGACACCAAAGACGTGTCACGTTTTTGTTTATCTTAATTCACACTTTAAATCAACAACACGACGGCGCAAACCAAACAGAGTTTTTGCAACAACAACAACAAAAGCCCCGCAAACTGCTCTGCGGGGCTTTTTCAATGCATTTTACCACGTCCTAGGTGTTGTCGCCTTTCAGCGCTGCACCCAGAATATCACCAAGAGACGCACCCGAGTCGGACGAGCCATACTGTTCCACGGCCTCTTTCTCTTCTGCAATTTCACGCGCTTTAATCGACAGACCCAAGCGGCGCGTTTTGCTGTCGATATTGGTGACCCGCACATCCAGCTTGTCCCCTACCGAGAAACGGTCCGGACGCTGTTCTGCGCGATCACGCGACAGGTCGGAACGTCGGATGAAGGATTTCATGCCCTCATACTCAACTTCAATACCGCCGTCTTCGATAGAGGTCACATTAACCGTGACGATTGAGCCACGCTTAACACTTCCAGTCGCTTCGGCAAACTTATCGCCGCCCATGGATTTAATCGACAGCGAAATGCGCTCTTTCTCAACGTCTACTTCCGACACGACGGCTTGAACTAAGTCGCCTTTGCGGAAATTCTGAATCGCGTCTTCACCACGTTCGTCCCAACTGATGTCGCTCATGTGAACCATGCCATCGATATCACCCGGAAGGCCAACAAAAAGGCCAAACTCGGTGATATTTTTGACTTCACCTTCTACTTCGGTTCCTTCGGGATGGGTCTCGGCAAACACTTCCCAAGGGTTGCGAATGGTTTGTTTCAGACCCAGTGAAACACGCCGTTTCACGCCGTCAATCTCAAGCACCATAACCTCAACTTCTTGGCTGGTGGACACGATCTTGCCAGGGTGGACGTTCTTTTTGGTCCAAGACATTTCCGAGACGTGTACAAGGCCTTCGACACCGGCTTCCAGCTCAACAAAAGCACCATAATCGGTGATATTGGTGACCCGACCCATGTGCACGGATTCCAGTGGGTACTTGCCAGCAACCAAGTTCCAAGGATCTTCTTGCAGCTGTTTCATACCCAGAGAAATACGGTGGGTTTCTTTATTGATCTTGATAACCTGCACTTTGATCGTCTCACCGATCGTCAACACCTCGGACGGGTGGTTAATTCGGCGCCAGGCCATGTCCGTGACGTGCAATAGCCCGTCTACACCGCCAAGATCAACAAATGCACCATATTCGGTGATGTTTTTGACAACGCCATCCACAGACATGCCTTCGGTCAAATTGCCGATCACTTCGGCGCGCTGCTCGGCGCGGCTCTCTTCGAGGATCGCACGGCGCGACACCACAATATTTCCACGACGGCGGTCCATTTTAAGGATTTGGAAAGGTTGCTTAAGCCCCATCAGTGGGCCAGCATCCCGCACAGGACGCACGTCAACCTGAGAGCCGGGCAAAAATGCAACTGCGCCGCCAAGATCAACTGTAAAGCCGCCTTTAACACGGCCAAAGATTGCGCCATCGACCCGAGCCTCGTCCGAATAAGCTTTCTCAAGGCGATCCCAAGCCTCTTCACGGCGCGCCATTTCCCTTGAAATGACCGCTTCGCCCTTAGAGTTCTCGACCTGACGCAAGAAGACTTCTACGCTGTCTCCTACCGACACTTCTGCCGCTTCACCAGGATTTGCAAATTCTTTGATATCAACGCGGCCTTCCATTTTATAGCCGACGTCAATGATGGCTTGTCCCGCTTCGATCGCGATAACTTTGCCGGTGACAACAGACCCCTCTTCGGGTGTGTCTATTTCGAAGCTTTCGTTCAGGAGGGCTTCGAATTCCTCCATAGATGTGTTTTGAGCCATGAGGTCTCTGGTTTCCTATTCGTTTATGTTTCTGGCCGTGCGGTTGTCTCCGCCGGTCTTGCAAGTTGGTCTTAGGTTTACATCAAAACAAACGGGGCCGGAATATCCGACCCTGTAAGCTTTTTTCAGCTTTAGCGCTGCGCGCCTCTTCGACACGCCGTGCATACAGATTTAACCAGTCATATTCAAGGGTAAGTACACGAGACAATGCACTGTACCCCACTGAGGCACCATTTCGTCAAAGTGCCACTCAGTGAGGGATCAAAAACTCCGTGATCATCTGACAGTAATTATCCAGAGGCACCTGAGTTTCGAGGCATATCCGCGCATTTAGCGAACCCGTCCGAAGGTTCTTCTTTAAGACCTAGGTATATGGTTGCGAATGAAATCCAACACTAATTATTGTGTCATAAAACCGGCCTACTTCCACAAGGCATCCCATGGAAAGATCAAACACGCTCACCCTGCATTCGAAACAATCACGACGTCAACTCTGCGATTTTGAGCACGCCCCTCAGATGTCAGGTTTGAAGCAAGGGGGTCTTGCTCACCTCGGCCATAAGCCTGAATGCGCGAATTGGATATTCCAGAATCGACCAGCACGCTTTCCACGCTGTAGGCGCGACGATTCGAAAGATCGCGATTATAGCTTGCGTCCCCGACATTGTCCGTGTGTCCAATGATGCTGACAGAGGATTTGGGATAGGCCTGCAAATTGCCCGCAAGGGCCTGCAAATCACGACGCAGATCGGCACGCACCGCCGTACTATCTGTCGCAAACAAAATATCCTGAGGCAAAGTCACGATCAAACGGTCTCCTGTGTTGACAATTTGCACGTCACGATTGTCCAGATCACGGCGTAAATCTGCCTCTTGTCGATCCAGCAAAGTGCCCGCCAATGCCCCCAAGCCCGCACCGATAATGGCCGCTTTTACGACTTTACCAGGCCGTTCGTCAGAATTGTCGGCCGATACCAAACCAACAGCCGCACCCATCATCGTCCCAATAAGCGCCCCTTTTTTATTATGCTCACGCGAGTCGTCCCCAGTCAAACGTGCCGGCTGCATACAGGCGGATAAAGCAAATAACACAGGGATAAGCTCAAAGTTACGTAAGTTAATATTCATTGTGAAGAAGCCTCAAATTTAATGCGATAGTCAAACTGAAATATACCCGCCGGAACATTAGCCCAATAGTGGGCAAATTGGAAGCGACGATACAATATACAAACACCCAATAGATCTGATTTTAATTGCGCGACATCTCTACCGAGGTACTCCTATGCCTCTTGCCGCGCCGCCTCATAGGCCAGCATTGCGCGTTTTACCCGAAGCCCCCAATGATAACCACCCAACCCGCCAGATTTGCGCAGCGCCCTATGGCACGGTATCACCCAGCTGACCGGGTTGCGCCCAACCGCTGTGCCAACCGCGCGCACGGCTTTGGGGTGGCCAATCGCACTGGCAATTTGTGAATAGCTCGTCACAAAACCGCTGGGAATATGCATCAAAGCCTCCCAGACTTTGATCTGAAAAGGCGCCCCAATTAAGCTGAGTGGCGTTTCGCCCCGCGCCGAGAATGCCGCATCAACCCAGTCCGGCAGCTCCCCGGAAAGCCCTTCAGATTGCCGAGCCAACCGCCCACCGGCATAGGGTACATATCGCGCTGAGGGCCAGCGGGCCATCATATCACTCAACGCCTGCTCCCGACCGATTTCTTCTACAAAAGCCAGTCCGCACAGCCCGCGCTGCGTACCCATCGCAAGGGCCTCGCCAAACGGCGTGGCAAACCAACCCCATTGGATTGTCACATCATCCGCTTGGCGTGCAAACTCGCCCGGCGTCATCGCCTCCCAGCGCACAAACAGATCATGCAAACGCCCAGTCCCCGACAACCCAGAAAGATAAGCTGTCTCTAACAGGGTAAAGCGCGCGCTCAGTAAGGTTTTTGCATGGCTTAAAGCCAAATACTGCTGATATTTCTTGGGCGAAACCCCGACCCAATTGGAAAACAACCGTTGAAAATGCGCGACACTCATACCCATTTCCCGCGCCAAATTTTCCAGCGTTATCGCCCCATCGTGCTGATCGATAATATCAATAGCCCGTCGCATCAATTGATAGTGATACCCGGTGTCGGACTGTTGCATATGAAATCCCCGGCTATCCATTTAAACTGAAGAATAGGGTAAAAAGCCAGAAACTACGACCCGTTTCTTGCGCAAACGCACATCACAATAACCAAAGCTGATCGACCCAAACAGACATAAGCAGCTAAAGCCTAATGTGCAAAGCGCTGCTTGAAAATTTGAGCTCTCAATTGGCGGCACAATTGTGTTGACTATCAGCCTCAAGACCTCGATAGCTGCTGCGCCGGTAATCTTTGCGGCGAACAAACCAAGCGATTTACGTCCGATCAAAGCTGATCGCGACCCCATCAGGAGTCTGAGAATTATGTCAGCATATCAGGTTGTCGGCATTGGCAATGCCATCGTCGATGTGATCAGTCAAAGCAATGACAGCTTTTTAGAATTGATGGGCATACAAAAAGGCATCATGCAACTGGTAGAACGGGATCGAGGCGAGCTTCTTTACGGTGCTATGGAAAACCGCATCCAAACCCCCGGTGGATCCGTGGCCAACACCATTGCAGGGCTTGGAAAGCTTGGCCTTTCCACTGGTTTCATCGGCCGCGTACGTGCAGACGGTCTGGGCAATTTCTATGCAGAGGCCACAGCAGATGGCGGGACAGACTTTCTTAACCCACCAGTTGCGAGCGATGATTTACCCACCTCTCGCAGCATGATATTCGTCTCGCCAGATGGCGAACGTTCAATGAACACCTACCTCGGGATCAGTGCTGATTTAAGCCCCGATGATGTGCCACAAGCCCTTGTCGCGGATGCAGAGATTTTATTCCTTGAGGGCTATCTTTTTGATAAGCCCGCAGGAAAACAGGCGTTCAAAACAGCGGCGCTGGCTTGCAAAAGCGGCGGCGGGGCCGCAGGGATTTCGCTGTCTGACCCGTTCTGCGTCGACCGTCATCGCGTTGATTTTCGCACACTGGTCACCGAACTCGATTATGTCATCGGCAATCATGAAGAATGGCAATCCTTGTATCAGACCGAAAACCTGAACAGCGCCCTCCAACAGGCGGCGCAAGATTGTGCCCTTGTGGTTTGCACACGTGGTGCGGCGGGTGCAACGGTTATGACCGCGGAAAACCGGATAGATATTCCTGTCAAATCAATCAGAGCGATTGATTCCACCGGCGCCGGTGACCAGTTTGCGACCGGTTTTCTGTTTGGCCTCGCCACCGGCAAAGATCTGAAAACCTGTGGCCGGATGGGCTGTATCGCAGCCTCGGAGGTCATCGGCCATATCGGGCCGCGCCCAGAGGCCGATATTGCCCAGTTATTCGCCGCCGCTGGTCTTTAAACCCAAGTCACAGCCGTCGTCACTTGATCAACTCGGCGTGGATTTCATCAAGATCCATCTCGGCCATCGGCATCACATTCGAGGGGTCGAAATAATCATATTTGAACAGATAAAAATCGCGCCGGTACATTTCATACATCAGATGCATGGACAGATCATCAAAATAGTCAGCCACCGGATGCGCGCGCTTGGGACCGTGCACTTGTGACTGATTGAACCGCGGCACGTCAGCGAGGTCAACTGGATGTGTGGTCTTGACCCTGTCCAGCACCTGTTGCATGCCATTATCAAACCGTTCCACCCAAAAAATACTGTCGAACCGACCCCCATTCACCACCAGCGTCGACAGATGATCTGCAATCGACGACCAGTGAATATCGGGCGCCATCGGACGATGCCATTGCATGGTATCCCGGGCAAACAACAAAAACCGCCGGAATGATCGGACCTGGTCAAAAGATTGTTTCCCATCCTCGCCCCCAACCTCAATATCATAATTTTTTATCAAAAACGGTACCAGCGTGTCGCGGTAACGGCCGCCACTTCTCTGCACACCGCAAATTTTATCAAAAAAAGACGACAGGATCCGTTGATAGGGGTTGCGTACACAAGAAAACTTGTAAGCATCGGGGTTCTCGACCGCGCGACTGATCAGCGGTTGGCTGTGCTCGAGCGCCCATTTATGAATTCCATGCCGGGCATCATGGATATCGCCGTCAAAAAATGTGCCATGCTCAGTGTAATACAATATCTGACCGATTGAGGAACAGGCCGCCTTGGGCACGACGCGATATAAAAGCTTTTCGCTCTCGGTCATCCAGATCCCGGGATAGGCCATGCCAAAAACACTCCGTAAAATATACTTTGTTATTTATGCGATGCAGTTTACAGAAAGAGGCTAAGAAAACAATCCGCCGCTGTATATTCAACAGCATTTTAGCGAGACATTTCAACCCGACGCCGTGACCATTTAATGGATTGCCCGATGCCAAAAATTGCCTATCTTCTACTGTGCCATGAAGACCCAGACGCCATTATAGAGCAGGCGCGGTATCTGACAAAGTCCGGCAATTATATCGCCATACATTTTGACAGACGCAGCCCGACCACCGCTTACCGAAAGATACGCAACGCCTTGGCGGACATACCAAATGCGGCGCTTTGCCGAAAGAGGGTGAAATGTGCTTGGGGTGGTTGGAGCTTAGTTCAAGCAACGCTGAACATGCTGCGCACGGGTTTGGCTGTCTTTCCGGATGCCACCCATTTTTATTTGATTTCCGGAAGTTGCATGCCAATCAAACCCGCCGCCTACGCGCATGATTTTCTCGGGCGCCGGAACGTGGATTATATTGAGAGCTTTGATTATTTTACCAGCACTTGGATTAAGCAGGGACAGCGCGAAGACAGATTGATTTATCTGTCATTTTTTCAATCAACGCAAGCAATTATGGGCATTTGATATGTCGCTGGCACTCCAAAAGTGGCTTGGCTTGTCACGGGAAATTCCCAAAGATCTTCAAATGCAGATTGGCAGTCAATGGTGGTGCCTGCGGCGAAGCACTGTCGAAAAGATCCTCGTTTTTATCCGTCGACGATGGGATATAAAATGGTTTTTCAAAACCACCTGGATTCCCGATGAGACATTTTTCCAAACACTGGCACGCCACCTTGTCCCAGCGGTTCAGATTGAGACCCGCAGCCCAACATTTTTGATCTTTTCGGTCTATGGCCTGCCAGTGAGTTTTTATAATGACCACTATGATCTGTTGCGTGATCAGGAGTATTTGTTTGCCCGCAAAATCAGTCCGGACGCCACCGGTCTTAAATCACGGCTGACCGCATTATATCTGAGCCCTCCACGCGATTTTCCAGTTTCGCATGACGGGCTGTATGTATATAATTTCACCACCCTTCAAGGGCGCCTCGGTCAGCGACACGACCAGCAACACGGCGCGCGGTTCTGGGAACAACAAAGCACAATCAGACAAAATCGGGAACTGCTGGTGGTGATCTGTCAAAGAAGGCAGTTGGCACAGCGCTTGGTCTCACAGATTAATAGGCTTACGGACATAAATGCTTTCGCCTATTTATTCAATGATCTGACAGTGACCCTGCCGGATTTGGGCGGTATAGAAGACAGCTTAAGCAAGCGTAACAGGCACCGCAAAGCCTTGCTGAGACTGGTGTTCGACAGCACCCATGCGAACCGGATGATGATCTGTATAGATCCAGAAGATATCGACCTCATCAAAGACTTTTGTGTCGAAAGCCCCTCTACGCGGTTGTTGCAAATCGACTGTGAACTCACCGATAGATATCTCACGGACCATGCTATAGCCCTAGACCTTATCGCCGCGAAAAGCCCCCAAGGTGCAGTACGCAGGTTATTGCCCCGCCTGCGTGCTAAAATCCTGCAGGACAGAGCGCACCTTGAACTGGCCGGTTTTGACAATCACTATCGCATTGCCGATCAGGCTGACATCAACGATACTGCAGACACACTCAGTCGATTTCTCGCCCTGCCTGCGCACACCCTACGGGCCGATGAGCTGGCCGAAGATTTGTTTTCTAACGAGGATGCTCATGTCTTATAGCTATGATAATCAGAATATTTTTGCCAAAATTCTCCGTGGCGAAATCCCCAATAACACCCTTTTGGAAACGGCACACAGCCTGGCGTTTCACGACATTCACCCGCAAGCACCAATCCATGTCTTGGTAATCCCCAAAGGCCCATACGTCACGTATGACCATTTTGCGCAAACGGCCTCAGACGCCGAAATTCTTGATTTCACCCGTGCGATCGGCGAGGTCTGCCGCGTGACCGGCGTCCAACCCGGAGAGGACGGCAACGGATTTCGCGCGATAGCCAACGCCGGGGCGGATGGCGTGCAAGATGTGCCACATCTGCATGTTCATATCATGGGTGGTCGCAATATGGGCCGAATGGTGACCCAACAGTAACCCGGCATGGGACTTGCCCCAAACCAAGCGATTGCGCATAGTTATCAGGCAAGAGGTTCAGCCAACAGGAGCATACGTCCATGACGACACAAGAACCAGAGACAAAGCAGGTGGATAAATTGCGATTTGCATGCGATGGTGGCGAGGGGGCGCTGGGACATCCGCGTGTCTGGCTGCAAATTCCCCAACCGCAGAACTGGATTGAGTGCCCTTATTGCGACTGTAAATATATCCACAACGCAGATCATCTACAAACCTGAACTTGCGGTTTTTTGGTTCTGCTATCGCTTGACCGGTTCAAAGCCACGCGACTTTGATAACGACTCAAATACCACTCACAAAGTGAGCTGAAGTATACTTTACTGGCTTCGAGGCCCATTTAAATGCATGCGCCGCGCACCAAGCCCACACTCACAACCGGTGTGCTCAGTCATTTTCATTTCTTTGGGTCAAACAGGAGGAAAATGTTAATGATCCTTTTCTCCGCAAAAGAAACGCCCACAATGACAGGGTGTGTGCTTTGCAATAGGCACAGGAGGCCCGGAAAAAATCTTGTTGATTTTCCATAGTACGCGCTGCCAAAAGTACTTTTTCGGACCAGGATGGTTAGGCGATGAATTTTCGGCTTCCAGAAAGGTCATCTTCAGCTCCTGCTGCAGTCAATTTTACGACACTTCGCGGAAAAATGATGTGTCATAGACTATAAAGCAAAAATGATGCCACCAACTTAAAACCGATAGAATCGCAGCAAGAACGCCCAAGGATACGCGAAAAAACAACCTGAGGCGGCACCCAGCAAATGATATGAGATGGGCGGAAAGCACCTAATTTTTCGTATTTTCAAGACAATTCCAGACTTGCCGTCAGGATGCTACAGCCTGTGTTTCAGGACTTCCAATCGTTCTTGAACAGGAAATAAGCAGGCTAAAATTGATCGTTTATTACAGGACAAAACTGAAGGAACATTTATTTTATCAGTGTGAAAAATCCCTCAAATCCAGCTTGCAAATCCGTAGAAAGCGTGTTTATACCACGGCTCTGATAGAGGCTATGATTTGGTATGCAACGATGAACGGTACTGTTTGTTTTTAGCATGAAATATTGAAAACTATCGGAACTACAGAGCGGCGGGTATGGTGAAATGGTATCATAAGAGCCTTCCAAGCTTAAGGTGCGGGTTCGATTCCCGCTACCCGCTCCAGTATTAACAAATTTATAAAAACCAATGGCTTAAGGAAAATCCAGAGCGCTCATTGTACCTAGATTTATACCTAGATTCGACCGCTCCGTTCAAAGCTTAATTGTGATATCTACTCCTGAAGGTCTTGTGCGGTTACTTGTCCTTGGGCGGTACTGGTCCCTTGGCTTTGGCCTGCGCCATCAGGTTGCCCATATAATTGAGGGTTTCCTGTTGTAGGCCCCGCTGTTGATAGGGCTCCGACACTGGGCTCTTGGTCGAAGAATTGTCCTGCGTCGAGGCTGCTTGTTCCTCCGTTAACGGCATCAAGGGCCCGTCCATCGGGAATTGCTTGATCTTGCCGTAATCCTGCATCAGTTCTTTGAACTTGCTTGCCATGCTCTTTTGCTTTCTCCGCTAAATGCCAAAGCTTGCTAGGTCTTCTTGTTGAACAGGGTGTTGGGACTGCCCATTGGGATCTCGAACTCCGAGGCCTTGCTGTGCGAGGTCCCCTTGGCCTTGGCCTCTGCTTGGCGTCTGAAGATTTCCTGCATCAATCCGTCGTCCAGTTGACGATGAGGATCTGGTGAGGACGCCTCCGCTGCTTCCTTCTTGGCCCGTCTGGCTTTGGCTATCTCGACCAACTCTTGTATCGCCGCGCCCATATGCTTCTTGGGGATCTGGCTCATGAACCGCCCCGATTTTACCGGAGACCCAGAAGTAAGGATACTGGGTTATGGAAAAGAACAAACGTGGAAACAGATATTCACCTGAAGTGCGCGAGCGGGCTGTGCGGATGGCGTTCGAGCATCAGGGTGAATTTGATAGCCAATCAGCTGCGATCAAATCGATTGCGCCTAAGATTGGTTGTCGGCCTGATACGCTTGGGGCGTGGGTTCGGCGTGCTGAGACGGACAGCGGTCGACGTGAGGGTGTGACGACCGCCGAACGCGACCGGATCAAAGCTTTGGAGCGCGAGAACCGCCAGCTTCGGCAAGCCAATGAGATCCTGAAGAAAGCCTCCGCATATTTTTCGCAGGCGGAGCTCGACCGCCCGATTCGGAAATGATTGCTTTTATCAAACAACATCGTGGGGTGTGTGGGGTCGCGCCGATCTGCCGAGTTTTACAGATTGCCGCTTCAACATTCTACGCGCATCTGGCCGTGGAGAATGATCCGGCTAAAGCGTCGGATCGCGTCAAGCGGGATGCCGAATTGCGTCCAGAGATGAAGCGTGTTTGGAAAGATAACCGGTCGGTCTACGGAGCGCGCAAGCTGTGGCATACAATGAAA
>Ga0209199_1004219_pt1 | contig 13392 bp, 13 predicted proteins | sample COGITO_mtgs_1105_7_FD_184805 | JGI IMG/M metagenome (GOLD analysis project Ga0209199, IMG submission 184805) | Pelagic marine microbial communities from North Sea - COGITO_mtgs_110523 (SPAdes) (version 2) | ecosystem: Environmental > Aquatic > Marine > Epipelagic ...
TGGCGGATACCGCGCGGGGTCAGATCCATCACTTGCCCAATTGCACGTTCAATCGCAACAGGATCAACATCGCCTGTGCCATGGGTTTCCGCGTAAATCGACAAAGGCTTCGCAACACCAATCGCATAGCTTAGCTGGATCGTACAACGATCCGCCATGCCAGCGGCAACCACGTTTTTGGCAAGATAGCGCGCAGCATATGCGGCAGAGCGGTCCACCTTGGTTGGGTCTTTCCCTGAAAACGCGCCGCCACCGTGCGGAGCGGCACCACCGTAAGTATCTACAATGATCTTGCGCCCGGTCAGACCGGCATCGCCATCAGGGCCTCCGATCACGAATGTGCCTGTCGGGTTCACCCACCATTCGGTCTGCGGTGTGATCAGGCCTTCCGGCATAACCTCACGGATGTAAGGCTCCACAATCGCACGGATGTCTGCGCTGGTCTGCGTCTCGTCACTGTGCTGGGTCGATAGCACAATCGACGTCACCTCAACCGGCATCCCGTTTTCATAGCGCAACGAAATCTGGCTTTTTGCGTCGGGCCGCAAAGTGGGTTCTTCACCCGACTTGCGCACCTCTGCCAGACGGCGCAGAACGGCGTGGGCGTATTGGATCGGCGCGGGCATCAATTCTTTGGTTTCGGTCGTGGCATATCCGAACATAATGCCCTGATCGCCTGCGCCTTCGTCCTTGTTTTCGCTTGCGTCTACGCCTTGGGCGATATGCGCCGATTGCTGGTGCAGCAAGTTGGTAATCTTACATGTCGCATGGTGGAACTTGTCCTGCTCATAGCCAATGTCTTTGATACAAGCGCGGGCGATGTCTTCGACCCGCCCCATGTAATCCTTCAACTTGGACTGGTCGGACAAGCCTACCTCGCCGCCAATAACGACTCTGTTTGTCGTCGCGAACGTCTCGCAAGCGACACGCGCCTCAGGTTCTTCGCTCAGGAATGCATCCAGAATTGAATCCGAAATCCGATCGCAAACCTTATCGGGGTGCCCCTCGGAAACGGATTCCGAAGTGAAAATATAGTTATCGCGTGCCATGGGAATATGCTCCAGTATAATTCACTGCCACGTCAGGAAGCCGTTGTGACAGAACTGACAACCCGCATAGGGTGCGGCTGCATTCAGGTCAACCTCTATCGCGTTTGGCAACGGCATAAGCCGCAAGGGTTAATAAAATGAGCATTGAAATGAAGGGATTGTCGCCCCACCGGCTATAAAATGTCGCAGGCAGCGCCGCGGGCAACGGCACGTCAATCGCACCCTGCGCACCCAAAGGGATTGCTGCAGTGATGCGCCCCTTGGCATCAATCATCGCGCTAATCCCGGTATTGGCCACGCGGACCATCGGCAAACCTTGTTCGATCGCCCGCAGCCGCGCTTGGGCCAGATGCTGATGCGGGCCGGCGGCTTGTCCGAACCACGCGTCGTTCGTGATTAACAGCAACAAGCGCGGGCGGGCCTCGCCATAGGTGATTTCCTCGGCAAATATACCCTCATAACAAATCAATGGCACAGCGGCGCCAATGCCGGGCAACTCAACCGGTCCACGCGCCGTTCCTGGAGTGAAACCAATGCCAAGGTTGCGCGCAAGACCTGTCGCACCCACACGGCCCAGCAACTGTGCACCGGGCATATACTCACCAAATGGCACCAGATGGCGCTTGTCATAGATGCTAAGCACCTGCCCCCCCGGCCCCATCACCACAAGGCTGTTATAGGCGCGCGCCTCTGCATCTCTGCGCTGAATGCCAAAAACTAATGGCGCACCACGGGCCGCGTCCGACAGTAAGCTCAGGTCATCATCAATATGATTAAGCAGAAACGCGATAGCGGTCTCTGGCCAGACAACAAGGTCGGGGACCTCACCTTCACCTGTCAATTGGATCAAGCGGTTAAGAAAGACATCCCGAAACGCGGGGTCCCATTTCTGGTCTTGCGGTGCATTGGGCTGCACCAGCCTGACGATTGGCAGATCGGCAGGGGCCTGCAGCAAAGGGCCGGGCCGCAGCACGAAAGACATCGCAACGAGCAAGCCAAGAACAACAAGCCCAATAATGCGTTGGCGATGCATCAAAAGAGCAATGGCCCACCCACAAAGAACAACCAAGAAAGTCAACAAATGCGGGCCGCCGAAACCTGCCATCTGGGCAAGCCCAGTCGGCACCCAGACATGCCCAAGCAGCGCCCATGGAAACCCGGTTAGGATCAAAGAGCGCAGTACTTCGGCCCCGACGAGAAAGAGGCCGAATAGGAAAATGCTGCGCGGGGCCAAACGGAATGCAAGCCACCCCGCCAGAGCCCAGAATAGTGCAGCCCCTGCCCCCATCAGCACCAATGCAAAAGGTGCCATCCAGCCGTGCCGCGCGATATCAATCAAAAAGGGTTCGACGATCCAGCGCAAACTGAAAGCAAAATAGCCAAAGCCAAAAGCCCATGCTTGAAAGGCCGTTTGGCGTGCTGACCGTGCTACCGGATAAATGATGAAGAACGCGCCCAGCGCCAGCACAGTCGCAAGCCACAAATCAAACGGGGCTTGCCCTAATCCTGCGATGCCCCCCAACACCGCAAGCCCAACGAACCGAAACCACTTCGGACGCGCGACAAATTGCGCCAAGATGTCAGCCATTGCTGGATGCGGACAGCCGGACACGTAGCCGCTTGATCCGGCGCGGATCGGCGTCAACAACCTCGAATTCGGGGCCGTCAGGATGCACGATCACCTCGCCACGGGTTGGCAAGTGGCCCGCCAGCATCGTGACCAACCCACCCAGCGTATCGATCTCTTCTTCATCAATTTCTTCGTGTTCAGTCAGGGTCATCCCGATCTCGGCCTCAAAGTCATCCAGATCAGTGCGGGCCTGCGCCAAGTAGCACCCCGGCTTTTCCAGGACCCAGCTCTTGGCTTCTTCGATGTCATGCTCGTCTTCGATTTCTCCGACGACCTGTTCGATGACATCCTCAATCGTGACCAAGCCGTCCGTACCACCATATTCATCAATAACCAGAGCCATGTGGATGCGCTCTGTCTGCATCTTCTGCAGCAACACACCCAGCGGCATGGACGGAGGCACAAAAATAAGTGGCCGCACCATTTTCCGCAGATCCATAGATTTGCTCTTGCCGTTGAAACCATGAAGCAACGCGAAATCTTTTAGGTTCGCTGTTCCGATAGGTGTGTCCAACGTGCCGTCGTACACTGGCACACGCGTCAGGCCACTTTCGCGAAACACTTCCACCAGCTCGTCTTTGGTAATCGTGACAGGCACCGCCACAATATCTGGCTTTGGGATAGAAACATCCTCAACCCGCATCCGGCGCAGGTTAAGCATGCCCAGAACAGAGCGCGCCGCTTTCACAGTTTCGGTGGGGGTCTTGTCATCGACCTCTGGCGCCGCTGTGGGGAGGACCGCATTACGCAGACGCTCAAAAAGTCCCGGTGTTTCATTCTCTTGGTCCGGCTGCGCGCTTTGCGCTGCACTCGATGAACCGTCGCCAGTGTCGCCCATTTTATCCTTACCTATGTGGGCCACATGACCCGATTAGACCTTATATGGGTCACCCAGACCCATTTTGCCAAGTATCTCTGTCTCTAAGCCTTCCATCAAAGTGGCGTCACGGTCACGTTCGTGATCAAAACCCAACAGATGAAGCGTACCGTGGACGAGCAAATGAAGCGTATGATCACGCATCGTTTTGCCCGCCTCGGCGGCCTCTCGTGCACAAGTATCATACGCAATCGCTATATCGCCCAGCTCGCTATCGCGCCCGACCCGCGGCGGCAAGGGCATTTCACCATCAACCGAAGCGCCCCGTTCATCCGACGGCCAGCTCAGAACATTGGTTGGCTGCGGCTTGCCGCGAAAACCTTCATTCAGTACAGAGATACGGGCGTCACTACAGGCCAGAAGGCTTACCTCAAACGCAGAAGGTTCAATTCCCAGCCGTTCAAATACGGCATCAGTCGCGGCTTCGGCCAAGGTGTCAATGTCACCCCAGCGCCGATCCTCGACCAAACAATCAACACTCACTTGGGATCATCCGCCTCATATGCTTCGATGATGGCAGCCACCAATGGGTGCCTAACAACATCTTTGGACGTGAAGTAGTTAAAGCTGATCTTGGGGATATGCTTCAGCAAACGCTCTGCATCCCAAAGACCGGAATTCACACCGCGTGGCAGATCGATCTGTGTACGGTCGCCGGTGATGACCATACGGCTGCCTTCGCCCAAACGGGTCAAAAACATCTTCATCTGCATGGTGGTGGCATTCTGCGCCTCGTCGAGCACGACAAAGGCGTTCGACAGGGTCCGCCCGCGCATAAAGGCCAAAGGTGCAATTTCGATCACCTTTTCCTCTATCATTTTCGCCGACTGCTTGCCGGGCAAGAAATCATTCAGGGCGTCGTAAAGCGGCTGCATATAAGGATCGACCTTGTCCTTCATGTCACCGGGCAAATAGCCCAGTTTTTCGCCTGCCTCGACAGCCGGACGAGACAGAATGATCTTATCGACATGGCCTGAAATCAGCATGTTCACGCCAACAGCGACGGCCAAATAGGTCTTACCTGTACCGGCAGGACCAATGCCAAAGGCCAATTCATTGTCAAAGAGCGATTTGACATAGGCCTTCTGCGCGTCTGTACGCGGCTCAACCAACTTCTTGCGGGTCTTAATCTCGACGCGTGTAGTTTCACCTTTGAACAGCTCGATCTGATCTGCATCGCGCGCAGGATCAAACATGGGTGCTGCACCCATACGCAATTCGCGATCCAAATCTCCCGGCTCTAACGAACGTCCGGCTTCCAGCCGACTATACAGCGCACCCAATACCTGAGACGCTTCAAGACGTGCATCATTATCCCCGATGACAACCAATTGGTTGCCACGCCGGAGAATTTGCACGTCAAGTCTACCTTCGATGGTGGTTAGGTTGCGGTCGTATTCGCCGCAAAGGTCGATCAGCAAAAAGTTGTCTGGGAATTCCAACAGGGTTTCTGTCGCAGCTTCGCTGGGCGGGGTCAGGGCACCGGTGGCCAATCAGATATCCTCTTCTTAGGTTTGTAGGTATGGTGGCAAGTCCAAGCGACGGGTGCAAGCACTGCTGTGCGTTTGTGGAAGGATTGAGATAAAAAAAACGTCACAGCTCTGACTTTCTGCGCGCAATGCCCAATTTCCACACCAACCCTTGGCGGACAGGACAAATGGACGGCACCGGAAAACTCGGGCACACTGAACAGGTGATCCAAAGAAAGCAGCCAGCCTATGATCGTCCCCGAAATTGTCACCTACATTCTTGACGGCAATGGTCATGGAAGATCCCTTGAACCCAAAGCATTTGCCACAAGGGTCTGGGGCGAAGAGGCTGATGGCTTCATTTGGCAGCACCTAAAACGGGACCATCCTGATACGCCATCACTTCTTGCGGCCTGCGGGTTGGATGGGTTCGTGGTCGATGCATTGACCGCGGAGGAAACCCGCCCCCGTTGCACCGCACACGGGCGGGGTATCTTGCTCAACCTGCGTGGGGTTAACCTGAACCCGGGCGCCGAACCCGAAGACATGATTTCCGTCAGGCTATGGCTTGAGGAACGCCGTGTCATCGGCGTTTGGGCGCGCCCTTTGCAAGCGACTGCCGATCTGTTTGGGGCGATAGAACTTGGCGAGGGACCAACATCGCCGGGGGATTTGGTAGCCAAGCTTGCATTGCGTCTGGCCGACCGCGCAGAACCTTCAGTCACTGCGCTGAACGAACAAATCGACGATCTGGAGGAAGCCGTCTGGGACCCCAACGCGAATGTCATGCGGACACGGCTTGCAGACCTGCGGCGCAGCGCCATCGTGCTGCGGCGCTATTTCGTCCCGCAGCGCGACGCATTGACGACTTTGGAAATCGAAGATGCGCGTTGGCTAAGCACCCACGACCGCGCGCGCCTGCGTGAAGCATCTGAACGGGTCAGCCGCTTTGGCGAAGAGCTTGACGCGATCCGTGACCGCGCCCAAATCGTGCATGATCAGATCATGGATCAACGGGCCGAAGGCATGAACCAGCGGATGTTGGTATTGTCAGTCGTGGCGGCAATCTTCTTGCCGTTGGGACTGCTAACAGGACTTCTGGGGATCAATGTTGGCGGGGTTCCGGGCGTGGACAACCCCTATGCCTTCGCAATTGTCTGCGGATTACTTGTGGCGATTGGGCTGGCGCTATTTTGGTGGTTCAGGCGGGCGGGGATGCTCAAGTAAGGTGGATTTTGATCCACCTTACACCAATTCACCCTTCAACGAATTCGGGCTGTCTTGCAGGATTTTCACCCGACGTACCTGCCCGATGACATCCGTAGGGGCATCAGCATAGACGGCATGCAGATACTCTGACTTGCCGATCATCTGGCCCGGCTCACGCCCTGCTTTCTCGAACAGCACTTTCACTTCGCGGCCCACCATAGACGCTTGCGTCGCCTGTTGCTGTTCACGCAAGAGCGCCTGCAAACGTTGCAGCCGTTCGTTCATCACGTCCTCAGGAAGTTGCGGCTTTTCTGCAGCCGGAGTGCCGGGGCGCGTCGAATACTTAAACGAATAGGCCTGCCCGTAGTGCACGTCGCGGACCAGTTGCATGGTGTCTTCAAAATCTGCGTCGGTTTCTCCGGGGAAACCCACAATGAAGTCACCGGACAAAAGCAAATCGGGTCGCGCTACGCGGATACGTTCGATCAGACGCAAATAGCTTTCGCCCGTATGCTTGCGGTTCATCGCCTTGAGAATGCGATCAGACCCAGATTGCACGGGCAAATGCAGATAGGGCATTAGCTTGTCACATGTACCATGCGCTTCGATCAGGGCGTCATCCATGTCGTTCGGGTGCGAGGTGGTGAAACGGATACGTTCCAGCCCGTCGACTTTGTCGAGCGCCCAGATCAACCCTGCCAAGCCCTGTTCATGGCCATGATAGGCATTCACATTTTGGCCCAGCAGCGTGAGTTCCTTCACGCCACTTTCTACCAATTCCTGCGCCTCGCGAATGATGCGATCTGCCGGGCGCGACACCTCGGCGCCACGGGTGTAGGGCACCACGCAAAAGGCGCAGAACTTGTCGCACCCTTCCTGCACAGTCAAAAACGCGGTCGGGCCGCGCTTTGCCTTGGACCGGGTCTTGAGTGTTTCAAACTTATCATCATCCGGAAAATCGGTATCAAGCGCCTTGGCGCCCGTCTGCACCGCATCGTCCATCGCAGGTAGGCGGTGGTAGCTTTGCGGGCCAACCACCAGATCAACCATCGGCTGACGTTTGATGATTTCTTCGCCCTCGGCTTGCGCCACGCAGCCCGCCACACCGATTTTCAGATCAGGATTTGCGGCCTTCAGCCCCTTAAAACGGCCCAGTTCCGAATAAACCTTTTCAGCCGCCTTTTCGCGGATGTGGCAGGTATTGAGCAGAATCATGTCCGCATCGTCGGGCGTCTGCGTTTCCACATATCCATTGCCGCCAAGCGCCTCGGCCATGCGTTCGCTGTCGTAGACGTTCATCTGACAGCCGTAAGTCTTGATATATAGCTTCTTTGGCGCGGACATCGGGTAGGCTCGCTGTGTTGGAATTACCTGCGCCTTCTAGCGACTTGGTCGATTGCTTGCAATGCGGCCCAATATCACCGAATTTGCCACCATCTACAGCACAGCGAGCCCATATGCACTTCCCGTCATTTTCCGCCTTGATCAGCGATGCTCACCGATACCTTGCCAAAGGACCGACCGCATTGATCTTGATCGAAGACGACGTTGAAGTGGCCAGTACCATCGCGCATCACGCAGCCGCTGGATTTGCCAATCTAATTGCTTTTTGCGCGCCTGATCGCAGCTTACCAACCGATCTACCCGAAAAGCTGCACCGGGTAGATTTTGATGTCAGCGCCGAAGACGCTTTGCAGCTCATCACCAATGAAATGATCAAGGCACTGCCGGATCAATGGCTCTATTACTGCTACAACGCCGAATATCTTTTCTATCCGTTTTGCGAACACCGTACCGTGGGCGAAATGCTAGAGTTCATGCGCGAAGAGCGCCGGGACACAGTAATGAGCTATATCGTTGATCTCTATGCCAAAGATCTAGGCGCGCACCCAAGCGGAGTGGATCGCGACGGCGCCTGTTTTGACAAGTCTGGTTACTACGCATTGGCCCGCGAAAATGCGGATGGCGAAACGCTGGAACGGCAAGTCAACGTCTTTGGCGGCCTGCGCTGGCGGTTTGAGGAACATATCGCAAAGGCACGGCAGCGCACCGACCGGGTTTCATTCTTTCGCGCACATGCCGGGCTGCAAATGCTACCCGATCGATCCTTCAACATGCGCGAATACAACACGTATTCTTGCCCATGGCACAACAATCTGTCGGCAGCAATTTGTTCTTTCCGCACGGCAAAAGCACTGCGGCGCAATCCCGGCAGCCGCGCCGTCATCGACACATTCCACTGGCCACAATCCGAACCCTTCAGTTGGCAATCACAACAGCTTTTGGATTTGGGGCTGATGGAACCGGGGCAATGGTTCTAGGTCCGTGCGACTGCTGATGATGCAATGAACAAAAGGGCCAATCGCGCGGCTTTTTGACCAAACCCGCATGGATCGGGGCAGAGCGGATCAAATGCATGTGCAGCGCCAGCTCATCGTCATCCCGGATCAGATGCTCCCAAAACCTGCGTTGCCAAATCCCCTTTTCACCCCGTCGCAAGTGGCTGTCCGGGATGTGACGCGGGGCTGGCGCGTGGCGCGAGAAACTCGATTTAATCAATCGCCAGCGCTTGGAGTAATCGTCGTCACCTTCCGGCAATGTCCAGATCATATGGAGTTTGCTTGGCAAAATAACCGCGGCATCAATGGCAAAAGGCCAACGATGGCGACACAGCCGAGTGGCATCCCGCAACAAATCAATATGCGAAATCAAAAGGTCCGAACGCTGATCCTGCAAGCGGGCTGTGAAGAAGTAAGTACCACCAGGCACACGAAGGCGACGATAATTAGACATCCCGCCAGCATCGCGCAGCTAGGTTAATTAAGTGTAAAACCGATCAGAAAGTATGGTGGATCATGATCCACAATACTCATCAGGTCCGCCGCAACCGGATCACAACATCCACAGAAGCAATCTCTGCGCCAACAGGCGCATCCGGCAAATGACGGATTTCCAACTGCTCGGCAGGCGCATCGGTCAACGTGGCTGTGTCTTCCCAATAGAAATGCGGATGATCAGTCATGTTGGTGTCAAAATAACTTTTCGACCCGTCCACCGTAATCTCACGCACAAGGCCCGCATCGCAAAACGCGCGCAGTGTATTGTACACGGTCGCCAACGACACTTTCTCTTCCGCAACAGATGCCGCCTCGAACAGGCTTTCGGCTGTGACATGGCGATCCTGCCCGTCACCCACCAGCAAAGACGCCAACGTCATACGTTGCCGCGTTGGACGAAGCCCTGCTCCGGCTAACCAATCTGTGCTGCGCTGTAATGCTATATCTGACATGATCGCTCTTTTTGACAACTATTCTCATCTATATGGGAAGAATGCCCGCAGGATCAAATAAAAACACACGGAAAGCCGGCGCACTTGCTCTCATAAACCGCAGAGTGATAGAGGTCAGGTGACGCAGTTAAGAAGAATGAGACCAGTGACATGGCCGAATATCCTACATCTTTCGACAAAGACGACCTGCTGAAATGTTCGCGCGGCGAGCTTTTTGGCGAAGGCAATGCCCAGCTTCCTGCCCCGCCCATGTTGATGATGGACAGGATAACGGACATCTCTGGTGATGGCGGTTTACATGGCAAAGGTCATGTTGTTGCAGAATTCGACATCACACCGGACCTTTGGTTTTTCGATTGTCACTTCCCCAATAACCCGATCATGCCCGGCTGTTTGGGCCTTGATGGCCTGTGGCAGTTGACCGGTTTCAACCTTGGCTGGCGCGGCTGGCAAGGGCGCGGGTACGCTCTGGGTGTTGGCGAGGTCAAACTGACCGGCATGGTGCGCCCGGACCGTAAGATGCTGACCTATAAGGTAGATTTCACCAAAGCCATCCAAACCCGCCGCCTGACAATGGGTGTGGCGAACGGAATTGTTGAGGCTGACGGCGAGGTCATTTATCAAGTCACCGACATGAAAGTCGCATTGTCCGAGAGCTAAGCGCTCAAACTCATCTAAAAAGGAGAGGTGCCCATGCGCCGTGTTGTTGTAACAGGTCTCGGGATCGTATCGCCGATTGGGAACAATGCCGATGAAGTGCTTGCTGCACTGAAGGCAGGTAAGTCAGGCATCGAAGCTTCGGCCGAAATGGCAGAGCATGGCTTTCGCAGCCAGATCGCGGGCACACTCAAGATCGACATTACAGAACACGTCGATAAACGCACTTTGCGCTTTATGGGGCCAGGTGCGGCATACGCGCACATCGCGATGGGTCAGGCAATTTCGGACGCTGGATTGAACGAAGATCAGGTGGTGAACCCGATGACGGGTTTGATTGCCGGATCTGGTGGACCATCGACCTCTGCGATTCTGGCGGCCCATGAAGTTGTGAAATCAACTGGTGCGACCAAGCGGATCGGCCCATTTGCCGTGCCAAAGGCGATGTCTTCCACCGTTAGCGCGAACCTTGCGACAGCTTACAAAATCAAGGGCATGAACTTCTCGATCACGTCTGCCTGCTCCACCTCGCTGCACTGCATTGGCATGGCTGCACAACAGGTCGCCTTGGGGACCCAAGAAATCATGTTTGCGGGTGGCGGCGAAGAACTCGATTGGACGTTGTCCTGCCTCTTTGACGCGATGGGCGCGATGTCTTCGAAGTACAACGACACGCCCACCCGCGCGAGCCGCGCCTTTGATGAAGGCCGCGACGGTTTCGTAATCGCAGGCGGCGGCGCGATGGTCGTGCTGGAAAGCCTGGAAAGCGCTCAGGCCCGTGGTGCGAAAATTTATGCTGAAGTGACCGGTTTTGCCGCCACATCTGACGGCGCCGATATGGTCGCCCCTTCCGGCGAAGGCGGCGAGCGGGCCATGCGTGGCGCGCTCAAGACGTTGCCCGATGATCGCAAGGTCAGCTACATCAACGCGCACGGCACTTCGACCCCAGTTGGTGACGTCGGTGAAGTTGAGGCGGTACGCCGCGTCTTTGGGCAAGGGACGACACCGCCTATCAGCTCCACCAAGTCGATGACGGGCCACAGCCAAGGTGCCACCGGCGCACAAGAAGCTGTCTACTGTCTTCTTATGCTGGAGAACGATTTCATCGCGCCATCAATCAACGTGGAAACACTCGATCCCGCATTGGACCCCGCCGAAATCGCCACATCATTGGTCGAAAACGCAGGGTTGGATACGGTCATGACCAACTCTTTCGGGTTTGGCGGTACCAACGGATCGATGCTCTTGTCGAAATTCAAAGGATAGTCTGATGACCATTTCCATGCAGGGCAAACGCGGATTGATTATGGGCGTGGCCAATGAACGGTCCATCGCTTGGGGCATCGCCAAGGCGATGGCTGAAGCGGGCGCCGAGTTGGCATTTACCTATCAGGGCGAAGCCTTTGGCAAACGGTTGGAGCCTCTGGCGCAATCTGTTGGTTCAGACATCATGGTTGATGTGGATGTGACAGATGACGCCAGCATGGATTTGGCGTTCCAAACGCTCAAAGACCGCTGGGGCACGCTTGATTTCGTCGTCCACGCCATCGCGTTTTCCGACAAGAACGAGCTGACTGGCCGCTTCATCAACACCAGCCGCGATAACTTTAAGAACTCGCTGGCGATCTCTTGTTATTCATTCATCGACGTTGCGAACCGTGCATCCCAGATGATGCCGGATGGAGGCACCTTGCTGACGCTGACCTACCAAGGGTCCAACCGCGTCACCCCCTTCTACAACGTGATGGGCGTGGCAAAGGCGGCGCTGGAATCAGCGACGCGCTACCTTGCAAACGACCTTGGACCACAGGGCATCCGCGTGAACGCAATCAGCCCCGGCCCGATGAAAACGCTCGCAGGGGCGGCAATTGGTGGGGCGCGGAAAACGTATAAACACACCGAACAGAACACGCCGATGCGGTCCAATGCGACGTTAGAGGCCGTGGGCGGTACTGCCGTTTATCTGGCTTCAGATGCGGGGGCCTGCACGACAGGAGAGATCATCCGCGTTGACGGTGGCTTCCACGTACTGGGCATGCCGCAGCCGGATCATTTGGTTTAGAACTGCGCGCAGGATGAGTGAGTTCACCCATCCCGCTGCAAATTAGGCCGCGTCGATCCCAACAACCTCAATCGCAAAGTTCAGGTCTTGCCCAGCTAGCGGATGGTTCGCGTCTAGCGTCACCTCGGTCTCGGACACCTCAGCCACTGTCACAGGTACAACCTGTCCCTGTGGTGTTTGCATCTGCAGCTGCGTGCCAACCTCGACGGGAATCTCGGCTGGGATCTGTTCGCGCGGCACCGCTTGGCGGGCATCCGGATTTTTCTGACCGTAGGCCTGATCACAAGGCACATTCACGTCTTTCTTATCACCCACGACCATTCCAGGGATGGCAACATCCAGACCTTTGATAATCTGGCCAGAACCGACCACAAACTCCAGCGGATCGCGCCCTTCGGAACTGTCGAACATATCTCCGTTATTGAGGGTTCCGACATATGTGATGCGTACGGTATCGCCTGTTTTTGCTTGGCTCATGGATTTGTTACTTTCTTTCAATTCATTAAATCGGCCATACCCTATGCGCTGCGCCGCCCCATTGCAAACGGATTGCCTCTTTTCGAAGGCGGGCGGTCGTGACACGGTGCGGGACAAGCTATGGAGGACGAAATGCCTATCACGACAGTTGTGTTTGACGCTTATGGCACCCTGTTCGATGTGAACGCTGCCGCAATGCAAGCTGCCAAAGACCCCGCGCATGCCGCCCTCGCCGACGTCTGGCCCGCGCTGGCCCGCGATTGGCGGCTCAAGCAGTTGCAGTATACTTGGCTGCGGGCTGTCGCCGGACAGCATTGTGATTTCTGGCAGGTCACCCAAGACGGATTGGACTGGGCGATGGAAGCCCAAGGTTTGGATGCACCCGCGGCCCGCGCACGCCTGTTAGAGCTTTATTGGGAACTTGCGGCCTATCCCGAAGTGCCAACCATGCTGCAGGCGCTCAAGGACAAGGGCATTTCAACGGCCATCCTTTCAAACGGCTCGCCGGACATGCTCAATGGAGCGGTATCTTCAGCGCAGATTGGCCACGTCTTGGATGCCGTTCTCAGCGTTGAAGCTGTGGGCGTCTTCAAACCTCATGACCGTGTCTACGATCTTGTCGGGCTGCACTTTGGTTGCGCAAAGGACGATGTGCTTTTCGTATCATCCAACG
>Ga0209199_1004220_pt1 | contig 13387 bp, 10 predicted proteins | sample COGITO_mtgs_1105_7_FD_184805 | JGI IMG/M metagenome (GOLD analysis project Ga0209199, IMG submission 184805) | Pelagic marine microbial communities from North Sea - COGITO_mtgs_110523 (SPAdes) (version 2) | ecosystem: Environmental > Aquatic > Marine > Epipelagic ...
TCAGTCGCGGAACCAACGCTGCGGTTGACCGAGCCTGGGGTGGCGCGCTTGCCCTCATTCTTTTCGTCCTGGTGCTCTATGCCGGTGCTCGGCTCATTTCCCGCTACTTCGCCCCCAAAACCTCGTAATGCCAGCAACTAGGAGTCAACAGTGAGTAAGCAGATAGATATTCGTGACCTGAACGTTTACTACGGGGACTTCCTGGCCGTGGAAGGGGTAAATCTCACAATCAAAGCTAATTCCGTGATGGCTTTCATCGGCCCGTCCGGGTGTGGCAAGTCAACGTTGCTGCGCAGCATCAACCGGATGCACGAGGTAATTCCCGGGGCCATCACCAAAGGTCAGATCCTGCTAGATGGTGAGGACATCTACGGCCCAAACGTGGATCCGGTTCTTGTTCGTCGCACCATCGGCATGGTGTTTCAACGACCAAATCCCTTCCCCACCATGTCCATTTATGAAAACGTCATCGCCGGCTTGAAGCTGGAGAAGGACAAGAGCCGCAAGGAGTCAATGGACGACATCGTTGAATCTTCCTTACGCGGTGCGAACCTATGGGCTGAGGTTAAGGATCGCCTCAAGCGCCCAGGTGCGAGTTTATCTGGCGGTCAACAACAAAGGCTATGCATTGCACGCGCCATCGCGGTGCAGCCACAGGTGCTCCTCATGGATGAGCCATGCTCTGCGCTCGATCCCATCTCCACCCTGGCCATTGAAGACCTGATTCGTGAACTCAAAGATCGCTACACCATCATCATCGTGACCCACAACATGCAGCAGGCTGGTCGGGTATCTGATAACACCGCGTTTTTCAACATCTCCGCCGTCGGCCAACCTGGAATCATGATCGAAACCGGGCCTACCTCTGAAATCTTTACCAAGCCGCAGAATCAGCAAACCGAGGATTACGTCTCCGGACGTTTTGGTTAACTGTTCGTCAAGCTAGAAAGGCGACGCCGCGCATTGCGCTGAGAGGGCGACTGGCGACCCAGGACCGCTCCGAGGCTAGCCAACATTGCGCTCACCACGGGCTTCATGACCGGTAATGGCGCACCATTTAGACCGAGAATCTTGCGGTAGTCCGCCGGCAGCGTGGCTGCCGCACCCGCGAAAAGCAGGGCGTAGGGCGGACGCGCCGGAATCGGAAGTGGCGGCTGGCGAATGAACTTCACCGTGCGCTTGCTGGCCTCATCTGAGCGCAGGATCGGGTCGAAACCGCGCAGTTGTTCACGCAATTGTGCAACGCTGCGCGGCGGGTCGGTGACACCAACAAGTTCACCGGCCTTGGCCCATTCACGTACGTAGGCATCTGGTCCGCCGGGAATCTCACCGCCCCACACCAGGTGGGTCGCCAAAAAAGAGTCGGTGAATGCAACGTGAACCCATCGAAGGAGGTCAGAATCGTTGGCGCTGTAGGGCAGGGGTTGCCCATCAATGCCCGGGTAGGTGCCCTTGACCTTGCGATGCAGGCCGCGCACACGAGCGCATTCACGGTCTGCCTGAGCTTCATCGCCGAAGGTAACGACCGTGAGCCACTGCGTCGTACCGGAGAGACGGCCGAGGGCGTCATCTTCGTAGCGAGAATGCTGTTGAACTCCGGCCAGGGCCGCCGGGTGCAGTGCCTGCATCAGCAGCGCCCGCACTCCACCCACGAGGGTAGGAAGTGCGCCATGCACCGCCCAGGTAGCAGAACCGGCGCCGAAGTAACCGGCATCGTCACCGTGCTCAAGTTGGGTTACCCAGTCAGGTTGACCATCGGGGTCGCCAGAGACCATGCGCCGAAAACCGGTGGCCACCATGTTTGCGGCGGAATCGACAAACCGGTCCGGGGATAGGACGCTGAGCATGGATGCCATGGCTCTAGTTTGGCGCATCCATCACGACCGCGCCCACCAGCGTGCGAACACCAATGCCGATTGCACGTTCATCCACGTCAAAGGTTGATGCGTGTAGGTCAAGGAGGGCCATATCTGGCCCGTGGGTACCGAGGCGGGCGAACGCGGCCGGCACCTCCTGGGCGAACCAGGCGAACGTATCTCCGCCCATGGAGCGAAGGGTCTCAACGACATGAGCCGGACCCACCACTGCGGCTGCCGCATTGCGCATCATGCCGGTGGTGACTTCCTCATTGACCACCGGTGGCACTCCTCGGGTGTAGTGCAACTCCCATTGCGCTCCAGTGTCTGCCAGCACATCACCCAAAGCTTCAGTCACGACTTTCTCCGCGTGATCCCAGGCATCAAGGTCGGTGGTGCGCACTGAACCCCGCAAGACAGCCCGGGCTGGGATGACGTTGGCGGCATGACCACTTTGAACTGTGCCAAAAACAACACTGAATGCCTCGGTGGTGCCCACCCGATGGATCACAGCTTCGGGAAGTAGCGTCAGTACCCGACCGACAACGCTGAGCAGATCTACGGTGAGGTGCGGTCGGGCCGTGTGCCCACCGGGGCCGAGCACATGAATTTCGATCGCATCAGCCGCCGACGTAATGGCGCCATCACGAATCCCGATGGTGCCCACATCAATTTTGGGATCACAGTGCAGGCCAAAGATTCGCTCCACCCCATCGAGCCCACCCTGTTCGATCACATCCTTGGCACCGCCCGGCATTGTTTCCTCGGCAGGTTCAAAAATGAGTCGGACTGAACGGCTAAGTTCGCCACGCTCGGAAAGCTCCTGCAACACGAGCCCGGCACCGAGCACCACCGCGGTGTGCACGTCGTGACCGCACGCGTGAGAAACCCCTGGTACTCGGGACTGATACGACGCGGTCGTGAGATCGTTCATCGCCAGGGCGTCGATGTCTGCGCGCAGGGCCACCATGGGTCGACCGGACGTACCGGGTATGTCGCAGATAACGCCGGTTCCACGTTGCAGAACAACAGGTGCCAGCCCTGCCACTCGCAACCGATCAACAATAGCTTCGGTAGTCGCTGACTCCTGACCAGAAAGTTCCGGGTAGGTGTGTAGCCGACGACGAAAAGCAATTAACTCATCGGTAAACGCGGTCGTGAGTTCGTTAACCGCATCAATCACGAGTCGCTGCCTACCCTTTCCGTGGCGATATCTTCAAGCAGTTCACGTCGCGCATAAGCAACGATGTCGTCCAGGGTAGCGCCCTGCGCCAACCACCTGCGTTGTCGCTCATAACTGGCACCCTGGTTAAGGATCGTGATCACATCGTGCAATTCGCTGACGCATTCAAGGCGCTGTGCAACTGGCGTGAGATCTGCAACAAGTTGATTGATCACCTCCGGCAGCGGGCGCGTGTGACCCACATTGTCGATGACAAGATCAGCATCGGTACCGAAACGCGCTGCCCGCCATTTATTTTCCCGCCTGATCCATTCTCGAGTTTCAGGCAGTGCACGCCCAGCATCCATTTCATCGTCGCACCACTGCACGATGCACTGGGCCAAAGCAGCCAGCGCGCACGCTTCACGAATCGTTGGCGTCGCATCGCACATGCGCAATTCCACGGTGCCAAAACCAGGATGGGGCCGAACGTCCCACCACACCTCTCGAACCGTTTCGATCGACCCAGCGGTAATGAGTGAATCGAGGAAGTCGTTGAACTCATCCCAGCCGGAAAGGTGCGGTGGCAGACCCGTGGTGGGCATGGCCTCAAACACCTTGGTTCGCGCCGAGGCAAGACCGGTGTCCTGCCCGTGCCAATGCGGACTTGATGCGGAAAGAGCGAGGAAGAGTGGAAGATAGCCCGACAGTGCATTGACAATGGCGATCGCTTTCTCGCCTGATCGCACGCCCACATGAACGTGTAGTCCGTGGGTCATTAAGCGTCGAGCGGGCCAGGCAATGCGCTCGACGAGTTGTTGGTAGCGCTCCCCTGGACTGCGGGTGAGTTCATGCCAGGAAGTAAAAGGATGCAGGCCCAAACCGATCAGACCTACACCTCGCTGAGCGGCCGCATCGTTGAGTTCGATGATGCTCGCAGCGAGGTCGGCTCGCGCTTCGGCCACGGTGGAACACACACCGGTAATGACTTCAACGGTGCTCTCAAACAATTCATGTTTGATTCGCGGGTGTTCGCCATCCGGATGTTCCGCGCCGATTTCAGCAAGGATCTCACTGGCGACGCACACAAGACCGCCCTTGTCGATATCGACCAGCCCCAACTCAAGTTCTACACCTAGGCTCGCTCGCGGCGAAGCATTGAATTCCAGTGCCATCTGCACACTGTAGATGCAGCCCTATAGCGTGCGTGGCGTGTCAGATCAGATCGTTCTGGGAAGTGCTTGCCAGGCACCACCGGGCACTGCAGCCGTGGCAGGAGGCTGTCATCACACGGTGCACGCGGCCGCTGAGATCCTCGCCGCGGGCGGAAATGCGACTGATGCTGCAGTGGCGGGCATGATGGCGGCGGCCATGGCTGAACCTGTGCTCACCAGCCCCGGTGGTGGCGGCTTTCTCATGCATGCCCCGCTCAACGAGGAACCCAGGTACCTGGATTTCTTTGTCAATACTCCTGGGCTGGGCGCATCAGGTTCACCCGCTCCGATGACTGCTGTCCCCATTATTTTTGGAACGACCGACGATCCGCAGGCCGAGCAGATCTTCCACGCCGGTTGGTCTTCCGTCGCGGTACCCGGGGCGCTGGCGGGATACATCGAGGCCCACCAGCGTTGGGGCCGGCTACCTTGGGCGCAGGTGACGCAGCCGGCTATTGACCTGGCCCACAACGGACTAGTGCTCGATGCCATCCAGCGAGACTTCTTACGTCTCGTTGCCGATGTACTCACCCTCACACCGGGCAGTGCGCAGGTCTATCAGGAAGTTCTCCGCACCGGACGTTTCGCTAATTCGCAGTACGCCGACGCGCTGGAACAGTGTCAGCGAAACGTCGCTGCGGCGTATCAGGATTGGGTGAACCTCGTGGCCCAAGAGGTACGGGCCAATGGCGGAATTCTCACAGCCGAAGACTTCGCCGCCTACGAGGTGGTCCAGCGCGCGCCCTCGACTGCGAGTCGCAATGGCCACCGCCTATGGGTTAATCCACCGCCATCATTCGGGGGTGCGATCGTGCTCGATGCGTTATCGGAAATTCCTCGATGGGACGGGACTTCCTGGGACGCGGTGGCTGAAGCACTACTGATGGCCACGGTACGTCAACGCGAACGCGACGCACATGAAGAAGCCACCGAAGTGGCCACCGGAACAACTCACATCACGGTCGTGGATCGTGATGGCCTCATGGTGTCATGCACCACCTCCAATGGTTCCGGGTCCGGAACAGAGGTTGGTGGCATTCAACTGAACAATATGCTCGGTGAAGAAGACCTCCATCCAGGAGGAATGCATGCGTTCGCACCCGGTGTTCGGATGGGTTCCATGATGACCCCGACCCTGATTGAACGTACGGATGGCACGCGGGTGGCCTTCGGTACCGGGGGCAGTGAGCGAATCCGGTCGGCCATCGTGTGCGTTGCGCTGCAACTACTTGATCAGGAAGTGAGTCTGGTGGATGCGATCAATGCTGATCGATTGCATGTGACCGACACGAGTATTGAACTGGAACCAGGGGTCAATCTCGCGTCAGCAACAGGTTTCGCCCATCACCGCATCCGAAACTGGCCGCAGCGCGACCTGTTTTTCGGCGGAGTTCACGGAATTTCGCGAGCACCGGATGGGTCCCTTGAGGCTGTTGGCGATCTGCGACGAGGCGGAACCGCCGCCGTTGTCCGGTTTTCCTAGCTCGTTTCCGTATCTGGCACAACAGAAATTGTTTCAATTTGTCCATCGCGGTCGACAGTGAGCACGATCTGTTCGCCAGGTGTTGATGCGCGAATTGTCACGATGAGCGCAATGGAGTCTGCGATGGGTCGACCATTGACTTCGGTGACGATATCGCCTGAGCGCAGACCCGCAGCCTCAGCTGCACCACCGGCGGTGACATCGCTGATGAGCGCGCCGGGGCCTGGGTATTCCAGGTCAACACGAACGCCAAGGATGGGTGTGGTGGAGGTGCCGGTGGCGATGATTTCACTGGCAATGCGGGCGGCCACATCGATGGGGATAGCAAACCCGAGGCCAATCGAACCTGTGGTGCCACCAAGGGATCCACCGAGGGTGGCAATGGCAGAATTGACGCCGATAACAGCACCGGATCCATCAACCAGTGGGCCACCGGAGTTGCCGGGGTTGATCGCGGCATCCGTTTGGATGGCGTTGATGAATGAGGTTTCACCGGTGCCACCGGCGGTGACCGGTCGATTGAGGGCGCTGACGATGCCAGAGGTGACGGTGCCTTGAAGGCCAAGTGGTGAGCCAATGGCAATGGCGCTGTCACCGACGAGGAGTGCGGCGGAGGAACCGAGGGTGACCGCAGGCAGGTCGGTGCGGTCTACCTTGACCACGGCGAGGTCGTAACCGGCATTGGCCCCCACGAGGGTTGCTGGCGCAGTTGAGCCATCAAAAAAAGTGATGTCAATGTTGTCGCCTGCGGCTGTGACGTGGTTGTTGGTGAGAATGTAGCCGTCTTCGCGGATGACGAACCCTGAACCGCTGCCGCCAGAATTGCCGCTGGTGACGTTGAGTTGAACAACGGAGGGTTGAACTGCCTGTGCGACCGCGGCGATGGAATTATCGGCCGGCGGGCTTACTGGATTGGCGGGGCCAAGGCTGGCGCCGGGAATAGTCGTTGTGGTGGTGGAGTCGGTGACGCGTGCAGCGGTGAATCCGGCGGCACCACCGATGGTGCCCGCGAGCAGAGCGGTTGCTGCCAGACCGACGCCGATCAGGCCCCATCGCTGTTTAGCAGTACGAGGTGCCTGCGTAGGGGTGGGCTGCTGTGGGGAGGCGTATGCATAGGCAGCGTAGGGATTGGTTGCGTAGGGATTAGCTGTGTAGGGATTAGCTGTGTAGGGATTAGCTGTGTACGGGTCGACCGTGGCGGTAGCCAGCGGTGACGCGTAGGGGGTGGCAGCGTAGGGGTCAGCTGCATACGGATCTGCGTTGTACGCCTCACGGGCATAGGGATTTGTCGCGTAGGGGTCGGCAGCGTAGGGGTCGGCAGCGTAGGGGTCGTTTCCCGGTGCGTTCGTATCCGGCTGATCCGGTGTGGGTGGAAACTGCGTGCTCACGGTGCCTCCTTGGCGCTAGCAGACATGGGGTAATTGAAGTCTGGGGTAACTGAAGTCTGGCTCCTAGTGTGATGCACGAAGAGGGCAAATGGCTCCCCGGGCGGGCGACCTTTACGCAGTCCTTACAAACCCCCGCGAATCAGTTGATCAACGGTGCATGGTTCCGGGGTTGTGGGGGTGGTGAAACTCGCCACGAAATTCCTGAGTGAGTATTTAAGAAGGTGACGGTGTAATTGGCATCACCGGCTATCTCCCAAGGCCCATGGTGGATGTGCTGATGGTGGTACCAGCACAGGCCGATGAGGTTGTTCATCGAGGTGGGTCCATCATTTCGAGCGAAAATGATGTGGTGAGCCTCATCGATGCGTGATGGGCAGCCGGGGAATCGGCAGTGCAGGTCACGCACGTGAACAGCCTTGCGCAGATGAATGGGAACGCTACGCACGCTGGGTAGTGACGCCACAAGGCGCCCGCGGGAATCGATGATGAACGGATTGATGATGCCGTCACATGCCAAGCGTTTGACGTGAGTGGAGCTGGTGATGGTGGTGGTGACCTCTGCCGGCATGCCAAACCTTCGAAGGAGCCCTGCTGTGTGGCCGGCCGTGTCGTCGAGGAGTGACTCAATGGGTATTGAAACATGAATCACCGGGCGTGAGGCATTGATCGCGGGGAGATAGGACTCTTCCGTTGCGGCCGCGGCAGCGTTGAGGATTCGGTGTAAGGCCTGGATGTTGCGATGTGACAACCGCTGGCCCTCCTCGTCGACCGGGCCGGGGTCGTGGCATCCATCAGCAGCGACATCTGCGACAACGGCGCGGCGCGCAGACTCTAATGTGGCGAGGAATTGTTGGCCGATATCTGCGGGTAGCAGCGCATCGAGACGTACCTGCCCGTCGAGCACCGTGGTGGCAAAGAGGTAGCAATGCTTATTGTGCTTACGTTCGTCGGCATCGACCGCATCTGGATCTGCTCGATGGCACAGCGCAAACAGCAGCTGTTCGAACCGCCTGACGTCGGTACTGCGGGCCAACTCAGCGATGGACTCTTCCGCCTCAATCAACACCGGTTGCAGCCTTGGGAAGCGGGCATGGGTGCGATCGAGAGCACGCAGATGGGCGATGGATATGTGACCGGCTGCGAGTGCGGCGCCCATGAGGGGGTGCCTTCGCTGCCACACTCCGGCGCGGAGCATGACGCCTACCTGACCACGAGTGGTATTCGAACGGTGCGTCAACCAAGAATGGGCTCGGCGGGCACCATCAGCAGCGAAGGCTCCTGACGTGTTGAAGCGATCAGCAGCCTGAGCCTGGACAGATTGCAGACGTCTAATTGCCACTTCAAGAGCCACGGCGATATCACCGTCGAGGGTTCCTGCTCGCTGATCACTCTGTGCTAATTCGTCGATGAAAGCATGCAGTGCCGATAGATCCACTCCGCTGGCTACCGGAGAATCGGTCGGAACGATGTTATCGAACATGTGTTCGAGTATATCAACGGGGGCTGACAACGGCAAGATCAATTTCACAAAATACTGTTGTCCCCCAGTCATTTTAGATAGGAAAGATGTGTGGGGTGTCCCTGCCTTGCAGATGCATTGACCCGCGTCCGGCATGCTGGTGCGGTGAGTGAAGAGCCCGGTAATTTCGAAGATGCAGCCCAAGCAGCGCTGGCACAAGCCCGCATCGATGCGGAGGCGGCCCGAGTTAGCGGATCTTCCTATGGCATCGCCCTCGCCCTTACCCAGGCCGGCCACGCACTCCTCACCCTCGGCCAGCCAACAGAGGGTCTGGCTGACTTCAACGAGTCCCTTCGCTTCATCGACCTCCTTCGCGCCGATGGACAACACGAACAGATGCGGCTACTGAGCGTCGCGTCGCTTTCCCTGGCACCGCCTGATCAGCAACTCGGCGACCTCGACACGCTGGAGGCCTGGGCCCGTGTGGGGCGAGCCGGAGCGATCGCAGCCCTTGGCGATCCCGTTGCGGCACTGGCGGCAATAGCGGAAGCGCGCCCGTGGGTTCGGGGCTGGCGTCGGCGTCATCTGCGTAAAGCCCTGGACATGGTGAGCGATCATGTGGCACGCGAATCGGGAACGATCAAGGACGCGCTCGGTGCGGCGACCCGTGCTGCGGTCGATACCAACCTTGCGCCTGATCAACGTAAAAAAGCTCAGTATGAACGCCTGCACCTGCTCGCCGAATCTGGCGAAAATGTCGACGCCGTTCGTGCGGCACTCCAACTGCTGCAGGAATACGACACCGATCGCGCATTCTGTGCTCATGTGCGCCAAGTGCTGGGTGCAGCTCTGGCCGGCCTTGGCCAGGAAGCCGATGCCACCACCACCCTGCAGGAAGCATTCGAAGGATTCGTTGTCACGCATGATGAAGTGGCGATCGTTGCCGCAGCACCGGGTCTTGCATCCCGACTGTCTGAAACTGGCAATGATTCAGCAGCGATTGATGTGCTAACCCACGGACTAGCCGGAGCAAAATCCCTTCGCAGGGCTGGCGACACACAGGTGACTCCCGCGGTCGAGATTGACCTACTAACCAGCCTGGCGTCCGCCTTTGACGGAGCGGATGAAACTGCTGCTGCAATCGACACGTTCGCTCGCGCTATCGCATTAGCCGATGAATCACACGATGTGATTCGCGGTGCAGACGCGCGGCATGGTGAGGCTATCGTGCGCATTCGTATAGGTGGCACCGACGACTCCATCGAGGCGCTGTCGCTTTTGGATTCCGCCCGCAGCGCCTACGGAACTGCTCAACTCAGCAGTCGAGTGGCTGGCTGCAATCACGAGGCGGGGGCACTGCTGGCTCGCATGAAGTCAGTGACAGCCGCCACAACTCGATATCAGGCTGCGATCCAGGACTACCTGGTGTTGCAAGGCCTACCAACAGCGGAGGGTACCGATGGTGCAGGCGGTCTGGTCGACTCACTAGGTGATGCGCAAAGAAATTTGGTTCTGCTCCAGCAATTGAACGAGGGGCTGATTACTGAGGTGCCGGCCGATGCTTTCGGCTCAGGTGGTCACCGCATGCATTTCGCTGCGCCGCAATGAGTACCACCGAGATACCAATTGGAACAATTGATTCAGCCGCTGCCGCGCTCCTAGACTCACGGCTGGTGATTTTGCCGACGGAAACGGTATATGGGCTGGCCGGCAGGGCGGATCGGGTAGATGCGGTTGCGAGGATTTATCACACGAAAGGGCGACCAAGTGATCACCCGGTGATCGTTCACGTGGCCCACTATCAAGGGGCTGTTCACGACTCGTGGGCTTCGGGATTTCCGACACTGGCGCAAGAGTTGGCACATGCATTTTGGCCGGGACCGCTCACGCTAGTTCTGCCTCGCGGCCCACGATCTGGCCTCAACGTGACCGGTGGGCAAGGAACAGTGGCGCTGCGCGTACCTGCACACCCGATTGCCCAAGCGGTATTGCGATCCATGGACGAGCAAGACCCACAGGGTGCACCACATGGAATTGCGGCACCGAGTGCAAACCGGTTCGGGAAGGTGAGCCCGACGACGGTCCAGCACGCGATCACCGAACTCTCTCCCTATCTTCAGCCCGGTGACCTCGCCCTCGACGGTGGTGCGTGCTCCTGGGGTGTTGAGTCGACGATCGTGGATTGCATGGGGGAACGCCCGATGATTTTGCGTCCCGGTGGTGTTACGACAGAGGATATTGCCACACTGGGTTTAGATCCAGTGACGATCTCACAACCAACCACCCGAGTGCCGGGCTCGCTCGCATCGCATTACGCACCGCGAGCGCAGGTGGTGCTGCATGAGTTTGGCGCACTGCCGGCAGATGACGTCCCCGCGGATCGTCAGGGGTTTTTGGCCCTGGCGGAAATCGAGACGCCGGCGGGTATGCATCGCCTGGCGGCACCGAAAACTAGCGTTGAGTACGCACGGATGCTTTATTCAGCTCTTCGTGCGGCTGATGATGCTGACCTATTGCTCGTTGTGGCGGTGCTTCCATCCGAAGTGGATGGTGTGGGTGCAGCGGTGGCAGATCGGCTGCGTCGCGCGGCCTCGCCTCGTTAGCCGTACCCAAGATCGTGTAGCCGGTCGTCATCGATACCGAAGTGGTGGGCAATCTCGTGTACCACGGTGATCCTGACCTCGCGCACCACCTCGTCGCGGGTGGTGCACATGCGCAGGATGGGTTGGCGATACACGGTGACGCGGTCGGGCAGTGTGGCTAAATAATTCGAGTCGCGCTCGGTAAGGGCTATTCCCTCGTACAGGCCGAGCAACTCAGGATCATCGGCCGGGGCATCGGGTTCGATGACGAACACCACGTTGTCGACGAGGCGTGCGATTTCAGTTGGCACCGCCTCCAGTGCGGCAGCCACCAGTGCTTCAAACTCCTCGGCGCTGACTTCCATCACATATCCATTGTGTCGCGAATTTAGACCCAGCATCGCCAACATGTCAGGTGAACCGCTCGCCAGCACGACGATGTAGGCGCTGTTCGCACATGGCTTTGGTGGGAGTCGGGGTGGGCCACGCCCGATCGACCCTCGCTGGCGTATGCCGGGTAGTCTCCCCTATGCTTGCACGGTCTCCGACGGCAACAGTCGACGTTGACCGGCTTGTCCGGCGGTCCCCATCGTCTAGCGGCCTAGGACTCCGCCCTTTCAAGGCGGCAGCGCGGGTTCGAATCCCGTTGGGGGCACGAGCACCACAGGTACACAGCACCAAGGTCTCCTTGAGGTTCGTCTCATGAGGCCCCGTAGCGCAGTTGGTTAGCGCGCCGCCCTGTCACGGCGGAGGTCGCGGGTTCGAGTCCCGTCGGGGTCGCTAGTCCAGCTCTCACGGCTGGACGTTCGGCCAGGTAGCTCAGTTGGTACGAGCGTCCGACTGAAAATCGGAAGGTCGACGGTTCGATCCCGTCCCTGGCCACTCCAAACTCCGTCACAAGACCGCGAAATCAAGCGCTCGATTCCTGCTTGTCGACCTTCGTGTGTAACAGAGAGTGTCACAGCGACATACGGACACACGCACTGTCAGAGATTTCGGGCCAGAAGCCCCTATTTGCAGGGGCGCCATCACCTTATTACCAGGGCAACCTGCCGCCGCCTCTTACCCCGACGGGGTGCGAAGACTGCGGCCCCTCTGACTGCGGCGATGTGCATGGGCTGGACGCCGGGGAGCTGCTCGCCGAGGTGATGCGTGTCGCCCCCACTACCCTAAGAAGCATCCCCCGTCGCCCGGCGGTCTCAACGTCGACTGACGAGGCGGCGAGGATTCAGATCTCGTCGGTACGAATCGCAGCGGGTGAGGTGCCGGACTCACTGTGTCTACCGGCCGCACTCTCATCGTCCGAACCCGTCCCCTCGTCCTATGAGCCACCGACTCCCGACTCGATGCCCCAAAAGTCGACGAGTTCGTCGAGCCGTTCGGTCGGGAAGAAGTCCTCGGGGGGCGACGGATTGTCGCGCATGAACTGGTTGAACTGCTCGTAGAGCTCGTCCTTGGTGAGCCCGAAGTGTTTGTCGAGGGCTCCCTCGAATCCGAGGGCCCAGACATCCTCGTGGAGACCGATGAACAGGGTCTCGAACGACGTCAGGTAGGCGAGGTAGAAGTTGAGGATCTCCATGTGGCCCGGGCAGACCCAGGTCTCGCGCATCTCGTCGAGCCCGCTGAATCCGGTGCACTCCTCCCCTTCGTCACCCTCACCGCGGATCGCTCGGCTCGCCGACTCGAACTTCTGAGTCATGTTGCAGTTCGTCTGCCACGAGACTCGCTCCCAGAGAGGCTGGTCACGGCCGTTGCCGGTCAGCCGGGGATCACCGACACATGCCCCCTCCAGACCGAGGTCTTTGGTGATCTGCAGGTCGTCGAAGACGTCGCGGAGGAACAACGTGGGAAAGACCTGGGCCTGCCCCTCCACGAACCAGGCGGGCGAACCGGTGTGGTTCTTACCTCCGCAGCAATCGGCGGGCATTCCGAGGGAGCGACCGAGGGTGTGTGCGCCCTGCACGTGGTGGTAGTACTCGTGTACCCACCCGTTGATGGTGTTGTACATGAACACCTCAGGTCCAAAGTTCTCGACGTCCCACTCCCACATTGGGTCGGTCAGCGGGTTCGGCTGATTGCAGAACGAGAATTCGTTGTATCCGTCATATCGACCATCCCGACCAAAGCCGCTGAGACAGCTTCGGCGGTCGTAGACGACATCGATCGAGGGCTCAACCGACTGACCGTTGTTGTCATAGAAGTATCCGAACTGATCAAGGACCTCGAGCGCCTCGGCGTTGTCC
>Ga0209199_1004221_pt1 | contig 13385 bp, 10 predicted proteins | sample COGITO_mtgs_1105_7_FD_184805 | JGI IMG/M metagenome (GOLD analysis project Ga0209199, IMG submission 184805) | Pelagic marine microbial communities from North Sea - COGITO_mtgs_110523 (SPAdes) (version 2) | ecosystem: Environmental > Aquatic > Marine > Epipelagic ...
CGGCGCCTAATGAAAATTGCCATTTTTTGAATCGGATTAAGATATAAAGGAATACTACAATTAAAGATCCTAAAACTGCCCACACAGAAGATTTTTTAATATCATCCGCAATGGTTGGACTTACTTTTCCTGCGTACATTTTACCAACATTATTATCGGCATCAATAAACTGCTTATAAGTTGTTCCGTCTGGTAAAAATGGTACCAAAGCTCCGTATAATTTTTCTTGAATTTCTTGATCTACTTCTGCTGAATTTTCATCAACCTTGTATTTCGTAGAAATTTTTAATTGATTCGCACTACCGATTGTTTTGACCTCAGCACTGTTAAAGACGTCATTGACGGCCGTTTTAACTTCTTCGGTATTCATGTCTTGTGCAAAACGAACGGTATACGTTCTTCCTCCCACAAAATCAATACCTTGATCCAGTCCTGTTGTGAATAACGATCCAAGTCCTGCAATGATAATTGTTCCAGAAATTAAATAGGCTATTTTACGTTTTTTAAGGAATTCAATATTAATTGAACGAAATAAACCTTTGGTCATTCCTGTTGAGAATTCTAATTTTCCACCACGGTTCAAATGCCAGTCGATCAATAATCTTGAGATAAAAATCGCTGTGAATAAAGAGGTTAAAATACCTATTAAAAGAGTCGTTGCGAATCCTTTGATAGGTCCCGTTCCAAATAAAAATAAAATTAAGGCTGTTAATCCTGTGGTGATATTGGCATCTAAAATGGACGATAGGGCGTTATTAAATCCATCTTTAATGGATTGTTTTTGACTTTTTCCTTTAAATAATTCTTCTCGAATACGTTCGTAAATAAGAACATTTGCATCCACCGCAATACCGATGGTTAATACAATACCTGCAATTCCAGGCAATGTTAAAACAGCACCCAATCCTGAAAGAATTCCGAAGATTAAGACAATATTGAAAATCAATGCGATGTCAGAGTAAATTCCTGCTTTTCCGTAGTAAAACACCATCCATAAAAGCACCAATGCCAAAGCAATTAAGAATGATTTCATTCCGCTGTCAATTGCTTCTTGACCTAAAGAAGGCCCTACTTCTTCTGCCTGTACAATATCCGCAGAAGCTGGAAGTTTACCAGCACGTAATACGTTTGCTAAATCCACTGCTTCATTTAAAGTAAATGAACCTGATATTTCAGAGTTCCCTCCTGAAATTGGCCCCGTAGTTACCCCGGGTGCAGAGTATACAATTTCATCTAAAACAATTGCAATTTGACCTGCCGTGTTAAATGCATTGCCTGTCATGTCTTCCCATATCTTAGCCCCTTTCAGGTTCATTTGCATGGACACACTTGGGCTTCCGTTTTGTTGGTAGGCTTGATTTGCGTCTGTGATTACAGCTCCACTCAATGGTGGCTCGTTGTCTCTGTTTCCTTTTAAGGCGTATAACTCAACCAATTCAATACTCTGAGAATCTTCTCCTGTGGTTTGTTGAACTTGAGGTTTTCCCCATACAAATTTTGCGTAACGTTGTTCTGGCGATAATAAGGCACGAACTTGTGGGTTGTTTAAGTAGTCTGTAACGAGTTGCTGATCTTTCTGTTCAAAAGAAGCAATGACGGGCCCGCCGCTATAGCCTGGTGCACGAATTAAATCAATCAACGGATTTACCTCTCCTGTATCTGCTGTCTCAGCATCTGTATCTCCAATGATATCAGAAATTGCATCGTCAGTTGTTTCAGTGGCATTGGATTCAACTTCTGTTGTAGAAGTTTCCACAATTTCTTTTAAAGTTTCATTGGCTTGAAAAATAAAAGTTCCAAATTCTTCTCCTTTAAAAGCATCCCAAAACTCTAACTGAGCCGTACTTTGTAACAGTCCTTTGACTCGTTCAATTTCTTTGGCTCCCGGCAATTCAACAAGAATACGTCCAGAATTCCCCATTCGCTGAATGTTTGGTTGGGTCACCCCAAATTTGTCAATACGCTTGCGAAGAACTTCAAAAGCCGATACAATCGATTCGTCTATTTTGAGGGACAATACAGGTTTCACTTCATCATCCGTCATGTCAAATGTAATCACTTCGCTTAAGGTACGATTCGCAAAAATATCTGGAGACGCCAATTTGGTATCGCCTTGAATCGCTTCAAACGCTACAAAAAAGTCTTCTAAGTAAGTATTTTGACTGTCTTTTTGAAGTTCTTCAGCATCGCTCAATGCTTTTCTAAACACGGGATCTTTACTTCCATTTGCCAATCCAACAAGAATATCTTTTACAGAAATCTGAAGAATGACACTGATACCGCCTTTAAGGTCCAAACCAAGGTTCATGGAGTTTTCGTTCACTTCATCAAAGTTATACTGAGCAATTCCGATGTTGTAAACTTCTTCGTTTTTCAACGAATCTAAATACGTACCCTGTACAAGTGCGCGTTTAGCGTCATAATCGGTTTCAGTATCTGCTACTTTTTCGATAGCAAATTGCTTAGCATTACCTTCTATTTGATTTGCTTTAAAACTAAATGATAGTTGGTAAATACTTACCAAACCAAATAGAAGCGCAAATAATTTTACGAGTCCTTTATTTTGCATTGTGAATTAATTTAATCTGTATTAATTTTTATAACCGAGCAAATATATGATTTACGATGTGAATTGACAATAGATTCTTTTGTTTTCAATAAAAAGAGTATTTTAAGACCCCTTTATGCGTCAAAAACACAATTCGCACCTTCGATATACTTACACGTCTAGTAATGAATTTGTTTTTTTAACCCCTTCGGCGCTGGTATGTAAATGTGCTTTTTCGCTATCGCTTAGTTTAATTTCAACGATTTTCTCGATTCCATTGGCTCCTAAAACAACGGGCACACCAATACACAAATCAGACAAACCGTACTCCCCATCTAATAATACAGAACATGGGAATATTTTTTTCTGATCACAAGCAATCGCTTGTACCAATCCACTCACGGCAGCACCAGGTGCATACCAAGCGGAGGTTCCTAAAAGCTTTGTTAAGGTTGCGCCACCAACTTTGGTGTCTTCTTTAACTTGCTCTAAGCGTTCGTTTGAAATAAATTCTGAAACTTTGATACTGTTTCGCGTTGCATGCGAGGTTAAAGGCACCATCCCAACATCACTGTGACCTCCGATAACCATGCCATCTACATCACTTATGGGAGCTTCTAAAGCTTCGGCCAATCTGTATTTGAAACGTGCAGAATCTAAAGCTCCACCCATTCCAATGATTTTATGTTTCGGCAATCCTGTCACTTTATGTGCAAGATAGGTCATGGTATCCATTGGATTGCTCACAACTATAAGGACTGTATTTGGAGAGTGTTCTACCAAACTAGTGGAAACTGTTTTTACAATTCCTGCATTGATTCCAATTAATTCTTCACGAGTCATTCCTGGTTTTCTTGGAATTCCTGATGTAATGACACAAATATCACTGTTCGCGGTTTTACTGTAATCATTGGTAGAACCCGTGATTTTTGTATCAAAACCATTGAGTGATGCACATTGCATCAAGTCCATAGCTTTTCCTTCGGCATACCCTTCTTTGATGTCTAATAAAACAACTTCGGAAGCAAAATTTTTAATGGCGATGTATTCTGCGCAACTTGCTCCCACTGCGCCAGCACCTACTACTGTTATTTTCATTTTAATTTATTTATTTATTATTACTATAATTATCTAAAGCTAAATGCAAATCCAAGGGTTGCAGTATTGTATTCTTGTAATGTGTAATCGGCGAAAATTTTAAAAAAAGCTAAATTTAATCGTGTGCCTATAGTCGCACGGGCTCCACTTGTTTTAAAAGCTAATTTTACGGGATCTGTGATAGTTTCCTCTAAAGTTGATAAGTTATTTTGACCAGAATCTTGAATATCATACGTTAATGAATACTCTCCTTTAATGTCAAAATTAGACGTTCCACCATTATAGCCTAGTCCTCCGTAAATGGTCACAATCTTAAAATCCAAAGAAGCCAGCGCTTGAACAGTCCAAGTCTTTAATTTAAATTGAGCCAATCCATTGGATACGGTCACTTGATTTGATAAATCCCCATTTTGAATCGTATAATCAATCGTTGCCGATGTATATGCTCCTAAAAGAGAGACAGAAAACGGAAGTTTCCCTACGAGTCCAAGGTATTGTGTTAAATCATGCTGAAGCCCTACCCCAATTAAATTGGCATTTACTTTTGAAGCAAAACCGGTTTTGGGAACATACCTTAATTTAATTGTTGTTTTAAAAGGTAAACCAAGACCAACTTGAACAAAAGGTGCTGGCGTGGCATTGGCTGGCAAATCTTTTGCAATCCCACCAGGCATTTTGAATGAGCCGACTTTAAATGTATTTCCAGCATAAGGAACCGATACGTTAATCTCAGTTTCTGTTTCATCCTTACTTAAAATGGTTGGAATGCTTGTGCTCCCTCCATCAGCGATGGATAAAAAGTTATAGTCATCGGCTATAAATTCAAACACCTTGTCTTTATCTGGCGTGAAAGACGCATTGAGTCCGAAGGTAATATCAAACCCGAGTTTTTTGTGCGTTTTTGCTGTGGAGTACCAGCCTCCATTCATACTACTCATCAACCCTTTCATTGCTGGGCTAAGGTAATTTTGAAGTAAGGTACTGGCATCATCCGATGCAAGTAATACACTCTCAAGATTCTGAGCATTTGACGCATTCAATCCAACAAAAAGAGTGCAAATAAAAATTAAGTTTTTCATTATGGTAGGTTTTAGGGGATTACTTTTTTAAGCATCGATATTGGCATAAATTGCGTTTTTCTCGATGAATTCTCTTCTTGGCGGCACATCGTCTCCCATCAACATTGAAAAGATACGATCGGCTTCGGTTCCATTGTCAATTTGAATTTGACGTAAAGTTCTAAACTCCGGATTCATGGTGGTGTCCCAAAGTTGTATGGCGTTCATTTCTCCAAGACCTTTATAACGCTGGATTTTTGCTCCATCGCCATATTGCGCCATGAGTGCCAAACGCTCTTCATCATTCCAAGCATATTCTTTTTTCGCACCTTTCTTCACTAAAAACAAAGGAGGCGTGGCAATGTAAATATGACCATTTTCGATCAATTCTTTCATGTATCTAAAAAAGAAGGTCAGAATAAGTGTTTCAATGTGACTCCCATCAATATCGGCATCACACATAATCACAATTTTATGGTATCTTAATTTTGAAAGGTTAAGTGCTCTCGGATCTTCTTCGGTTCCAATGGTAACTCCTAAAGCCGTGAATATATTTTTGATTTCTTCATTTTCAAACACTTTATGAGTCATTGCTTTTTCGACGTTCAAAATCTTACCTCTTAATGGTAGAATTGCTTGAAAAGCTCTGTCACGTCCCATTTTTGCGGTTCCACCTGCCGAATCTCCCTCAACTAGATAAATTTCACATTTTGTTGGATCTTGTTCTGAACAATCACTCAGTTTCCCAGGCAACCCTCCAATACTCATAACGGATTTACGCTGCACCATATCACGTGCCTTTTGAGCGGCATGACGGGCTTGCGCTGCAAGGATCACTTTTTGAACAATTATTTTAGCATCGTCCGGATTTTCCTCTAAATAGTTGGTCAGCATTTCTGAAACTGCCTGACTTACGGAAGCGGATACTTCTCTGTTTCCTAACTTTGTTTTGGTCTGTCCTTCAAACTGTGGTTCTTGAACTTTTACAGATATAATAGCGGTCAATCCTTCACGGAAATCATCGCCTGCAATGTCAAACTTAAGTTTGTCTAACATCCCCGATTCATCGGCATATTTCTTTAATGTATGAGTCAATCCACGACGGAAACCAGATAAGTGGGTTCCTCCTTCATGGGTATTAATATTGTTTACATACGAATGTAAATTCTCTGCATACGATGTATTATAAATCATCGCAACTTCAACAGGAACTCCGTTTTTCTCTCCTTCAAAAGCAATGACACTTTTCATGATCGGATCACGGTTGCTATCTAAATATTTGATAAATTCTGAAAGCCCTTCGGTAGAATGAAACGTCTCACCCACAAATTCGCCTTTTTCGTCTTTTTCTCTTTCATCAACAAGCACAACAGTAATTCCTTTATTTAAATATGCCAATTCTCTTAGTCGACTTGCTAAGGTATCGTATACATATACTAAAGTCTGCGTAAATATTTGAGGATCGGGTCTAAAAGTAACCGTCGTTCCTCTTCGGTCTGTTTCACCGACTTGCTTTACAGGATACATCGCTTTACCGCGTTCGTATTCTTGCTCATAAACTTTTCCGTCTCTAAAAACCGTTGCTTTTAAATGCTCAGAAAGTGCATTCACACAACTCACACCAACACCGTGCAAACCACCAGATACTTTATAAGAATCTTTATCAAATTTACCACCCGCACCAATCTTAGTCATCACGACTTCCAACGCAGAAACGCCTTCTTTTTTGTGAATATCTACAGGAATACCACGACCATTATCTTCGGTTGTGATGGAATTATCTTCATTGATAATCACAGTAATTTTATCACAGTGACCTGCCAAAGCTTCATCGATCGAGTTATCAATCACTTCGTACACCAAATGGTGCAGCCCTCTCAAACCTACATCTCCAATATACATGGACGGACGCATGCGCACATGTTCCATTCCTTCTAAGGCCTGAATACTATCTGCCGAATAACTACTTTTATTAACTTCTTCGCTCATTGTATTGAATGTGTTATTTAGTTTAAATTAAATGCCGCAAAAACCGCATTTAGCTACACAAAGATAATTAATCTCTCAGCGAATTTAATGCGTTTTTAGGGAATTTAATTGGAATTATTAACAATTGGCTGTTTATCTAAAACGCGCTTAAATCTACTAAAAACGCCCTTAAATCGAATTTAAGGGCGTTGTGATATCAGAATAAATTAAAAAATTATAAAAAGGACTTCAGAAGCCTTTATTTGCGTTTATAAATTTTTAGTCGTATGCTTTGTCATGCACATTTAGAATTGCTCTTCCAGAAGGTTCGTTCATATTTTTAAAGGCTTCATCCCATTCTAGAGCAATAGCAGTACTACAAGCCACACTTGCCTCTTGAGGCACGCTTAAAGCAGCGGCATCACTTGGAAAATGTTCTTCGAAAATGGAACGGTAATAAAACTCTTCTTTGTTTTGTGGGGTTTGAATAGGGAACCTGAATTTAGCATTTGCCAATTGTTCATCGGAAACCTCCGCATCCACCACTTCTTTTAAGGTATCGATCCAACTATAGCCAACGCCATCGCTAAATTGTTCTTTTTGCCTCCAAGCGACACTTTCTGGCAACATATCTTCAAAGGCTTTTCTAATGACCCATTTTTCCATGCGTTCGCCATTGATCATTTTATCTTGTGGGTTGATGCGCATTGCGACATCCATAAATTCTTTATCTAAAAATGGTACACGCCCTTCAATGCCCCAAGCCGCCAAACTTTTGTTAGCTCTTAAGCAATCGTACATGTGTAATTTATCTAGTTTACGAACTGTTTCTTCGTGAAACTCTTGAGCATTGGGTGCTTTATGAAAGTACAAATACCCTCCAAAAATCTCATCTGCTCCTTCTCCAGATAACACCATCTTAATCCCCATAGATTTAATAACTCTTGCCATTAAATACATTGGCGTTGAAGAACGAATGGTGGTGATATCATACGTTTCTATATTATAAATCACATCTTTAATGGCATCCAATCCTTCTTGAATGGTGAATTTAATTTCGTGGTGCACGGTTCCAATATGGTCTGCAACCACTTGTGCCGCTGCTAAATCTGGAGAACCTTCTAATCCTACCGCAAAGGAGTGTGTTTGCGGATACCAAGCATCCGTTTCATCACCAGATTCCACACGCTTTTGAGCATATTTTTTTGCTATTGCAGATACCACTGAAGAATCCAAACCACCAGAAAGCAATACACCATAAGGCACATCACTCATTAGTTGTCTGTGCACCGCTGCTTCTAGTGCTTCTTTAATTGTTGCAATACTTGTTTCATTCTCTTTTACGGCAGCATATTCTCTCCAATCTCTTTTGTACCATTGTACAAATTTCCCGTCTTTACTAGACATATAATGTCCTGGAGGAAACAACTCAATTTTAGAACAGGTTCCTTCCAAGGCTTTTAATTCTGATGCGACATAAAAAGTACCGTTTTGATCCCAGCCAATATATAAAGGAATGATACCCATGTGGTCACGAGCAATAAAATATTCGTCTTTTTCAACATCGTAAATCGCAAAGCCAAAAATTCCGTTCAGGTCGTCCACAAAATCAACGCCCTTGTCTTTATAGAGTGCCAAGATGACTTCGCAGTCACTTTGGGTTTGAAAATTGTATTTACCTTCGTATTGTTTCCGGATGTCTTGATGGTTATAAATTTCACCATTGGCTGCCAAAACAAGTTTTTTGTCTTCACTGAGCAACGGTTGTTTCCCAGATGCAGGGTCCACAATTGCCAAACGCTCGTGCGCCATGACCGTTTTTTCATCACTATAGATTCCGCTCCAGTCAGGCCCACGGTGTCTTATTTTTTTAGACATCTCAAGAACTTGAGGTCTTAAAATTTCTGATTTTTGTTTTAAATCAAATGCACAAACAATTCCACACATAATAGTTTCTTATTTATTAGACTGCAAATATGCACCTTAAGTTATATATTATAAACACATATTGCTATAATGCTAATAATTTAAAACTAAAAATTAATAATAAGTATTATACTGTAACTAAATAACACAGTAGAAGCTCAAAAATTAACGAACTAAAGTAATTGGGTTGAAATTAGCAGGGACTGATTTTATAATTGAAATTTTATTTGTTTAAGTCATAGAATACGCAACGATGCTCTCAATCCTCGCTTACGCGAGCAGCGAGAAAAGTAAAAAAAGAAACTCAACTAAAACTACTAAGGAATATTCAAATACTTATGCGTTTGAAGTGACACCTTCCATTTGGGGTGTTTCATCACATATTCAACGATAGAAGGCGTGACTTTATCGCGCTTGCTCCACTCGGGTTGGAGGTACAGAATACAATTGGGGTTTACTTTTGCGGCCTGTTCTTCCGCAAACTTTAAATCGTCCAGATTGTAAACAATCACTTTCAGTTCGTGTGCTTTTTGATAGACTTCGTCCAAAGGGCCTTTTAATTTTTTAGGAGACAAACATATCCAATCCCAGTCGCCGGTAAGCTTATACGCCCCAGACGTTTCGATATGCGTTTGCATCCCCTTCGATTTTAATTCGGCGGTCAATGGATTCATGTCCCACATCAACGGCTCACCACCTGTCACCACAATGGTTTGGCTGTCTTTAGCCGCATCCTTAGCAATGTCCGAAATCGCAGTGGGCGGATGTAAATCGGCATTCCAGCTTTCTTTGACATCGCACCAATGGCAGCCCACATCACAGCCCCCTATTCTTATAAAATAAGCAGCCGTTCCTTTGTGGAATCCTTCCCCTTGGATGGTATAGAATGCCTCCATAAGCGGTAGCATTTTACCGGCATTTACAAGCGATTTAATTTCAGTTTTTAACATAATGGGCAAAAATAGTTTACTGTTTTTGGTTTAAGTCATAAAACTTCATTTATTTTTACTCGAAATTAAAAATTAATCAGCGCTTTATACAACATCAACCATGAGAAACTATTTATTGATCGGATTACTATTAGGCCTTTTTGTGGCTTGTGAAACAAAAACAGACCCCTTTGCCATCACCAACCACAGCGTTGGAATGCTCACCGACTCCACAAAAGTGAACGCCCTCAAAGTGGTGTTTGCAAACGACTCTATTAGCAAATACATTGGCGGTGATGAATTCACAGGCAGCACCAACACCATTAGTGTTTTTGAAAAAGGAACGGGAATCTTGTTACTCGAATTAGACCCTAATTATTCTTTAGATTCGTTGTCCACCATCCGAACGGTGCGTATTATGGATGCGCGTTTTAAAAACAAAGACGGTCTGAATACACTCAGCACTTTTGGAGACATCAATTCTAAATACACGATTTCCAGCATTCAGAATACGCTGCGAAGTTTGATTATTTCTGTGGATGAAATCAATGCGTATTTCACGCTCAATAAAACGGAATTACCAGAAGAAATGCGCTACAATATGAATCAAAAAATAGAAGCGATTTCAATTCCTGAAACGGCCAAAATAAAGGACTTTTACATGCAATGGTACTAAACGATGGCGGCTTATAAAATTCAAAAATCGCCCTTTGTTGTTCCAACGACGGATGGCAAACGGATTGAAGAACATTTTGGGAAAGCAACGGATGGCAATGCTGCCTTAAGCATCGCCCACATGGTGGCACCTCCAGGTTGGAGCGAACCCTTTCAAACGCCAGAATTTGAAGAATACACCTTTATCATCAAAGGAAAAAAGCAATTCATTATTGAGGGCGAAACCCTCATTTTAGAACAAGGACAATCGATTAAAATTGAAAAAAATACACGAGTTCAATACTCAAACCCCTTTGACGCCCCTTGTGAATATTTAGCAATTTGCACCCCCGCATTTTCAATGGAAAACGTACACAGAGAAGATTAAAAAAATTATGAAAACATTGATCCCCAAAATTATAGGTGCCTTTATAAATTTCATTGGAATTTTTAATTCGGCATACGCCTCCAATCTTGCCTTGAAATTATTTTCAAAACCGAGAGATGGTCAACTGACTTCTTATGCGAATTCATTTTTAGAAACCGCGACGACGAAAACAACTTTGCACTACAACAGTTTGCCTATTCAAACCTACCACTGGAAAGGTTCTAAAGAAACTGTTTTGCTAGCCCACGGTTGGGAAAGTAACTCTGGACGCTGGCGCCATAAAATTCAAAAACTACAAAAAGAAGGGTATAATGTGATCGCCTTAGACGGCCCTGCACATGGCGGGTCTGGAAGCGACACTTTTAATGCGATTCTCTATTCAGAATTCATCAATGTTGTCAGCGAAGAATTTAAACCCACTTCATTTATTGGACATTCTGTAGGAGCGATGGCTTTGGTTATTTTTCTTCAAAAACAGACTTATATCCATGCTAAAAAAATCGTACTTCTTGGAGCACCCTCCGCATTCCTAGGCATCATGAAACGCTATAAAGAAATGATGGGATACAGCCAACGAATCTACAAAGGGATTGACACTCAAATTGAACTTAAGTTTGGCTATCCACCAAGTTATTTTTCAACGGCGGACTTTGCAAGTAATATTGCTGCTGAAGGCTTACTGATTCACGATAAAAAAGACCGCATCATCCCATATCAAGATGCGCTTGACATCGACGCTCAGTTCAAAAATGCCAAACTAATCTCGACTGAAGGACTTGGCCATTCTCTAAAAGGGGATTTTGTTTCTGATGAAATAATTAAATTTTTGAGCCACTAAACTTTCGTAAATTCGCCACATGGAACCAACTTCAACAAGACTGAATAAATATTTAAGCGAAGCCGGCTATTGCTCTCGACGTGCTGCTGACAAACTGATCGATGAAGGGCGTGTGACCATTAACGGAGTCGTTCCAGAAATGGGTACCAAGGTTTTAAAAGGCGACGAAGTGAAAGTCGATGGAACAACCATTCTTAATGAAGCTAAAAAACGAACCTATATCGCGTTCAACAAACCTGTAGGAATTGTTTGCACGACCGATACGGGTGTTGAAAAAGACAATATTATTGATTACATCAAATACCCAACTCGGATTTTCCCGATTGGGCGTTTGGACAAAGACAGTGAGGGCTTGATTTTGTTGACAGATGATGGCGATATCGTGAATAAAATTCTTAGAGCGAGTAACAACCACGAGAAAGAATACATCGTGACGGTGGACAAACCGATTTCTCAAACATTCGTTGAACGCATGTCTGCAGGCATTCCATTAGAAGAACTCGGTAAAACCACCAAGTCCTGTAATGTAGAAAAGCTAAGTACTTATGAGTTTAAAATAGTGTTAACACAAGGTCTGAACCGTCAAATTCGTCGCATGTGCGAATACCTAAATTACGAAGTGCAATCCTTGAAACGCACCCGCATCATGAACATTCATCAACAATGTGAAGTTGGGACGTATCGCGATTTAACAGAAGAAGAATTGAATACTTTAAACGAAACTTTGAAACACTCTAAAAAAACACTCTAATGTCCGTAGCCCCTTTTCATTTAGCCATCCCCGTTTGGAATTTAGAAACGTGTCGTATTTTTTATAGAGATGTTTTAGGCTGTGAAGAGGGCCGCCACAGCGATCATTGGGTAGATTTCAATTTTTTTGGACATCAACTCGTGATTCATTTCAAACCAAAAGAAGACGCAACGGATCTTCATGTCAATAAGGTGGATGGAAAACAGGTTCCCGTTCCTCATTTTGGAGTGATTCTTCCTTGGGAAGATTTTAAAACGTTTTCAGAACATTTAAAAGCTCAAAAAATCAATTTCATTATTGAACCTTATATTCGTTTTGAAGGACAGGTTGGCGAACAAGCCACGATGTTTTTCTATGATCCCGCAAGCAATGCTTTAGAGTTTAAAGCTTTTAAAGAGACGTCTCAGATTTTTGCTAAATAGATGAATTCTCAGCATGACGCTCGCACGCGAGCAAAGTGTTTTTCAATAACATCGCAATGGTCATTGGTCCTACCCCACCAGGTACTGGTGTGATATAACTTGCTTTTTCAGCAACACTTTCAAAATGCACATCTCCTGCAATTCGATACCCTCTTTTCTTCGTTTCATCGGGGACTCTTGTAATTCCTACATCAATAATAACGGCTCCAGGCTTCACCATTTCAGCGGTTAGAAATTCTGGAATTCCCAGAGCAGCAACTACAATATCCGCCTCTAATGTGAGCTCGGCTAAATTGGTCGTGCGACTGTGTGCAATGGTCACAGTGGCATCGCCTGCCGGTCGTTTCTGACTCATCAAAATACTCATGGGACGGCCAACAATATGGCTTCTTCCAATGACAACAACTTGCTTTCCAGAGGTTGGTATTTTATAACGTTCTAAAAGTTCCATGATGCCGTAGGGAGTTGCAGGTAAAAAGGTTGGCAAGTCCAACGCCATACGTCCTACATTCATGGGATGAAAGCCATCGACATCTTTATCTGGATGTACGGCCATCAACACTTTTTGTTCGTCGATATGTTTTGGCAACGGAAGTTGCACTATAAATCCATCAATCGCTGGATTGTCGTTTAGAGTATGTATTTGAGCTAATAGGGTTTCTTCTGTGGTTTCAACGGGCAAATCAATCAGAGTGGAATCAAATCCGACAAGTTCGCAGGCTTTGACTTTGGCGCCTACATAGGTCATACTAGCACCATTAGTTCCTACGAGAATGGCTGCTAAGTGTGGCGCACGTTTTCCTTG
>Ga0209199_1004226_pt1 | contig 13380 bp, 12 predicted proteins | sample COGITO_mtgs_1105_7_FD_184805 | JGI IMG/M metagenome (GOLD analysis project Ga0209199, IMG submission 184805) | Pelagic marine microbial communities from North Sea - COGITO_mtgs_110523 (SPAdes) (version 2) | ecosystem: Environmental > Aquatic > Marine > Epipelagic ...
TGTTATCGGGAAACCCGTTTCCGCGACCAGTTCGCGCAATAACTGAGACGCTACCGGACCAGAGTTGATCACACCGCCACCGGTGTAGAACAAAGGCCGTTTGGCTTGTTCCATCGCTGTTACCAGCTCGGTGATCATTTCCATGTCACCCTTCACTTGCGGGTTGTAATGGGTCTCAACCTGCCGTGCTTCGGTGTATTTGCCAGTGGCAAACTGCACATCCTTTGGAATGTCGATGACAACAGGGCCAGGGCGACCCGAAGTCGCGATATGGAAGGCCTCGTGCAGGACCGACGACAGCTTGTCGGTCTCTTTTACCAGCCAGTTATGTTTGGTGCAGGGGCGTGTGATGCCTACGGTGTCGCATTCCTGAAACGCATCAGAGCCGATCATGAATGTCGGCACCTGGCCAGTCAGCACAACAATCGGGATGCTGTCCATCAACGCATCGGTCAGGCCGGTCACAGCATTTGTGGCACCGGGGCCGGACGTCACAAGGGCCACACCGGGTTTACCGGTAGAGCGGGCATAGCCTTCGGCGGCGTGTACCGCACCTTGTTCGTGGCGCACCAGCACATGCTTGATGCTGTTTTGCTGAAAAATCTCGTCGTAAATCGGAAGGACGGCACCACCGGGGTATCCAAAGACTGTATCCACGCCCTGATCAATCAGTGCCTGAACTACCATTTTTGCGCCCGTCATGGCTTTTGTCATTGTTCTCGCGTCCTTCGCGTATTTGGTTTCTCTAGTCACAAAAAAACCCCCGAGTGTGTCGGGGGCGCATGGGATTGTTATGGTGTTACCGTTACCGGCCCATGCGCGTTTTTCTTACAATGAGTACGACGTCAATCATCGGGGTTCCTTTGTGTGGGCATACATTAGTGTGACGTAGAAGGGGGGTCAACAGCCCAAGTGGAGAAAATGTCGTTTGAAGGCGAGTTTTTGCAACTTTCTTTCAATGAGTGATTTTCAGCGCCATCACATTCCTGCGGTTACCGTCAGATAACCCGCATAGACTACCAGCATCAGAACACCTGCGACGCGCCCCAGTTTGCCGGAAAGCCAAAGGATTGCGACGACCGCCAATGTCAGGACAATCAAAAAAGGTGTGTCGATTTGCACAAAGCGCGTGGCAACAGGAATTGGCGTGATCAAAGCGGTGATGCCTAGGATGCCGAGTACGTTAAAGATATTGGAGCCGATGACATTGCCCAATGCGATATCTCGCTGTCCGCGTAGCACTGCAACGATTGTGGTTGCCAGTTCAGGTAGTGACGTGCCGATAGCGACAATGCTCAGGCCAATCATCGCCTCTGATATGCCGAAATCACGCGCGATCAGCGTGGCGCTTTGCACCAGATAATGCGCGCCTGCCATGACTGCCGCCAATCCGCCAAGCGCAAAGCCTGCGCTGCGCCAGACTGTGCCGGTGTAGGGCACCACATCATCGGCTTGGCCACCACCTCGCAGGCTGACGACCAAGAACACGATCAGCCCCCCAACGAGGGCCAGTCCTTCGATCAGTCCCAGACTGCCGGACCAGAAGACCACAGGCAGAACCAGTGTAGCCCCTACCAACCAAAACAAATCGCGCCGCAGCGTGACAAAGGGCAACGCCGAGTATCAGAAGGGTATTCGCGATGTTTGAACCAACGACATTGCCGATGGCAATTCCAGCTTGCCCGCCAAGCGCCGCATTCAGTGATACCAGAAGTTCCGGCGTTGATGTGCCAAAGCCTACAACGGTCAGTCCAATCACCATCGGCGAAAGACCAAAGCGCAAGGCAAGACCGCTGGCCCCTTTGACCAACAGGTCCCCACCAACGAAAAGCGCCAAAAGGCCCAAGGCCAAAATGATATAAGTCAGCATGATGTCTCCCGTGCTCTTGCATCAGTGAAGCATGAGCACGGGAGTATTCAAGGTGTCAGTCGTGAAATTAGGAGGGCCGGTTACGCCTCGTCGGCGGGTTTGATCTTATCCCATGTCTGGGTGTCGAAATCGCTGGCGTCGTGACGCTCGCGCAGTTGCTCGCTGTCTTCACCCCATGCACGGTTAACCATCTTGCCACGCAAATACGCAGGACGGTTCATCACCGTATCGGCCCATCGGTTGACGTGTTCGTACGATGTCACATCAAGAAATTCACCTGCATCATAGGTCAGCCCCTTGATCAAAGCACCATACCAAGGCGCGGTCGCCATATCCGCGATGGAATAGTCAGCACCGTTTAGATACTCGCAGTCCTCCAGTCGCCGGTTCAGGACATCAAGCTGGCGCTTTGTCTCCATTGCAAAACGGTTGATGGGGTATTCATATTTTTCTGGTGCATATGCGTAGAAGTGGCCAAATCCACCACCCAGATAGGGTGCGGAACCTTGCAGCCAGAACAGCCAGTTCAGCGTTTCGGTTCGGGTTGCGATATCGGTGGGCAGAAACGCGCCAAATTTTTCGGCCAGATACATCAGGATCGCGCCGCTTTCGAACACCCGCAGTCCGGTATCTTTGTCAAACAAGGCAGGGATTTTGGAATTTGGGTTCACATCCACAAAGCCGCTGCTAAATTGGTCGCCTTCCTGAATGTTGATCAGCCATGCATCATATTCAGCATCGTGGCCCGCCGCCAACAACTCTTCGAGCATCACCGTGACTTTGATGCCGTTGGGTGTGGCGAGGGAATGCAGTTGCAGTGGATGCTTGCCGACCGGCAGATCTTTGTCATGGGTCGGGCCTGCGATAGGGCGGTTGATACTGGCAAATGTGCCGCCGCTCTCTGCGTCCCAAGTCCAGACCTTCGGCGGGGTGTAGGCGGGGGTATCTGACATGAGTATTTCCGTTCTGTGTTACTGGGACCAATCCAATGTGGGGTATATTCTCGGGCCTGCAAGCGGCAGTGCCCATTTCGATCAAAAAATCCGATGTGCAGATCTCCTGCGCCCTTTTTTCGGCCGACGATACCAGAGCAATTGCACCGCGGCGCGTGTAAAGCGCATCCAGCGGCGGAGTTTTATTCATCGGCAACAGGTTTTTTGCTCTGATCAGGCCGGCAAGGTCGAAAGTGGGGCGCGCCGATGATTGTTCCCAAATATGGGATAATCATCTGTTTTGGGTGGTATTTTGCAGGTGCGGACCATCGCTCTCATCACTGATCTCCCAAGTTTCACACTATCGTGAAAGAATGACGAATTTTTATTGGTCCACTTTCTGTCAACATTTCGCCTTTATTTGGGGGATAGATGCGGGGAACGAAACCAATCAAGCGAGATTCCTTTATGTCCTTTTCCAATTCGCATCACCGCCTGACGAAACGCAAGGCGCTGCAATCGACTAGCTTCGTCGCAGTTGCTATTGCCAGCTCTGGTCTCATGTTGACCACGCCACAGCAGGCGCAGGCGCAAGAGCTTTGCTCATCGTATACAGTCGTGCGTGGCGATACGCTGAGTGTGATCGCATCGGCGGCGGATGTCGCTGGTGGCTTCCAAACGCTGTTTGATGCGAACAGAAATGTGCTTGAAAGCCCCAACTTGCTTGAAGTTGATCAAGTCTTGGTTATTCCCTGCGCTGATGGCTCTTTGCCAGGCAGCGCGCCGCGTGTCACCACAGCATCGACACAGCCTGCGCCGACAACAGCAGAGCCAAATCGCCCGCTGCGCATCGTAACGGCAACTGGTTATGCGCCCTTTACTGACGAGGACGCGCCAAACGGCGGTTTGATTACCGAAATGGTGAACCGGTCTATGGAATTGGGCAATGTCGACCAGGAATACAGTCTGATGTTCATCAACGACTGGGGCTCGCACCTTGATACGCTGTTGCCGTCAGGTGCGGTGGACATGGTGTTCCCTTGGTTCAAGCCGGATTGTGATCGTGTGGAAAACCTTTCTCCGGCCAGTGCTTATCGCTGCACAGAATTCAATCACTCCGAACCATTCTACGAGGCGCTTGTCGGCTATTACACACTGACAGGCAGCCAATACGCCAATGTCACAACCTATGCCGAACTCAAAGGGGCCACGCTATGCCGCCCCGAGGCATGGTTTACCTTTGACCTCGAAGCGCAGGAACTCATGCCGCCGAACGTCGAGTTGAAAACAACTGTGCCACAAAATGGATGCTGGCAGTTGCTGTTAGACGGCGAAGTTGATGTGATTTCGCTCGATGCTTTGCCTGCGGAAGAAGACTATCGCAACCTTGGCCTGGAAGGCCAGATTGCCAAACTAGAGCCGCTAACGTCTGCCGTGACCATGCATGTTTTTGTGTCCAAGAATAACCAATTTGCAAACGACGCCCTGCCGATCATCAACGCCGGTCTGGAAGAGCTACGTTTGTCTGGTGAATGGTTCACGATTGTCCGTGAAGGTATCAAGGACACTGTCGAAAACTAAACAAATTCCCCCTCCCAAGGAGGAAGCGCCCGCAGCTTGATTGCTGTGGGCGTTTTCTTGTGCGGTGTCCGATCTGGAGGTATAGGGCCTATCAAGTTACCCAAAAATTGGTTTCGGGGAACCGATCCATCTTAACAATGCGTCACTATGCGCGCTGAACTGCCCGTGATTTGACGCGGATGACAGCGTTAGGGTCGGATGTAATCCCGAAAGGTCGCTAGATTCCAGTACCTTGCAACACGCCATGCTCCAACGCATAGCGCGTCAGCCCCGCGGTCGAGCTAATGCCAAGTTTACGTTTGATGTTCTTGCGGTGTGTCTCAACCGTGCGGACCGAAATGTTCAGCGTGTTGGCTACGTCCTTGTTGGATTGGCCTTGGGCCAGTTCTAGTAAGATCGTTTGTTCGCGACTTGTGAGTGTTTCACGCCCGTCGCTGATTTTGGGCTGCAATGATCCTTTGGCGCCGGTGCAAAGGTATTCGCCGCCCGCCATCACTGTTTCGATCGCTGTGTGAATTTCCTCCGTCGGAACGTCTTTTAGGATATAGCCACGCGCGCCATGGCTAAGCGCGGTTGAAATGTATTCGGGGCTATCGTGCATGGACAAGATAACAACGCGGGTCTGGGGGCGTTCTTCCAAGATCATCTCGGTGGCGTTTAGCCCTGACAACCCGGGCATGTTGAGGTCCATCAAGATCACATCGGGGGCCAGTGCTCCGGCCTGATCGACTGCCTCTTGCCCATTGCCCAAAGTGCCGACAACTTCCAGATCATCATAGCTTTCCAGTAAAGACCGGATACCTTCGGCAACCATGGGGTGGTCGTCTACAATAAGAACGCGGGTCGTCATGCGCTTTCCTTCTTGGTGTTTTGTGGACGCAGCATATGGCTGAGTGGGACCTGCGCTTCAATAGCCGTACCTGTTTGTCCGGTGCGCACAGAGAGAATGCGCAAAGTGCCCCCCAATTGTTCGATGCGTTCTTGCATATTGCGCAGCCCTAGTCCCGCGCTGGCGCGTCGATCAGGGCGAGGCCAAGTCATGCCAACGCCATCATCAACAATTCGCAGATTCGCGCCTTTGCGGTTGCCCTTAAGGCTGACCTGCACGGTTTCCGCGCTGGCGTGGCGCTCAATATTGGTCAGCGCTTCTTGGGCAATCCGGTAGAGGGCGATACGCGCTTCTTGGTCCAGACGGTTGCGGAAGACGACGGTTTCGAATTCGGTTGTGATGCCAGTGCGGGCGCTGAAATCGTCGGTCAGCGCTTGCAGGGCAGGGCCGAGACCCAGATCATCCAGCACCCCGGGCCGCAAGTCGCGGCTGATGCGCCGGACTTCTTGGATAGTAGAGCCGAGACCGTCGATCCCCTTGTTCAGACTGTCACTGATAGCGGGTTCGTCGCCCAGCTTGCGGCGGGTCAGTTCCAGCGCATAGCGCACGCCTACCAGCATCTGGCTGATCCCGTCATGTAATTCACGCGCCACGCGCCCACGTTCTTCCTCTTGGGTGTCAAAGATACGTTGGGTGAGTTGCTTGAGTTTGACGTCCGCCAAGCGACGTTCACGCAAGTTCAGCACCATGCCGGTCATGAAGACGGCCATAAGCGCGGCAATCGTGATGGCCACAATGTAGAAGGACGTGTTTCTGATCCGGGTTTCGACATCGGCACGAGCAACGGCGACGTTTTCCAGCACATCGTCGATAAACACACCTGTTCCAATCGCCCAACGCCAGTCTTGCAAACCGTTGACATAGACAATCATCCGCTCGGTCGCACCGGTCGAAGGTTTGGGCCAATCGAAGCTGTGATAGCCACCGCCCGTGCGAGCGATTCTGATCAATTCATCGGTAATCGGTGTGCCGTTCAGGTCTTCGAGCCCCGTCCAGTTCTTGCCAATGAGGTAGGTTTGGCGCGGCGCCACAAGGTTGTTGCCCTCATAATCGAAGACAAAGAAATAGCCGTCTTGGCCGTACAGCATCGCCGCAAGTTCACGGCTGACGGCGAGCTTCGCGTCCTCGTCATCAGGGGCGGCACGGCCATAGGTGTTGACCACCGCCGTGCGGGCAATCGACAAATAGTTCCTTAACTCCTCACGTTTGGTCTGAATGAGCTGAGCTTCAAGTGCTTGGATTTCACGCTCGGCCAGTTGGCGTGATTGGGCTATGACAACCAGCGTGATCAGGAAGACCGCCACGACAAGGGGCAGGGTGGCCAAAAGGAAAACCTTCTGTCCATAGCTGATTGTAAAGATGTCGCGCAGACGCGAGAACAGGCCGGCCATGGTGTGATCGTTAGCCAAGAATCGTTCGCGAATCAAATACCAAGAATCGCCGTTTGACGTGAAGGTCAGTTCTGTTAGCGCCCAAACAAAGGGCAGTATTGGTCAGAAAAAGTGACAAAAGTGGCATTTCTACGCAGTACTACGTATTTCACCTCGGCAGGGGCCGCGCTAGTGTCCGTCCACGAAATCCATCTGTGGGCGCCTCTTTGCGTCCCGCATTGATGTAACACCCGGGAGGAAACTTAATGGATCGTCGTTCATTTCTAAAGAATTCAGCACTTGGTGGTTCCGCTGCTGCGGCAACCGCACTGGCTGCGCCTGCTTACGCGCAGGGCAACCGCACGCTGACACTGGTCACAACATGGGGCCGCGGCCTTGCTGGTGTGCATGACGCAGCACAGCGCGCTGCTGACACAATTACAGCCATGTCTGGTGGCTCTCTGACAATCGACCTGAAAGCTGCTGGCGAACTCGTCGGCGCGTTTGAAGTGTTCGACGCGGTCACATCCGGTCAGGCCGACATGTACCACGGTGCAGACTACTACTTTGTTGGTCAGCACCCAGGTTATGCGTTCTTCACATCCGTGCCGTTCGGCATGACACCGCAGGAATTGGCAAACTGGTACTATCAGGGCGAAGGTCAAGGCTTCCACGACGAGCTGGGTTCAATCTTTGGTCTGAAGTCATTCTTGTCTGGTAACACTGGACCACAGGCTGGCGGCTGGTTCTCGAAAGAGATCAACGGCCCAGAGGATTTCCAGGGTCTGAAGTTCCGTATGCCTGGTCTTGGTGGCCAAGCTTTGGGCCGCATGGGCGCATCCGTACAGAACCTTCCAGGTGCAGAAGTGTATCAAGCACTTGCATCAGGTGCTATCGACGGAACTGAGTGGATCGGCCCATGGGCTGACGAAAAAGCCGGTTTCCAGGAAATCACCAAGTTCTACTACACAGCGGGTATGCACGAGCCGGGCGCTGGCCTTTCGCTTGCGACCAACCTTGACGTGTTTGAAAGCCTGAGCCCTGAGCACCAGAAGATCATCGAGATCGCAGCTGGTGAAGCACACCAGTGGAACCTTGCTCAGTTCATGAACAACAACGGTGCAGCGCTTCAGCGTTTGCAGGCCGGTGGCGTTCAGGTTCTCGAATTCCCTGACACTGTTTGGGATGCAATGGGTACCGCTGCAGCTGAGACTATGGACCAGTACAATGGAGACGACATCTATGATCGTATCCGCGCAAGCTATAACGCGTCCATGTCTGCTTCTTCTGGCTGGATTACACAGTCCGAAGGCGCCTACCGCATCCAGCGTGACCGTGTAATGGGCTAAGCCCCTACGGCAGATCATGATTTCGTGATCTAGATCAAAGTGAAGGCCCTGTGCAAATGTGCATATGGGCCTTCATGCCAAGGATGCGAAACGGCATCCAAGACGACTTTCCACGAAGGGGAATAGGCATGGGCTTAGGCGATGCATGGGGTGGAAACGCGATAGGGTGGTTCTTTGGGAACCTTATCGACGCTTTCTACAATTTCTTTTACGCACTCTTTAATCCCGGATCATGGCTGTCTTGGCTGCCATCGATTAACGGCGCGATGGAAACCGAGCAGAAAGAAGCGCTGATGCGTTTCATCTACTACGGTGCCTCGGTAGAGTTCTTCTTCGTTGTTTTTGCGATCTTCTTGGTCGTCACCATTATCGGTTTTATCAACAATCGCTTTATGTGGGGTTGCGTCCGCGGCCTTGAAGGGTTTGCCAATATCGTGGGCCGCACAGCCGCCTGGGCCGCCCTTTTGATGGTGCTGCAACAGATCGTTATCATCTTTATGCAGCGTGTGTTTGCGGTTTCGGAAATCGGTGTCGGCTTTGGCGTGACCTTCACAAAGGACGTCAGCTGGTGGTCCGAAGAGCTGAAACTTTACAACGCAATGATTGTGACACTTTGCGCATCCTATACCTTCGTGCAGGGTGGGCATGTGCGCGTCGACCTTGTATATTCCGCGATCAGTTACCGCGCTAAGCGGGTGATCGACATGATCGGGTCAATGGTACTGATGGTGCCTGCGGCGATCCTGACGTGGCTTTATGGGTGGTTCTTCTTGTGGCGCCACCTTGTGGTGCCGAACCCATCCGCCTCGGACACGCTGGACCGGTTGCTGACCAAAGCGCGCGCGTTGCGCTGGAACATCGAAACCATCGGTTTCTCTCCAAACGGCTTTAACGCTTATTTCCTGTTCAAAATCTTGCTGGTGGTTTTCACCGCAATGATCCTGTTGCAGGCCGTGGCCTTTTTCTACCGCTCATATCTGGAGTGGAAAGAAGGACCTGAAAGCGAAGGCAAAAACCTTGATAAAGACAAGCTGGGCGATGAAACCGCCGAACTTGTCGCAGACATTCACTAAAAGTAGGGCGGTAGACACATGCTTTTCGGATTAGATGGCATCGAAGTCGGTATCATTATCGTCTTTCTCACACTCTTTGCAGGAATCCTGTCGGGTTTCCCTGTGGCATTCGCAATTTCAGGCTCGGCCGTCATTTCTTTCGCGGTTATCGCAGCACTCGATAGCTCGGGTCTGTTGATCCATGCGGCGGTTGATACCAATTCAGCTGAATACGCAGCGCTGATTGCCGAAGGGGTTCGACCGGACGCGATCTCGGTGTTCCGTTTCCCTGAGTTGCCACGCTATGAGGACGTCTTGTTCCCTAGCGGCTGGGAAGTCGCACTGGACCGTAACATTGGCTTCATGGTCAACCGGATGAACGAACGTGTTCTAGCGGGTCAGTCGATTGAGACGCTGCTGGCGGTTGTGATGTTCGTGATGATGGGCATCGTGTTGGAACGCTCGCGCATCGCAGACGAGCTGCTGACGACAATGGCAAAGGTCTTTGGCCCACTGCCGGGTGGTTTGGCTGTTTCCATCGTAATCGTTGGCGCGTTCCTTGCGGCATCCACAGGTATCGTTGGCGCGACTGTTGTAACCATGGGCTTGTTGGCGCTGCCAACGATGCTCAAGAATGGCTATTCGCCGCAACTGTCGACTGGTGTCATCGCGGCCTCAGGCACGTTGGGTCAGATCATTCCGCCATCAATCGTGATCGTGCTCTTGGGTACATTGGCTGGTGACCTTTATTCTGCTGCACAAGAAGAACGTGCGCAGTTGGCAGGTTGTTCTGATGCGCTTACTTATCTGGGCGAGCCTGCGGTTGTGTCTGTGGGTACATTGTTCCAAGCGGCCTTGCTGCCTGGAATCATGCTGGCCGTGCTTTACGCCGGTTACGCATTTATCTTTGCGCTGATTAATCCGTCGAAAGCCCCGCCGGTACAGTTTGCTGAAACTACTGGTGGCGAAGTCATCACCCGTAACGACAGCTTTACATGGTTCCTTGCTGTGCCTGTTGGTATCATCGGGTTGGCGATTGGTATGGGGCAGACGAACCTTGTTGGATCACAGTCCGTGATCGTGGACAGCTTTACGGCGTCCGGTCAAACCGCGTCGCTGCGGACCCGCGTTAGCGAAGAATGCGGCATTTCCATGCAAGCGCTGCATGGTGATGAAGCCTGGCAAGCCGCATTGGATGAGCAAGCAGCAATCGAAGAGGCAGGCGGCGTTGAACAAGCGCGCGAACTGTCACCAGAAGAGCGCGCCGAGCGTGTTTTGCAAAAGGTTGATGCGGCCGCACCGATTGGGTCCGGCATCGCGATCTTTGCAGTGCTGATGGGGCTAATGCTGGCGATTGCTCGGGGCGTCGCACCAAGTGCAGACTCCCGTCCATTGATCATTGGTGCCGTGGGTGTTGGACTGGTTCTGCTGACCGATATCGTGCTGATCTCGCCTTTAACGACACCGGGGCAAACAACCTTGCTTCTGGCGATCCCTGTGATCATTGCGTTCATCGGTCTGCGGTTCGCAGCCAAACTTCTGGCTGGCAATGAAATCCTGCGCGTCGTCTTCCCGCCGCTGGTATTGATTGTTGCTGTGCTTGGGTCGATCCTTGGCGGTATCACCAACCCGACACCTGCTGCTGCACTTGGCGCAGGTGGTGCGATCTTGCTGGCGACATATCGTAAGTTGAAGGATCAAGATCGGTCTGGTCGGATGGTTTTGCTGACGGCAGCTGCGATTGTGGTCATGCTGTTGATTGGCACTAATTTCGACATGCGTATGGGCCAAGAGGTCGTGCTGTTTGAAAACCGTATCGCCTATCTCGCTGCATTCGGTTGCTTCCTCTTTGCACTCTTCGGGTTGTTCTGGTGCTGCTGGGTTCTGATCGCAGGCGGGGTGCTGGCACCTGTTGTCCGTGAAACGGCGAAAGTGACCTCGATGGTTTTCACCATCCTGATCGGTTCGCAGCTCTTGAATCTCGTGCTGATCTCATTCGGCGGCGAGCATTATATCCAGCAATTCCTGCGGTCATTCGACAATGAATGGACTGTCTTCTTGTTGGTGATGCTGGTGCTGTTTATGTTGGGCTTCGTGCTCGACTTTTTGGAGATCATCTACATCGTGATCCCGATTGTGGGACCGGTCATCTACGGTGGCACGTTCGATCCAAAATGGGTCACGATCATGATTGCGGTGAACTTGCAGACGTCCTTCCTAACGCCGCCCTTTGGCTTTGCGCTGTTCTATCTGCGTGGGGTCGCGCCTAAGTCGATTACGACAGGGCAAATCTATAAAGGCGTGCTGCCGTTCATCGGCATTCAGGTTTTTGGATTGCTCTTGCTGGCGTTCTTCCCAGCTGTCGTGACGATCGTGCCGAACCTGCTGAACTAAGGCAGAGGACAGACCAAATGGAAGGGGCGGTGCCGATGGCGCCGCCCTTTTTCGTTCTATCGGTGTGTTTGAAAGTTAGTTACGCCCGTCGGGTAGGTTGATGCGCGCGACTTGTTCGGCGATCGGATCTGTGGAAAGCGGATGAACATCAGCGCTAAATGCCTCGGGGTCTGTGAGTGGGGTCCAGACGCCGCCGCGATAGACCTCCAAGCCTTTGAATTTCGCTTTGTAATCCATCTTTGGACTGCCGGGGACCCAATAGCCAAGGTAGACGTAAGGCAAGCCCAATTCCCGCGCGATAGCGATGTGATCAAGGATCACGTAAGTGCCAAGCGATAGCTTGTCATTAGCTGGATCAAAGAAGGAATAAACCATCGACAGCCCGTCATCGAGGATATCGGTCAGGCAAACGGCAGTCAGTTCGTCTTGCGTGGAATACTCGATCAGACGCGACCGGATTGGGGTTTCTTCGACCATCGCGGCGAATTCGAACATATCCATATCCGCCATGCCGCCGGTTGCGTGGCGACCGTCAAGATAATCGCGAAAAAGGTCATATTGCTCTTCGGTCGCCCACGGCGAGGTTGCACGGCGATGCAAATGGGCCGCCCGTTTGGCGACGCGGCGCTGGCTGCGGGTGGGATCGAATTTCGAGACATCGATGCGGGCAGACATGCATGCAGAGCATTCAGCACAGGAAGGACGGTACAGGACATTCTGCGAGCGACGAAAGCCTTGCTTTGAAAGGCTGTCGTTCAGTTTTGTTGCCATGTCACCTTGCAGCGCGGTAAACAATTTCCGCTCCATCCGGCCCTCAAGATAAGGGCAGGGCTGTGGGGCAGTCACATAGAACTGCGGGGCAATAGGGAGTGTGTGGCGCATGCAACTTCCGGTCGGTTTCGAAGAAAGCTTAACAATCTGTTTACCATACGCCAAGCCCCGTGTGTGCCATATGCTTAACGGTGCGAATTGATAGCCTCTGTGCCGAGTACAAGGTCGCTCAGGCCCTGACCACGCTGGGTCGCCAGCATCAGAATGACTGAGATCAATTGCAAGGGCGCGACCGCCACGCTGACGGTATAGCCAAAGGTATGGGCCAAGGCCAAACCAGAGCCGAGCGGTGCGCCATCGTGATCGCGAAAACGGATGCCCATCATACGCATACCCCACGTCGATGATCCGCCTGCCAAGGTGAACCAGCGATATATGAAGCCGACAAAGAGCATCAACACTGGAAAGAAGAAGATGCCGGTGAAGGCAGTGAAGGGCAGCACCAACGCGCAGAGCATGGCAATCAAGACAACGTCGAAAATCCATGCGATGCCGCGCTTAATCGTGACACCGTCATAAAGACGCGGGTCAAAATCTTGGGCAGTGGCGTAGTCGGTCGACATGGTCAGGTTGGCGCTCTCTGATTGAAGGGGAATAGGGCAGGGTGGCCCGCCGGGGAAAACGGGCCACCCAGTGTCCGGCGTGCTCTTATACAGTCGCAGGGCCGGTATTTTCGTCGTCAGCTTCAGTCATCTTCTTGGCGCGGTCGTCCATAAACTGGTCGAACTCTGCCTTGTCTTTGGCGTCACGCAGACGCTTAAGGAAGGCCTCGAAGTTGTCTTGCTCTTCTTCCAGACGGCGCAGTGTTTCTGTCTTATAGGCGTCAAATGCGCTGTTACCGGATGATTTGCCCATGTGGCGGGCACGGCTACGGGTCATTGAATTGCAGGAAGAATTGAACATGCGTTTGCTCCAGATCATGTAAGCAAGAAGGGCGAGGCCGATTGGCCAAAAGATGATAAAGCTGACAACCATGGCGGCGATCCATGCGCCTTTGCCACGCTCGTCAAGCCAGCTCTCGGCGCGGGCAAAAAAGCCGGGACGGTGATCCATAGCCATCGGGGACTGGGATGTGGCGGTGTTCATGGTTGGGGCTCCTTAGTTATCTGTTT
>Ga0209199_1004233_pt1 | contig 13364 bp, 9 predicted proteins | sample COGITO_mtgs_1105_7_FD_184805 | JGI IMG/M metagenome (GOLD analysis project Ga0209199, IMG submission 184805) | Pelagic marine microbial communities from North Sea - COGITO_mtgs_110523 (SPAdes) (version 2) | ecosystem: Environmental > Aquatic > Marine > Epipelagic ...
AAAGACACATTTATTACAGGATTAGAATTAATAAAAGATTATTCAAAAAAAAACAATATTATATACAAAGATATAGCTGTATATAGAATGGACCAAAAAATTAATAAAAATCCAATGGACTTTATTAACGTAAATATACAAAATTTAGTAACTGTTTTTTTATTAGATGTACATATTTTACATAAAAATTTTTCTGATTATTTTCACTATATCCCATTTAATATTTTAAATCAATATTTAGAATTGTGCAAAAATAATGAATCGTTTCAACAAGATTTGGTTGGACATAAATCAGATGTTTATTATCCAAATAAATTACCAAATATTGGAATTTACCATTATATTAAACTAAGCAAATCCGATTCAAATATGTTGGAAACAGATAGAGAACATAAGTGTTCACCTTATACTGGCAGATAGAGAACATAAGTGTTCACCTTATACTAATTATATGCCTAACTGACCGAGTTACGGTTGTGATGGTAAGAATAAAATTCAATGAGAATTAGAGAAATTATTCTTGGATAATTTTTATGAATATTTAAAGTATATTCATAAAACAAATCGTATTCAAGACAAGAGACGCTAATTCGGCAATCAACATAATGAATATTATAAAATGCTGGATTGATAAACAAGAACGCCCTGCATGTTTCCATATTTTGTGTTTCACCACTTCCAATACCAAAGAAGAAGTGGAAAAAGTTAGACCATCGTATGTGAAACTCCAACTATTGATTTTACATTTTTGATATTTTTGTACGAACTTAAATATTCAAAGGGGTAAAAGATTTTTACACCCAATCTAAAATATCAATTGCTTTATTATCTATATAATAATCAGCAAAAGGTTTTTGTAATATTAAAGTATGATATTTCACACCCCATTTTTCTAATTGTTCTTCTGTAAGTCCTCTCCATTCTTTTTTACTAGTATAACCACGTGCAGTGTATAAAATAATTTTATTATCCTCATATAACTTATTTATTTTGTTGATAACTTTTTGTATTGGTTGAGCATCTTTATATTCACAATCTTCTGTGCATAAAGTTCCATCAATATCAATACAATAAATTTTATTTTTTTCAGTTAAATTCTTCGGAACAAATTGGTTTTCAATCATATAACCAAATATATCTGAACTATATCTTAACATTAATAATTTATCTTTTGTCTTTGGTATAGATGGAATATTTTTATATAGGAGATCAATTATTACTTTTGGAGATTCTAAACCAGCGTTAATACCCAAATTACCTGCACCTCCAAAACGAGGATTTATTTCAATAAACTTAATATATTGATTATTAAAAAAACATTGTATAGTATTGTGACCAATTAATTTTAATTTATTCCCCATTATTTTACAATGATCTTTTATAATTTCATTATTGAATACTTGACTAACGCATGATTCACCATTTATAACGTGAATTCTTTCTCTAGGAATACAATTTATATATTTGCCATCAAAATCACTGAGATAATCAATAGTATATTCTTTCCAATCAATAAATTCTTGAATGATATTATTCTTAAAATCTATATTTTGTAACTCATCTTTATTATTTATTATTTTTAAACCTTGACTTGCACTCCCTGTAATTGGTTTTGAGAATACAGGATAATTTGTAATTTCATCAAAATTTGCATATGTACATGGAATGGGAATATCATTATTAATACAAAATTTTATAAACAAATCTTTATTTTGACATATATCTATAGTTTCAACAGAGGAAATCATAACTTTGCAACCATTTTCTTCAAATTCTTTTTTATGTTCAGAAAATAGTCTTAATTCACGACAACTAGTTGGAATAATTAATTTAATTTTATGTTTTATGCAATTTTTTATCATAAAATCAATAAATAGAGGTTCGTCAAAACGAGGACATAAAAAATAATCATCCGCAAAATATAATGCTGGTGAATTAATACTTATATCAGTTGCAAACAATAACCCCCCCATGTTATTTAAGTGTGTTTTAAAAGATTTAATCAATAATACCTTTTTAGAACAACTTGTAATTAGAATGTTCATATATATATAAATATATATATATATATATGTTATATTAATTTTACAAAAATTATATTTTGTTATTTTTAATGGCATGGATACATTTGTTTATTCCTTCTTCCAAATTAGTTGTCGGTGTCCATCCAGTTACTTTATAAAATAAATCCATATTGGATTGACAAGCTTCATAATTAATATTGCTTTCAATTTCATTATATTTTAAATTTGGAAAGTGCCCTTTTAATATATCTAAAACATCCATTATTGTTCTTCCTTGACCTCGTCCTAAATTAATCACTCCTGTTTGCTCTGATCCTGATAATAATATTAGACCAAACGCAATATCTTCTGAATAAATATAATCAAATATTCCCTCTTTTGCAAAAACGTTAAGTGGTTTATTTTCATCTTCTAATAAACTATTAATCCAACGATTTATTATAGTTCCCCCTAATCTACCACATTCACCTGGACCATATACTCTAAATATTCTTGGAGTTACGCAAGTAAATTTATATTGATCAAAATGACTGAAAAAATTTAATTCTACTTCATGTAATAATTTAGAGGCACCGCATATGTTTCTTGGTTTAACGGGAGTGTCTTCATTAATAATAATAGGTGTTATTTGTGGTTCATTAAATGAATATAACTCTGAGTTATATATTAAATAACTAGATGTAAAAACAACTCTTTTTAAATTTGGTAAATTTTTACAAATTGTTCCAATATGATTACTTAATTTTATATTATGATCATAATTTTCCTCCCAAAATTCTAATGTTTCACTTGTTCTTTCAAATGTTGCTGCTAAATGAAAAATAATTTCAGGGTCTAATTTCTGCATAAATTTAATTTCTAATAAATTCGCATCTTGTTGATAATATTCAATTTCAATATTATTAAACGATGTAGGCATGGGTTTTAAATCAACACAAATAATTTTTTTAACATTTAATTCAGATAATTTTAAAATCAAATCTACACCTATTAAACCGGCACCACCGGTTATAAATATCGTTTTATTTTCAAGAAAGGATTTATAGTCTATCATATTATTTTTATTAGTAACTTCATTTATTTTATCGTCTAAAATTAATCCATGTATAATGCTATTATAATATCTATTATCAAGATAAATAGAGTGTTTTAAAACTCCTTCTCTTTTAAACATATTTTTTTCTAGAATTGAAATATGAAATTTTCTGTATTCATATGTTTCGGTCCATAATCTATGTAAATTTAAATTATTATAAGCATAATTAGTAATAAATTTTAAAAAATGTGTAAAATCATCATTATAAATATTTGTATTTATTGTTCTTTCCTTTTTAACTAAAAACGATACTTCAGCATTTTTATTTACATAATCTATATATACTAATCCACCATAACCAATAAATTCATTTTCATATAAAATTGTAAAATTTAATGTTTTTGTCTTATTTTCATAAGATGGTAATATAATATTATTATACCAACTTTCTTGGTCATTATCTGTCAATTTCTTTGATTGTCGTAGAATGTCCATTTGTTCATTTCTTATTTCTTTTATTTTAAAAATATCAATATATTCAATTTTTCGAAAAGAATACATTATAATATAGGAAATTAGAAAAAATATTATAAATTTTTTACAAATTCCAATTTCATAGGTGTTCCAAATTCAATATCTTGATTACATTCTTTACCTAATATATTCCAATAATGTTTTGTATGTAATCCATTACCAGGTCGTATTGATTTTAAATTATCTTTCGTAAATTTATCATCTTTTTTCATATCCTTTACAATATACAATGATCTCCTATGTTTTTTCGTTTCCTTTTCAGATAATACACCTCCATATGTAACATTACCTACTATACTTTCAGCATCACGTACGGATTTCACCATTTCTTTGAATTCGTCAGGTGTTAAAGAAAAAGCATCATCTGGACTGCCCGAATCACGCGATAAAGTAAAATGTTTTTCAATAACTCTTGCTCCCATAGCAACAGACAATGTTGGTACTTCATGTCCTAAAGTATGATCAGATAGACCTCCAATAACATTATATTTATTCATCATATCGCTAATTGTTAATAAATTTGCATCTTCTTTTTTAGCAGGATATGCGGCAGTACATTTCAACATGCAAATTTCGGTTGTACCATTTGCTCTTAATATATCAACTGCTTCTTGTAATTCTTGTTCTGAAGCATTTCCAGATGAGATAATAACCGGTTTTTTCGTTTGGGCTATTTTTTTGATTAATATATGATCAGTAATTTCACAAGAAGCAATTTTATATGCTGGCATATTTAAATTCTCTAAATAATCAACAGCCGTTACATCAAATGGACTAGAAAACAGATCCATACCTAATTTTTCGGCTTCTTCTTTTAAACCTTTGTGCCATTCCCATGGTGTATATGCTTTTTTATATAAATTAAATAATGTTTGTCCATCCCATAAAGTACCACCTTTAATTTGAAAATCATCTTTGTCGCAATCGATTGTGATAGTGTCTGCGCGATATGTTTGTAATTTTACGGCATCAGCACCTGCGTTTTTTGCTTCATGAATTAATTTAATTGCAGCGTTATAATCTTGGTTATGGTTTGCGGATAATTCAGCAATGATGTAGGTTTTATGACCTTTTCCAATGGAATTGTTGTTTATTTTCATATAATATTAAACAATATAAAAAATTCCATATTGTTTAATATGTAATATATATAGATGAATCTAGCTATTAACGGTGGAAATCCTTTTAGAAGCAAAAAACTTCAATATGGTAAACAAACAATTGATGAAAGTGATAAACAAGCAGTTATGCAAGTTTTAGAGGAAAATGCTTATTTAACAACAGGACCAAGAGTAGTAGAATTCGAAGAAAAAGTATGTGAATTTGTCAATACTAAATATGGTGTAGCTGTAAACAGTGGTACATCAGCATTACATCTTGCGTTAGACGCATTAAATTTATCTAATTGTGACGAAGTAATTGTTACATGTATAAGTTTTGTAGCTTCATCCAATGCGATTGTATATTGTGGTGCTAAACCTGTATTTTGTGATGTTGATCCAAATACAATGAATATTGATGTATCTAAAATCGAACCTTTAGTAAATGAAAATACAAGAGCAATTGTTGCGGTTGATTTTACAGGACAACCATGTGATTATCACGAAATACGTAAAATTGCTGATAAATATGATTTAAAAATTATTGAGGACGCAGCACATTCTATTGGATGTAAAATATCTCAATATCCTCACAAACCAATGGTTGGATCTTTTGCTGATATTACTACCTTTAGTTTTCATCCTGTTAAAAACATTACAACTTGTGAAGGAGGTATGTGTGTAACAAATAATGAAACATATTACAAAAAAATGAAAGCATTTAGAGCCCACGGTATTCATACTGACTATAGAGAAAGACAAACAAAATCTACCCATCATTATGAGATGACCGAATTAGGATATAATTATCGTATTCCAGATTTATTGTGTGCTTTAGGTATAAATCAATTAAAAAGATTACCACAATGGATTGAAAAGCGTCAATCTATTGCTAAATTTTATGATGAAAAATTAAAGTTGTTGGATAAGTTTTTAACTCCATTGACAAAAAAATACGACAATGCATATCATATATATATAATTAAATTGAAATTAGAAAATTTAAAAGCAACAAGAGATGAAATATTTACTGCACTACATGCAGAAGGTTTAGGTGTTAATGTTCATTATATGCCTATTCATATGCATCCATTTTATAAAGAAAATTATCAAACATTTGAGGGAATGATGCCTGTTGCGGAAGATTGTTATAAACGTATTTTAACTTTACCTATTTTCCCAACAATGACTGATCAAGATATGCAAGACACTGTAGATATATTATCAAAAGTTTTAAACGCATATGCAGTGTAAATTTTGTAATATATACTATATATTTACTATATATATAGTATGAAAAATATTGATGTAATTATTCAGGCACGAATGGGATCCACGCGATTACCGGGAAAAGTGATGAAAAAAATAGAAGATAAAGTTGTTTTGGATCATGTAATCGATCGAGTATCAAGAGCAAAAAATATACGGAATGTTATTATTTGCACAAGTATATTGGAACAAGATAACATAATATTTGAACATTGCAAACAAAAAAATATTAAATGTTATAGAGGTAGTGAAAAAAATGTATTAAATCGCTATTATGAAACAGCTAAATTTTATGGTTCAGACACAATCGTAAGATTAACAAGTGATTGTCCATTATTTGACCCAATATATATAGATAAGATGATTGATAAATATTTCGAGTTAAAATTAAACTATCTTGGTCCAAAATATTATGGTGTCCATAAATTTCCTGATGGATTTAATTGTGAAATATTTTCTTTTAATGTTTTAAAAGAAGCAGAAATTAATGCAAATGAAAATGAGAAAGAGCATGTATCAACTTATATTATTAAAAAATATTCTTCTTATCAATATAACTATGAATTAAAAAACAAATATAAAAACATTAAATTTGATGAATTACATTTAAGTTTAGACACCCAAGAAGATTACGAATTAATAAAAAATATTTTTAAACATGTTTATTTAAGTAAAAACGATTTTACATTAGAAGATGTATTACAATATTTAAATAATTTAAAAGTATAATCAAAATGTTATATCTAATTATTTTGTATTATATATTATTGTACAATAATATATAAATGAAATTACTGTACAACTTAGATTTAGAAAAAACTGCTGAATTAGTAAATGGAAAAAATATTTTGATCACTGGTGGTACTGGATCATTTGGAAACAAACTAATAGAAACCTTACTTAACCATTTTACACCAAAAAAAATTATTGTTTTTTCTAGAGATGAATTTAAGCAATATAACATGCAGAAAATATTTAGTCCAGAAAAATATCCATGTATGCGATACTTTTTAGGCGATATTAGAGATAAAGAGCGCGTTGATGAGGCATTCAAAGGTGTAAATATTGTATTCCATGCTGCTGCATTAAAACAAGTACCTGCCACTGAATATAATCCAAATGAAGCAATCAAAACAAATATATATGGCACCGAAAATGTGGTTAAAGCCGCAATTAATAACAATGTTGAAAAAGTGATTGCATTAAGTACAGACAAATGTGTGAGTCCTGCTAATTTATATGGTGCAACAAAACTATGTTTAGAAAAACTTGTTATTGCTGGAAACCATCTAAGTGGTAATAAAACACAATTTTCTGTACTCAGATATGGTAACGTTTTTGGAAGTCGTGGTTCAGTTGTTCCTTTATTTTTAAAACAAAAAGAAGAAGGTTTGATTACTGTAACAGATAATAAAATGACAAGATTTACTTTAGTATTACAAGAAGCTATTAACTTTGTTTTGAATTGTGGAGTAGATATGATTGGAGGCGAAATTTTTATTCCGCGCCTTCCAAGTTATAATATATGCCAATTAGCAAATGTTATTGCTCCAGGTGTAGAAATTAAAGAAGTTGGTATTCGTCCTGGAGAAAAATTACATGAAGCAATGATAGGAGAATCTGAATCGTATCTAGCAATTATTAATGAAAATAGATATATTATACAACCCATGGATCACATATGTGTTCCAAAAAAATTCCAAGATAAATATGGAACTGAACACTGTCCAAGTGAATATATATATTCAAGCGGTGACAATGAATTAATAACAGATGAACGTTTAAATAATATGGTTGAAATATATAAAAGTGAAAATATATAAATGTTAGATTTAACATTTATACAATTTTTTTTACTGAATTTTGCAGTTAAAATTTTGTATTTTATATAAATATGTTTAAATTATATAATGTGCGATAAGAATATTTTTAATGGTTACGGGTATGATGTAATTACATTAAAGAAAATAAATGAAATTAAAAGGAATACAAATAATGCATATCATTTTAAAAATGTACGTTTTTTATTAAAAACATTAGAAAAAAATGATATACTGGTTATATCATTTCATGGTGCAGTTAAAAATAACAACAGTGGTTTAAAAAAAATTATCTTTAGAGGATACGATATTCCTGAATCATTATGTGATCTATTGTGTATATCAGACGCTTTGATGAATATTTATAAACACTATAGTGTAAATTGGTATTTATCAACAAGTAAATATAATTTCGAACCTATTTATCAAGAAATATTTAAATATATTATAAATTTTAAAAAATATAAAAATGTTATTTTTACGGGTTCTTCTGCAGGCGCATATCCAGCACTTTTATATGCGTCTATTTTTAATAAAATAGCATTGATAGGAAATCCTATAATATATCCTGAAATATATGGTTTGGATAGATTAGAACAAAATAGAATCGTTCATTATTATAAACATAAGAAACTATTACATGAAAATAATGACGAATTATTATATAATGAAAAAGATATAGAAAAAAAATTATTAGAAAATAAACCCGAAAAAATTATATATTATCAAAACATAAAAGATGGACATTGTAAAACATCTTGTCATCCTTTTATGGATTTTATAAAAACTACTAATATTAATTGTATATTTAATTTATTTAATCCAGATTGTCAAGGTACTGATATAAAACAACACAGCATAGTTTTTCCTTATAAAGGATTATTAAATACTATTGCAATTACAATTAAAAGTTTAAAAATATAAAAACAAGATGTGAAATTGAACATCATATTATTATTTTAACTATATAAGTAATAATAATATATTTTGTATTATATTATATACTATATAATATATATTATATAGTATGGTTAATATAACTATTTATTTTAAGGAATATTATTTTAGATATGATTTAAACCAAATAATTGATAAATTAATGACAAAATATTTTATATTAATAGCAAAAGATAATGAACAAGTAATTCAAAATTTAAATAATACTGATATATTAATTCTTAATAAATACACGAAGGACATGTTTGAATTAATATATAATGTAAATGCTGATTTTTTTCATCATAAAAAGATTATTTTTTTACGTGATGATTTAAGTTGGGATTTCATAAATGAATATTGTAACGGCACGCGTTTGTTTGATGGAAAATCTATTTATATTAAAAATCTTTATTTTCCATTACCTAGAATGTGGTTTAATAAAAATACTACTGAAATACAATATCCTCATACTTACAAAATGCCTCATATTGAAAAATTACATTCATATGGTAATATTGAAGTAATGCCTCCGATTACACCTTCAAAAATACCAAAATTATCTAAAGAATCTTTTTTTAAAAAATATAATTTAGATGCAAATAAAGAGATATTTACAATATTTTTAACCTGGCCATTAACTTTTAGCAAAAAAAATCAAAAAGCGAGATTACAGTATCCTAATTGTAAAATAGAACCATACTTTTTTGAAAGACCCAAACTAGTAGATAGTATAATCACTAGTTTGCAAAAAAAATTTAATGTAGTATTTAAACCACACCCCTTTGATAGGAGTATGAGATTTAACCCATTTGATGAAGGCGATGTTTATATCGGTTCAGTATATGACAAATACACACTTATTCCATTATCTCTTATGAAAGATAATTATTTACATAAATATACATTTATAGAATGTGAAGATGTACATGATATAAACATATACACAAAAATGGGTATGATATTATCACGTAGCACCTTTAGTTATCAGAATTATTTGTTTGATATTCCTTTATTACATGTTGATAATGACAATCAAATAAATAACTTTATGAAAACGGCATTAGGAGATAAAAATGATTTTAAAAAAATAGTATATGGATCATATACTACAATACAATTATTAGAAGAGAACACAGAAAATATTTTAAACGACTTTATTAAAGAATATAATATTGATAAGTTGCAATCAAAAAATAAATCGTTATCAACTACTGAAGTAAAAGAAGAACAAACTACTGAAGTAAAAGAAGAACAAACTACTGAAGTAAAAGAAGAACAAACTACTGAAGTAAAAGAAGAACAAACTACTGAAGGATTTGAATATAAACATGACCATCTTTTATATGGCGATTCGTATGATCTTAATGTAGATGCATGGTGTGATTATATTGATAGAGTAATAAATAAACCAATTAATAATCCTAATCGTAATCCTAATCCTAACAGCAGGTTGGTAACACCAACCTAACTCTTACCAACTACACTGAGTTTATCTTCTGCCTGGAAGAAGGGGGGTATGAGGATATGGAGTGGTGCGACTCTATGAAAGGTACATAACCCTAACCAATTAAATAAATTATTTTATAATAAAAAAAATAAGAGTTTATGTTTTGTTAAATATTTTTGAATAAACTATTTATTTTGTAAATTTTATAATATACATTATAATATATTTATGGATAAACCATTTATGGATAAAGAGGATAAACCATTTCAAATAACTTTTTTTTTTAAATCCCAATTTTCAAAATATAATATAGATGAATTAGTAAATTTATTAAAAAAAAATGGATATTTGATCAATATAATTGCTGATGTAAATAAGGTTAATCAAGAAATTGTAGATAATACTGATTGTTTTGTCATAAACAGTGAAGGAGTTCCATTAATTCCCTATATTTTTAGTAAATATCCTGATTATTTAAAAAACAAAAAAATAATATTAATTCGAACAATGTTAAGTTATGATTGTTTCCATATACGTATAGATACAAATATAACTAATTCGCCATTAATAAAAAATATTTACGTAACAATAAATCCTTTATTACTAGAGAATAATAAAATTTTTAGTTACGGAAACCAAAATAATTTATTATTTTATAGCAAACTATTACAAAATGACAATGCAAAATTAATGCCAATATGGTTTGCAAATATACAACCAACTATTGATAAAACAACCTTTTATAAAAAATATAATTTAGATCCATCTAAAAAAATATTCACAATATATTTAACCTGGCCAAAGTATTATATAAGAGTATGTTCAAATGCAGAAAAATATTTTTTGGAAAATAATAATTTGATTATAAAAATAAAAAATATATTAAATCAATTAAATTATAATGTTGTTTTTAAACCTCATCCTTTTTATAATATGAGATTTGCACCAGTTTTTGTTCCTGGTTCCTCATGGCACTTTAGTTTAGAAAAGAAATCTAAAATTCCAATGAAAAAAATGGTAAATTTTATTCCTAATCATACATTTATTGAAATGGATGATTCTAGAAATATAGATTTTTATACCGATATGGGTTTATTATTAAGTGGATCTACATTTGGACTTCATAATCATATGTTTAACCTACCATTGCTTCATATAACAGATAATATAGAATTATTTGACTCATCATGGAAAAAACCTCTTGGAATAAAATATACTCGCGAATTATTTTATGGAAAAGTTGAAACCTATAATAATATATTGAAAAATCCTAAAAAAGTTTTAAATGAATTTGTTAGAGAATTTCAAAACAAACCCGATTATAAATATAAAGATAATCATCCATTATATGGAAACATACAAGTTAATAACGATGTAGAACTTTTTGCGGATTATATAAAAGATATAGTTTCCAAAAAATAATATTATTTGACATTTACATCCTTGAATATTTAAATCCGCACTTGGAATATTTTAATTTATAAAATATTGAAAATAATTTAGGGGGGATGCCATTTTAAATCTTCAAGAATGTAAATAAATAAAAAATAATATATTATTAATTTTTATATATTATTTAAATTAAACCAAGTCATATAATCCAACATGTTTAATCATATTTTTCCATGACCGTTCGTTTTTAACAAAATTATATGCATTTTGTAACAATTGTTCATTATAACCATTTTTAATTATTTGTAAAACCTTTTCTTTAAAATCATTAAAATCATCTCGTTTGAATACAACACAATTTTCACCATTTTTTGAAATTGCGTTTAAACATAAACAATCTGACATTATCAATGGTATTCTTAATGACATTGGTTCAAAAGGTTTTAATGGTGAGACTATATTTGTTACAGGTAAATCTAATCGTGGTATCATATATAAGTGGAAATTTTTTTGGATATTTACAACTTCATTATGTGAAACTTTGTTGATTAACTTTACAAATGATTTTTCTCCAATAGACCTATAATATGATAGGTTTAATCCTTCTTCTTCGAGACATACAGGTTTCATATTTCCCAAAATATGAACTTCTATATTTAAATTCGTTTCTTTAATTAATTTTTCTATTGCAATAACTGCTTGATAAATACCTTCATAATAAACTATACTACCAGTGTAACCAATAATAAATGGATTCTTTTTATTTATTTGTTTTATATTAATAGGTTTATAAAGTGAAATATTTTCAAAATTATTATGATTACTACAATTATAAAATATTTTTGGTATATTTTTTTGGTTTTTACCTAATATTATGTCTAATTCAAAATTTTCCGATATTTTCAAACTGTTATAATTATTTTCACAATAATTATATAATTCATCTGTTATAAATAATACATTTGTTGATTTTTTTATACAATTAATTTCGCCATTAAAGACTTTTTTATATTTATCTACAGGATAAATTTGTTGTAATTTTTTCAAATACTTTTCTTGTATTTGATTTTTATAATGTAATATTCTAGATATTCCTGTTAATTGCCACATACCTCTCACTTCATAAATTGAACGCAAATTATAATTTTTACAAAATGAAATAATTGGTTCTGCATTCGAAAATGAAGAAGCCATATGATATGTTTTAAAATTAAATAAACCCGTTAAAAATAATAACATTCGATTATAATTAATTCCTGTTACAAACGGTAAAGTAATGTAATTAACATTATCTATTTTATTTACATATTTTTCAACAGATTTCAAATTAAATAGCTTGTATGGATACCTAAATTTGTGGATACCTATATATTGTTTATCTGAATACATGTTATTAAAAGTATTCATAACATTATGACTTCTAACAGCATAACCACCATTATCATAGGGCATTGCATTATGTAAAACATAGGGTATCAATTGTACATTTTCTTTATAAATGTAAATAATTTCATTGTAAAATTTAATCATTTCAAAATTATAAAGTTTTAATTCCATTAAAATAATATGTAGCAATTGATTATATTTTGGAATGAAAAACAAACAGGGTTTTTTATACATTTCATACTCTTTCACTTTCGTGCTTACTTGTCCATTATCACCCCATCCATTTTTACGCCAACAAATACCAATATCACTTGTTGCGATTTCATAACATGCATCTTTATGACTTAAATTGTGTTTAAATATTATTCCTTTTACACCTTTCTTAATATAATGATTCACTTTCTCAGTAAATTCTTG
>Ga0209199_1004239_pt1 | contig 13342 bp, 15 predicted proteins | sample COGITO_mtgs_1105_7_FD_184805 | JGI IMG/M metagenome (GOLD analysis project Ga0209199, IMG submission 184805) | Pelagic marine microbial communities from North Sea - COGITO_mtgs_110523 (SPAdes) (version 2) | ecosystem: Environmental > Aquatic > Marine > Epipelagic ...
GGGCGCTGCGTCAGAGAATGGGTTGCCGCGCGAAACCAGTTCGCTATCCTATACCCCGAACGGTTCAATAAATGACCCGTCAAAACCGCATGGGCTAAGCCTCATACACAGAGTTTCGGATACTCCCTCTAATGATGAAAAATACCAAGGCGAGCGACTTATGTCTTCAGTGCTGATTTTAAACGGTCCCAATCTCAACCTCCTCGGCACACGGCAGCCTGAGGTATATGGTTCCACCACACTTGCGGATGTTGAGGCCATGTGCGCCAAGGCTGCTGAAAAACTGGGGCTTTCCGTGACATGCGCTCAGTCAAACCACGAAGGCGTGTTGATCGACCATATCCATGCCGCCAAAGGTGTCCACGGCGGTATTGTGCTGAATGCCGGTGCCTATACGCATACTTCTATTGCATTGATGGACGCAATTGCCTCGGTTGAGCTGCCGGTCGTCGAAGTCCACTTAAGCAACATTCATGCCCGCGAGAGCTTTCGACACACGTCCTACATCGCGCCGGTGGCTGTTGGGCAGATTTGTGGGTTCGGGGCCAAGGGGTATGTTTTGGCATTGGACGTGCTGACTGATATATTGAATAATAAATAAAATCAGAAGCTTAAGGCATGAACCTAATGTGAAGAATTAAGAGAAACCTGACCTTTTATCCTGCTGTGCCGAATTCCAGCCAGTGGCGTTCCGATGGTATGAGCAGCCCGTCAATGACAGAGCCGTATGCATCCAATTGCTCCTGAGACAGCTTGCCTTCCCACTTGTTGTTGGTGCCGCTGTGAAAGAACTCTGTATCAGATCGAAAGAACCCTTTGCCACCTGATGGTGCATAGCGCGCGGCGTTGGACTTCATATTGTCAAATGTAGCGGCCTGAACCAGCGCAGCTATCGTATCTGCCGAATGCGTGATATCAAGCAGGTCAGCTACCCGTGTAAATGTTCCCGCCAGATCCCTTTTCATATCCGCATAGTGAAAAAGGCTAACATTTGGCTGATCTTCCAAGGCGCGCGCGGCTTTGAAATGCTGTACAATGCTGGCCAGCGACATCGCATCAAGATCAAAACCCTCAGCCGCGCCATCCAGAAAACGTCTGAATGTTGTGTCGTCGTCCCCCTCTGGAAAAAACAAGTCAAAGGTAGCCATCGGCAGGTTCTTGTTGTGTTTGCGATACGAGAAATGCGCGTCCAGCGGATGCCGGAAAACGCAGATATACTGACCCGATGCATTATGCGGCAAACCATCCATCGGTGTGTGGCTCTTCATGGAACGTCTGTGCGGCATGGCCTCTAGCCGGGCTGCGACCTCGTCCATCTCGCGGATGCGAATGTCGACCCAAGGCATTTTGACCGACAGTTCGGTGTCTACATCCGGATCACCGGACATCAGCAACGCGACGATCGTTTGCATCCATGTTGTGCCGCATTTTGGTGGGGTCACGACAAACACATCATCAGGGCGGATGTGAACCTGTTCCCATCGCCGATTGTCTGTCAGCGGGCCAATGTAGAGCTTTTGGTCCATGTGAGCAGCCCCTTTGCAGATTACTCCCAAAGTAGGCAGGTAAAGACGGACTAAGGCAAGAAAAAAGGGGCGCTTTTCAGCACCCCTTCCAATCTTCAAACTTGTAGTCAGCTTAACCTTTGGCGGCTTTCGCGACCTCGGCTGCAAAATCTTCTTTGATGACTTCGATGCCTTCGCCAACTTCCAGACGCACGAAACCGGTGATTGTGGCCCCTGCTTCTTTGGCGGCGTCGCCAACGCTGTGATCAGGGTTGATCACGAAGGCCTGGTTCAGCAATGTCACTTCGGACATGTACTTTTTCATACGGCCGACGATCATCTTTTCGATCACGGCTTCTGGCTTGCCAGACTCGCGCGCGATGTCCATCTGGACCTGCTTTTCCTTCTCGACCATAGCCGCGTCAAGGTCTGCTTCGGACAAGGACGCCGGGTTTACAGCCGCGATGTGCATCGCAACCTGCTTGCCGAACGCCTCATCGCCACCGGTCATTGCGACCAGAACGCCGATTTTGCCCATGCCGGGTGCGGCTGCGTTGTGAACGTAAGACACGACAGTATCGCCCGTCAGAACGGACATCCGGCGCACGGACATGTTCTCACCGATCACGGCGACGGCGTCTGTTACGGTCTGCTCAACGGACTTGCCGTTCATGTCGGCAGCTTTTAGCGCGTCAATATCATCCGTGCCGATTGCCACAGCAGCAATGCCCGCAACCATTTTCTGGAAATCCGAGTTCTTGCCGACAAAATCAGTTTCAGAGTTCACTTCAACTGCAACGCCGCGGCCGCCGCTTACTTCAACAGCCACAAGACCTTCAGCAGCCGTACGGCCGGATTTCTTGGCGGCTTTCGCGAGGCCTTTGGTGCGCAGCCAATCGATGGATGCTTCCATATCGCCATTGTTTTCTGTCAACGCCTTCTTGGCGTCCATCATGCCTGCGCCGGTCGTGTCGCGCAGTTCTTTGACCATAGATGCTGTAATTGCCATCTTCGGTATCTCCTTTGAGAATGGGAAATTGGGGCAGGCACGTCCCTGCCCCATGTGTCAGTCGTTGGACAAACGTCAGCGATTAGGCCGCTGGTGTCTCGGCTGGTGCTTCTGCGGCCAGCGCTTCTTCCATCGGTGCTTCTTCCATCGCGCCCAGATCGACGCCGGCAGCGCCCAATTGTGCTGACATGCCGTCAAGTGCCGCGCGTGCGGCCAGATCTGTGTACAAAGCGATTGCGCGTGCCGCATCGTCGTTGCCCGGAATGATGTAGTCAACGCCATCAGGTGAGCAGTTGGTATCAACCACAGCAACAACCGGAATGCCCAGCTTGTTGGCTTCGAGAATTGCCAGCGCTTCTTTTTTCACGTCGATGACGAAAATCAGGTCAGGACGACCGCCCATTTCGCGGATACCACCCAAAGACGCCTGCAGCTTGCCCTGGTCACGCTCCATGCCAAGACGCTCTTTCTTGGTCAGACCGCCAAAACCGATCTCGGCTTGCTCGTCGATGTTTTTCAGACGCTGGATGGACTTTGAAACAGTCTGCCAGTTGGTCAACGTACCACCGAGCCAGCGGTGGTTCATGTAATATTGTGCGCATTTCTCGGCGGCTTCGGCGACGGGCTGTGCGGCCTGACGCTTGGTGCCGACGAACAGGATGCTGCCGCCTTTGGCAACAGTGTCACGGATGACCTGCAGCGCCTGCTCCAGCATTGGAACGGTCTGTGTCAGGTCCATAATGTGAATGCCGTTGCGTGCCCCGTAGATGTACGGACCCATACGTGGGTTCCAGCGCTGTGTCTGGTGGCCAAAGTGTACGCCTGCTTCGAGCAGCTGACGCATGGAGAACTCAGGAAGAGCCATGTCGTTATACCTTTCCGGTTTAGCCTCATCGGGGGTATGATCGCGCCAGTATCAAGTGAAGAGGCGACCAACCGGCGGACGTTTTGGGATTTCTCCCCAAAAGGCCCAACCCCGACTGCGGGTTTAAGTGCCGCGCTCATACCGCGTGCGTCATAGCGGCGCAAGCAGCAATTGCGACAACCGGGCGTTCGTCAGATTTAAGTGGACAGGTCAGGCAAGCTAACGCAAGCTTCTAACCGAGATTACGCATATTCTAAGCTACTAGGAACCTGAAATGATCAAATTTGCTGCCCCTTTCCTTGCTCTGACGCTGGCTCTTCCTGCGCTTGGTGGAACTGTCACGCTGACCCCCGCAAACCCGCAGCCGAATGCCGCCAGCCTCGCGCCCGGTTTGGCGGTGTCATACGGGTTTGGCGGTTCGGCACGAACACTTGCCGATGCCGAACAGCGCCTAAAGGACGCCACCCCCGGTCGTGCCCTTGCCGGGCTGTCTTATCTCGATACGGATCCCGGTGAAAACGTGTTGACGACAAACAAACGCGAAAAGGTCGCGGCGGCCATCAGCGGGTTCATCAAATTCGACGCCCCCGGCACGTTTCAGGTCGAATTTATCAGCAACGACGGCCTTGTCGCGCATATCAGCGGACAGCAGGTCGCCTTGTTTGATGGCGTCCACGGGTGCGAGTCAGCCGGCGTCAAGAACGTCAAAGTGCCGACAGCCGGTTGGTACGAGATCACAGCAACGTATTTCCAGCGCAAAGGGTCTGCTTGTCTGTTGATGGACTGGAGCGCGGAGGGTGAAATGTTGCCAGTGCCGGATGAAGCTTTCGCGCACCTCAAGTAGGCCTATCCGGGCGCGAATGCCCGCTGCGCACGGCGTCTTCACAGGCCCGTGCGAGCGCTTTGCGGTCCGCAAAATCTGCCACGGCAAGGGGCGGGTGATAGATCACCTGCACCCTGCCCTGACGGTGCGGCGCGAGCGTGGCGACCAGATGCCCGCCAAATGACATATCCCCCCACCAGCCATAAAACCGCGGATCCTGACCCGTTGGTGCATGATAGATCACGCTGACGGGCTGTACCGACAGGGTGTCACGCAATTCCTGCGCAAAGAACGCCTGAAAGAGCGTTGTTTTGAAAGGTAAAACCTGCTTTCCATCGGTGCTGGTCCCTTCGGGGAAAAACAGCAGACGATGCCCAGATAAAAGCCTTTCCTGAAACAGCGCCGTTTGTTGGCGCGCGCGTGCAGGGTCGCGGACAATGAACACAGTGCCAGTTGCCCGTGCCAGCCAGCCAATGCCGGGCCAACTTGCGACTTCGGATTTCGATACGAAATATATCCGCTTTGAGGCGTTTAGAACCAGAATATCCAACCATGACGTATGGTTGGCCACCACTGCGCCGCCCCCCGTCAGGGGCGTTCCCTTTGCTTCGAACCCGATGCCCAGAAACCGCAGCGCATTGCGGCAGACGAACTGCGTGATGTGCGGCGTGACGGGGCGCTGCTGGCCACAAATTGGCCGCTCGATCATGCGCACGCCCAACAACACAAGCAACCCGCCAAAGACAAGCGTACCTGTTGGCAGTGCGCGCAGCGCCACCCGCACCCAGCCGATTGGCCGGATGCGTGTATGCTCTGGCGGTGTGCTGCTGTCCCATGCCGTCGTCATATGTCTTGCGCTCCGTATATGCGCGCCTGCCGGTCATTCAGCTGTGCGGTATCCATGATCAGACATACATCTACCGTATTGAAATCATGGTCGATATAGGCACCTTCGCCCACACATCCACCAAGCCGCAGATACGCCTTGATCAGGCTGGGCATTTGCACCATTGCCGCCCGCCTATCGAGATGAGCTTTGTCTATTAAGTCCATGTTTTGAAATGATTGTTCAAGTGCGCGTACCCGAAGTGGATCGGGTGCAAGGTGACGTTGATGCAACAGCGACAAGGGTGCAGCAACTGACGCAACATCGGTGCCATGAAAACTGGCCACGCCAAAAAGCACCTCGATCCGGTGCTGCGCAACATAGCGCGCAAGGCCCGACCACAAATGATGCATCCCGACCCCGCCCCGATAAGGTGCAAGCAGGCAAGAGCGCCCCAATTCAAGCAAGCGTCTGCCGGATGATTTCAGGCGCGTCAGGTCATATTCAGCTTCGGAATAATAACCGCCCGCCTTGGCGGCCATGTCCGCGCGCATCAGCCGGTAAACCCCGACAACGGCATCGCGCGCGCTATCAATCAGCAACAAATGGTCGACAAAGGGATCAAACCGGTCGCGTTCAAGCCCGGCATCATGATCGACCATTGCGCCGCCACCGCCTAACTCGCGCACAAAAACATCATAACGCAGCCGCTGCGCTGCGTGGTAATCCTCGGGCGTTTCCGCCAGTCTGACGTGGAAATCTGCCGCCGCTGTCTGGGCCATTTGGCGGATGCGCCTTGTCGTTGGGTGGGTATGAATGATCTTTGGCGTGATACGCATTTAAGCACCAAAGCGCAATCGGAACACGCTTTGGTTGATAGAATTGAATTAACTCTCCTTTAACGTTAAAGTAACGAAGTTCATTCATCAAAAACGGGCATTAACCAAACACGGAGACTGTCGATGACAACCTTCCCCTCGTCTCTGAAATTCACAGTGACTTTACCGCCGATGTTCGATTGGACCTGCCCCACGCCCCATTCGGGGGCCTGCGGGTTTCGCACCAGCATGCCGGGGGTTAAAATCGCGTTCTGGTCATCCATGCCAGTCTCCTCAAGAAAAAAAAGGGTCCTATCATGACCTTGTCTGTGCTGAACCGGCCCGCTGATCTTGGATCGTTGATCGGCAGCCGCATATGTCACGATCTGATATCGCCCATCGGCGCGATCAACAATGGCCTAGAATTGCTGGCTATGTCAGGCGGGGCAGAAGGGCCCGAGATTGGCCTGATTGGCGAAAGCGTCAGCAGCGCCAGTGCGCGAATCCGGTTTTTCCGCGTCGCGTTTGGCGCGGCGGGCGATCAGATGGTCGGATCGGCAGAAGTGGTTGCGATCTTGCGGGATCTCTATGCGACGTCCCGCCTTGATATTGATTGGCAAATTGGTGCGGCGCAGCCCCGTAGCCATGTCAGGATCAGCTTTTTGGCGATCTTGTGCCTTGAGACTGCGATGCCCTATGGCGGTACGCTCACCGTGCAAGAAGACAAGCGTGGTTGGTTGTTGACCGGCACCGCCGACCGGATCAATGCCGCACCGGAATTGTGGAGCGTTCTGGCAGGCGTGCTGTCAAACAACGGCCTGCAACCTTCGCATGTGCAATTCGCGCTCTTGCCCGTTGTCGCACAAGAACATGATTGCAAAGTCGTATCCCGGTTCGAGGATCGCCGCATTGAGATGCGTTTTTAAGCGCGCACTGTCCCGTCGCCCGTCACGAGGTATTTGAAGCTGGTCAATTGCTCGGCCCCGACCGGTCCACGCGCATGCATTTTGCCGGTTGCGATACCGATCTCTGCGCCCATCCCGAACTCTCCGCCATCGGCGAACTGGGTTGAGGCGTTGTGCATCAGGATCGCTGAATCAAGACGGTTCATGAAGGTTTCCACCGCTTTCGCGTCTTGCGTAACGATGCAATCGGTGTGGTTTGAACCAAATTTGCGGATATGCGCAATCGCGTCGTCAACACCTGTCACCGTCTTGGCGGCAATAATCATATCCAGGTATTCACAGCCCCAATCGCTGTCTTGCGCCTGAATTGTTCCGTCGATCTGGGCCAACCTGCCATCCGCACGAACCTCTACACCCGCATCCAGCAAGGCGCGGATCAGGCCCTGACCCAACGTACCCGCCACATCGTCGTGGATCAGTAGACATTCAGCGGCACCGCAAATGCCGGTGCGGCGGGTCTTGGCGTTCAACACGATTTTCAGGGCTTTCTCAGGATCAGCCGCTGCGTCAATGTAGATGTGAACGATGCCCTCAAGATGGGCGAAAACCGGCACGCGGGCCTCGCGTTGGACCAGACCGACCAGCCCCTTGCCGCCGCGGGGCACGATAACGTCAATCGTGTCTGTCATGGTCAGCATTTCCTGCACCGCAGCGCGGTCGCGTGTGGGCACCAGTTGGATCGCATCTTGAGGCAGGTTCGCGTCGCGCAGACCTTGTTGCAGGCAGGCATGAATGGCGGTGGAAGAATTGAACCCTTCAGAGCCGCCGCGCAGGATCACCGCATTGCCGGCTTTGAGGCACAGCGCACCTGCATCTGCGGTCACATTGGGGCGGCTTTCATAGATCACACCGATGACCCCCAAAGGCGTGCGCACTCGTTTGATGTGGAGACCACTGGGCTGGTCCCATTCGGCCAGCACGGCCCCGACAGGATCGGCCTGTTCTGCCACAGCGCGCAGACCGTCGACCATGGCTTGGATACGCGCCTCGTCCAGCATCAACCGGTCCATCATCGCATCAGACAGACCTTTATCGCGGCCATAGATCATGTCTTTGGCATTTGCCTCCATGATCGCCTCGCGATTTTTCCAAACGGCCTCGGCGGCGCTGATCAGGGCGGCATGTTTGCGCTCTGCTGTGGCGCTGGCAAGCTCGGCTGTTGCGGCCTTGGCACGCGCACCGATATCGGCCATCAATTTTGAAATATCTGTGTTCGTTGTCATTGGGTTACGCTCGCTTCTTAATCTTCCTGAACGCTGGTCAAAGCGCCATATCATCGCGGTGGATCAAGGCCGCTCTGCCCGGATATCCCAGCAGCGGTTCGATATCGCCGCTTTGGTGGCCCTTGATGCGCATTGCCTCGTCCGACGCGTACCGCGTCAGGCCGGCCCCGATCACCCTGCCCGCCCCGTCAAGGATCGCAATACTGTCACCGCGATCAAACGGACCGGTTACGTCCGTCACACCGGCAGGCAACAGTGATTTACCGCGCGACAAGGCTGCAACCGCACCATGGTCAAGCGTTACCGACCCTTGCGGTTTCATTGCCGCAATCCAGCGTTTGCGCGCGGCCTGCGGGTCGCTTTGCGCGGTGAACCACGTGGCATTGGCACCATTTTTCAGCGCCAGCAAAGGCCGCATCACAGACCCTTCGGTAATCGCCATCGCGCAGCCTGCCGCCGTCGCAGTTCGCGCGGCCATAATCTTGGTCTTCATGCCGCCTTTGCTAAGGCCAGAGCCCGCGTCGCCTGCCATCGCTTCAATCTCAGGCGTGATCTGGTCGATTACGTCAAAACGCGTTGCGCCCGGATCATCCGACGGGTTTGCGCTGTAGAACCCGTCAACGTCTGACAAGAGGACCAACTGGTCCGCCCCGACAGTCACAGCAATCTGTGCGGCAAGACGGTCGTTGTCACCAAAGCGGATTTCGTCGGTCGCAACGGTATCATTTTCGTTCACAATCGGCACGACGCCAAAATTAAGCAACTGCGCCATCGTCGCACGGCTATTGAGGTAACGTCGGCGGTTGGCGCTATCCTCCAACGTGACCAGAACCTGACCGGTCGTGATCCCGTGGGGCGCCAGCACTTCTTCATAGGCGCGTGCCAACCGGATCTGGCCAACGGCAGCAGCAGCTTGGGCTTGCTCAAGCGCGAGCGTCGTGGGGGGGAGCCCCAAAACACCCCGCCCCAATGCGATGGAGCCGGATGAAACAAGGATGACGTCGCACCCCAACCCCTTCAGCCAACGCACATCTTCGGCCAGCCCCTGAAGCCAGTCAGAGCGCAGCGCGCCCGTGGTCCGGTCCACCAACAGCGCCGACCCGATCTTGATAACGATCCGTTTGGCGGAAGTTATGGATGCCATTGGGCTGCTTCCTCAGCGGGTTTGTGACGCAGACGGTCATCGTCAATCTCGCCGCGCAAGGCTCGTAGAACCTCAAGCACGCCTTCACGTGCCACGCCTGACATTTGCATGACGGGACCACCAGATACTTTTTCCAATTCTTTTGAAGCCTCTGCGCGCTCTTCTTCATCCAAAGCATCAACTTTATTAAGAACGGTAATGCGGGGTTTCAACGCCAGATCACCCCCGTATTTTTCCAACTCGGTGATGATGGTCTGATAATCTTCGGCCACGGTTTTAGACGTCCCGTCGACCAGATGCAAAAGCACCGCACAGCGTTCCACGTGACCCAAGAAAAGATCACCAAGCCCGCGCCCCTCTGACGCCCCTTCGATAAGACCGGGAATGTCGGCGACAACAAATTCGGTGTTGTCAACGCCCACAACGCCCAAGTTCGGGTGCAGCGTGGTAAACGGATAATCCGCAATTTTTGGTCGCGCGTTCGAGGTCGCAGCAAGAAACGTTGATTTGCCCGCGTTCGGCAAGCCGAGCAGCCCGACATCCGCAATTAGTTTTAGGCGCAGCCACAACGTTCGCTCCACGCCGTCCTGACCCGGATTAGACCGACGGGGTGCTTGGTTGGTGGCGGATTTGAAGTGCAGGTTGCCCCAGCCTCCATTACCACCGCGCGCAAGCTGGACGCGCTGACCGACTTCGGTGATGTCGCAGATCACAGTTTCCTGGTCTTCATCCAGAATTTCGGTGCCCACAGGCACGCGCAGCACGATATCGTCGCCGTCTTTGCCGGTACGCTGCTTGCCCATGCCGGGCTGGCCGTTCTTGGCGAAAAAGTGCTGCTGGTAGCGGAAATCAATCAGCGTGTTCAAGCCGTCTACGGCTTCGGCCCAGACCGTCCCGCCACCGCCGCCATCGCCGCCATCGGGGCCGCCGTATTCGATGTATTTCTCGCGGCGGAACGAAATACAGCCACCACCACCTGCGCCAGAGCGGATATAGACTTTACACAGATCGAGAAATTTCATGGCGTGGCCTTTCGGGCGGCGGGTCTAAAGCTTGCGGCTATAGGTCCATGTGGGTACGGCAGCATCGCGCGCCAGACAATAGGTTTCGGCATCGCCAAGGTAGACAAATCCTGCATTGGTCAGCACTTTGGCAGAGGCCGGGTTGTCGTGATATACGGCCGCGAACATCGTGTCGTTGCCCAAGGGGTTTGCCGCGACGACCGCCTGTACCGCCTCGGAGGCGATATGCGTGTTCCAGAATGCAGGCGCGACCCAATAACCGACTTCGGTTTGATTGCGGTCCAGCCACGACAATGAGATTACACCCATCACCTCGGACCAGCTGGAGCGTGTGCCGTCCATGACCCACACATCTTCATCACGCGGTTCTGCCAAGGCGCGGTTGATGAACGCCTCCATCGTGCCGGGCGGCAAGGGGTGGGGAATGGTCGGCGTGGTCATCGCGACACGCGGATCGCCTGCATACATGTTCAGCAGTCCGACATCAGACCGGCGCACAGGGCGCAGATCAAAGCGGGCAGTTTCAATCACAGGCTGGTTGGCGATCTGGTCCATCTGCATTTTCAAGTTCCTCCTGCGAATAGCACAAACAGGACAGAAGCGACCGTGAGGCCCGCCAATGTCCACATAAGATAGGGTTCCGCAGGCGTCCCTGCGACAGTTTTCGCGATTGCATCACCCGCCAAGACCCAAAGCGGATGCAAAATGATCTGGCACGCGAGCAGTGTTGCCGCGATGGTTGCCGTCGCGATCAATGCGGGCGTTTCAGGTGCGACGAATGCGGTAAAGCCACCGACAATCATGGCCCATGCCTTGGGGTTCAGCGGGTGAACGATCAATCCGGCGGCAAAGCCCGGTGCAGCGTCTGTCGCAGGCCCCGTGCCAAGGCGCAAGTTTGCGACTTTCCATGCAAGCCAGATGATATAGGCGGCTGATATGTATTTCAGCGCTTCAAACACCCAAGGGGCACGCGCGCTTAATTCCATCAGGCCAAAGCCAATGGGCCAGATGATCAGCTGTTTTCCCAATGCTACACCTGCCACGAAAGGCAACGCTGCGCGAAAACCGTAACGTGCGCCGGTTGCCATAAGCGCCATGTTTGCAGGCCCCGGCGTCCCGACTTGGGACGCTGCGAAGACGGCAAAGGATGTGAGTGCAATGGACATCAGAGTGCCCGCCGGCCTTTCTGAACCCCACCTGCAAGAGGCTTAAAGATCAATGTCATATCGGCCCCTTCTATCGTCTGGGGGTGAACTGGAATAGAAAAAGGACCGGCGTTTCCGCCGATCCCTTAAATTTTTTCAAACCTTGCGGGTACGGCTTACTCTGCGGCCTCAGCCATCGGGAGAACAGAGATGAACGTGCGGTTTTTCAGGCCCTTGTGAAAGGTCACATTGCCGTCAACAGTTGCAAAGATTGTGTGGTCTTTGCCCATGCCCACGCCTGCGGCTGGCCAAAACTTGGTGCCGCGCTGACGTACGATGATGTTGCCGGGAATGACGACTTCGCCGCCGTATTTTTTAACGCCAAGACGACGACCAGCTGAGTCGCGTCCGTTACGGGATGAACCGCCTGCTTTTTTGTGTGCCATTTGGTCTCTCCTTAGCCTTTAGCCAGTTCTTTGGCCTGTGCGATCCAGTCTTCACGACCGACACGACCTTTGAACGACAGTTTCTCTTCAATAGCTTCTACGTCCGCATCTGTCCATGCAGCGATCTGGGCAAATGTTGTCACGCCTTCTGCATGCAGTTTGCCTACGATCACAGGACCAACGCCCGAGATTGTTGAAAGATCGTCACCATCGGTGTCGGCCTTTTTCGCTTTGGGTGCAGCTTTCTTTTTCGCAGCAGGCTTTTCAGCTTCTGCTTCGACCTTTGGCGCTGCGATTTTTTCGGCGCGTGTTGGCTTGGACGGCTTTGCAGCAACGGCCTTGCCTGTGATGGCAGCAACAGCAGCGGCAGAAACGGAGCCTGTGCCAACAGCAGCAGCAACACCGGATTTGCCTGCGCCAGACGCCATGATCTCACCGATCTTGACGAGGGTCAGCTTTTGACGGTGACCTTTGGTGCGCTTGGAAGAGTGCTTCCGGCGGCGCTTGACGAAGTTGATGACCTTGTCGCCTTTGATCTGATCGACGACTTCGGCCTGAACGGCGGCATCTTCGATCATTGGGGCGCCAACCTGAACGGTATCGCCGCCCAGCATCAGAACTTCGTTGAATTGTACAGTTTCGCCGGCATTTGCCGCAATACGTTCTACCCGGAGCATATCGCCCGAGGCTACTTTGTATTGCTTACCGCCAGTCTTGATGACCGCAAACATTGCGTCTTCCTTCGTGTATATCGCGTCCTTTGGTCCCCGATTTTCGGGAGTTCTGAGAATGGCTCTTGCCACTCAACCGCAAACAGCGCGCCTTTGAGGCGTCATTAAAAATAGTCCCGCGCAGGAAAGCCCGCCGGGATGGGGGCTTATCAGGGGATCAGCGGTCTAAGTCAAGCAGGTTTTGGGCTGAGTGCCTTGTGGGTGCGCGCGTGCGGCGAAACCAGATTGATCTTGCGCTTTTCAAAGCTCTTGCGCGGTCATGTTCAGGGCAACAGCGCGACCCAAAGCATATGAAATACCGTCATAGGACGTACCGAACCCGTCAAACAACGCGCGGTTCAGTGCCTGCCCTGCGGCGGTTTGCGAGAACGTGATATAGCTGTCCAGCTCTGCATCCGTGAGCGGATGGTAGGCCAGCAGCAAAAAGCCGAAGAGCCAAGATTTCGTATCGTCCTGTGTCGCCTCCAGATCGCCCGACACATCGGCAAGGATGTCTTCTTCGCTCATCTCTATCGCGTCACCGTCAGCTAACCCGCGCAGGAATTGAACATTGGAATTCAGCGCCGAGGCGACGTTGCGGTTCAGCATATCGCCCGTCTCAATATAACGTTCGATCCGCGCAAGCCGCGCATCATCAGTGCCGTCCAGCGCCAGATAGCGCGCACGCGCCGCTTCTTCGACGTCGGGATCCTGAATCGCCTGTCGGGCGGAATTTTCCAACCCGATGATCTTTGCACCCAGACCGGATGCATAAAATGCGATGACATCTTCGCGGGCTTCGGCATCCAACTGTTGTTCAATCTCGGAACGCAGAATTTCG
>Ga0209199_1004248_pt1 | contig 13302 bp, 14 predicted proteins | sample COGITO_mtgs_1105_7_FD_184805 | JGI IMG/M metagenome (GOLD analysis project Ga0209199, IMG submission 184805) | Pelagic marine microbial communities from North Sea - COGITO_mtgs_110523 (SPAdes) (version 2) | ecosystem: Environmental > Aquatic > Marine > Epipelagic ...
CAATATACAGCCTGATGTGGGCAGTGCCGAGCTTGAAGAGCTGGTTAAAGATATTACTAGAACCTGGTCCGACAGCTTTGCTGAAGCCGCGATGCAGGATATGGCCGAGACAGATGCACTGGCTCTGGCCCGGCGTTTTAAGCAGGCTTTTCCCTCTGCCTATAGAGAACTCTACAACCCTAAGCAGGCCCTTAAACATATCCAACTGTTTGACCAGCTGCAGGATTCCGGTGAGCTGGCGATTGATTTAAAGCATCAGAACCAAGCGGGCAACAATGATCTACAGCTGGCGCTGTTCCATCGCGAGGCGCCGCTGGAGCTGTCAGACATGATTCCCATGCTGGAAAATCTGGGCTTTCGAGTGGTTATGGAGCACCCCTATTTGATTCAGCCGGATGGCGAAACCCAGGTATGGATGCAGGAATTTAACCTGTCATTTTCCCTCGATGTGAATGTGGATGTCTCTGCGGTGCAGAGCAGTTTTAAAGAGGCACTGGGCCGAGTGTGGAAGGGCGATGCGGAGAATGACAGCTTCAACCGCCTGGTTGTGGGTGCGCGTCTGGATTGGCGGGCGGTGGCCATGTTGCGACTCTATGCCCGCTACCTCAAGCAGCTGGGTATTTCCTACAGTCAGGACTTCATTGCCGACACATTGTCCCGCTATCTGGATATTACCCGCAATCTGGTCGCCCTGTTTAAGAGCTATTTTGATCCCCGCTATGCGGGAGATAATCGCACCGAGCGCTCCGACGGTCTGGTCAATAACGTGATTGCTGCATTGGATAATGTCGACAATATCAGTGAAGACAATGTGATTCGCAGTTATCTGGAAGTGATTCAGGCAACATTGCGCACCAACTTTTTTCAGACGTTTGCCGACGGTACGTACAAATCCTATATCTCAGTCAAACTTGAGACTGGGGCAATCAGTCTGGCGCCCAAGCCAAGGCCTGCCTTTGAGATTTTTGTCTACTCACCAAGAGTTGAGGGTGTGCATCTGCGCGGTGGCAAAGTGGCTCGCGGAGGTCTGCGCTGGTCCGATCGTCTGGAGGACTATCGCACCGAAGTACTGGGCCTGGTAAAAGCTCAACAGGTCAAAAATGCCGTGATTGTGCCCACTGGTGCCAAGGGCGGCTTTGTCGCCAAACAGGCGACCATGGCCGCTGGCCGGGATGCCTGGCTGCAAGAGGGTATAGCCAGTTATATGCTGTATATTCAGGCTCTTTTGGATATCAGTGACAATCTGATTGATGGCGAAGTGGTACCGCCCACTGATGTGGTGCGCCGGGATACCGATGACCCCTATCTAGTAGTGGCTGCGGACAAAGGTACGGCTACCTTCTCCGATATCGCCAATGAAATCTCCGAAGCTAACAACTTCTGGCTGGGTGATGCTTTCGCCTCCGGTGGTGGCAATGGCTACGATCACAAAGGTATGGGTATTACCGCTCGCGGTGCCTGGGTGGCAGTGCAGCGACATTTCCGTGAAATAGGCATGGATATCCAAAAGCAGGATTTCACTGTGGTGGGTGTTGGCGATATGGGCGGCGATGTTTTTGGCAATGGCATGCTGCTGTCTGAGCATATTCAGCTAGTGGCCGCCTTTAACCATCTACATATCTTTGTTGACCCCAACCCGGATTCTGCGGCGACCTTTGCTGAGCGCAAGCGACTGTTTGAGACTCCCCGCAGCACCTGGGACGACTTTGATAAATCTCTAATGTCCAAGGGCAGCGCCCTGTATTCCCGCGCGGCCAAATCTTTAAAACTGACACCAGAGATAAAAGCCCGGTTTGATATTGATAAAACCGAAGTGACCCCCTCCGAATTGATGACTGCGCTGCTTAAATCTAAGGTGGATCTTATCTGGAACGGCGGCATTGGCACCTATGTAAAATCCTCCGGAGAAAATAATGCCGAGGTAGGCGACCGGGCCAATGATGGCCTGCGGGTCAATGGCAAGGAACTGCGTTGTCGTGTGTTTGGAGAGGGGGGCAATCTGGGTATGACCCAGCGTGGACGGATTGAGTTCTGCCTGGGCGGCGGCCTGTGTAATACCGACTTTATTGATAATGCCGCTGGTGTTGACTGCTCGGACCATGAGGTCAATATCAAAATTTTGTTAAATAAACAGGTGATGTCCGGCCAGCTTGGCATGGACGAGCGCAATCAGTTTTTGGCCTCGATGACAGATGCTGTAGCTGAGCTTGTATTGCACAACAATGCCCGCCAAACTCAGGCCATCAGTCTGGCTCTGCATCGCAGCGACCAGCAGCATGCGGAGTATCAGCGCTTTATGGCATGGCTGGAGGAGACCGGGCGTCTGGATCGAGAGCTGGAATTTCTGCCCACAGATGACCAGCTTAACGAACGGATCAATCGCAACCAGCCTGTGTGGACAAGGCCTGAGCTATCGGTATTAATCTGTTATGCAAAAGTAATGCTTAAAGAGGTACTGTTGCAGGCGGACTTGCTCTCTGAACCCTGGTTGGCCAGATCAGTGAACAATGCCTTCCCCCTTGAGTTGATAGAGCGCTACAGCGATGCTGTTGCAGAACATCAGTTGCGCCACGAGATTGTAGCTACCCAGCTGGCCAATGATCTGGTTGACCGAATGGGTTTTAGTTTTTTCTTTCGGCAGATGGAATCCACCGGTGCCTCAGCTGGCGAAGTGGTTCGCGCCTACACCCAGGTGATCAATATTCTGGGCATTGATGAGCTGTGGCAGAGCATTGAGGCGGATACAAATCTGACTGCTGATGTGCAGTTGGATCTGTTGCATATGCTAATACGATTGGCTCGCCGCACAACTCGTTGGTTCCTGCGCAACCGGCGTCTGAGCCTTGACTGCACGGTTATTATTGAGCAGTTTGCCGAGCCTATGCTGGCGGTAATCAGACATTTGCCAAAGCGTATCCAGGCCGAATGGGTAGAGCTTTGGGATGCAGAGAGAGCCGAGCTAGTGGCCCGGCAGGTCGAGCCAGAACTGGCCGCGAGATTGGCCGCTTCCGATAGTATCTTCCTGAGTCTGGGGATTGTGGATACTGCTATCAAGCAGCAAAAACCCATAGAGCAGACAGCGCAGCTGTACTTTACCCTGGGCGAATATCTGTCACTGGACTGGTTTATGGCCCAAATCGTTGCGCTGCAACCGGATAACCGCTGGCAGGATTTGGCTCGAGAGTCCTATGTGGATGATCTTGAAAGTCAGCGTCGTCGACTGACGGCATGCTTGCTCCATGCAGATCTGGGCGATATTCCCCTGTTGATTGAGAATTGGCGAATCCAGCAGCAGCCATTGATTGATCGCTGGCAATCCATGGTGCAGGATCTGCGCCTTGGCCCTGCGCCGGACTTTGCCATGATCTCTGTGGCTCTCCGAGAACTGTCTGATTTGGTGCAGACATCGGTGGATAGTGAATCTATTTAAATTTTGTTTTAGGCGAAGAAAAGGCCGCAACTGCGCATGAGTTGCGGCCTTTCTGGTGGCTCATCTGATTGCGTGAGCCGCAAGCGGGATAAATTCCCGCTTAAGTTTATTTTTGCTGCAGTTTCTCTTGATTTGTCTCGTGAGATTCCTCTTGAGTTTTAGGTGGGCAGAGCCCTCAAACTGGTTAGGTGGAATGCTATAAATTAGCGGCTTTTTGTTGGAAAGAAGCCTGTTTGAATCCATTCCAATAATCCTCGCGTCCTTCGCGCCAACCTCTTGACCAGTGATATGCCATTACCGAGTTAGGTTGGTAGGGGCATGCAGCCAATGAACGATCCTGAATCGCGGCCTGATAGCCTTTTACGTATGAACGATGGTCCTGATCTCTTTTATGTTTTTTCACATCATCTCCTAATGGTTCATTTAGGAAACTGCCTTTCAGCCTGTAAAATCTGCTGAGAGCAGTTTTTATCAAACAAAATTGTGTAAAGAGCGATAGAATGAGCGCCTTTTTGCGCTAACTCCAGTTGACCAAATTTCATCGGCCCTGTCGAAGATTTTGTTTGTCTATACAGAGAGCGCTTTATTCCTAGAAGTAATGAAAGGATCATATTTGTGAGTGTTGGGTTAGATCATCAGTCATGGCTGGCTACCTGTCCCAAGGGACTGGAGCTTTTGCTGGCTAACGAACTGCAAGAGCTGGGAGCCACCGGCGTCAAGGAGACCGTGGCCGCCGTGCACTTTCAGGGCTCTGTGGAGCTGGCCTATCGCGCATGCCTGTGGTCAAGGCTGGCCAATCGCATTTTGCTGCCGCTGCACAGCTTTATGCTCAATAGTGCAGATGATCTATATCAACAATGCAACGATATTGCCTGGGAGAGCCACTTTACGGCAGCACAGAGTATCGCAATCGACTTTATAGGAACCTCGCGCCACATTGACAACACCATGTATGGGTCCCAGCGTGTCAAAGATGCGGTGGTGGATCGCATTCGCCGGGTTGAGGGTGAACGCCCCAATGTAGATCCCAAAAATCCGGATATTCGCATTCAGGTGCGCCAGCACAAGGGCCGGGTAACCGTATCCCTGGATATCTCCGGCGAAAGCCTACACCGCAGAGGCTACAGAACAGGCCAAGGCAGTGCACCCATCAAAGAAAATCTTGCGGTCGCTTTGCTACTGCGGTCGGGTTGGCCAGAAATTGCTGCCAATGGCGGCGCGTTGCTGGACCCCATGTGCGGCAGTGGCACATTAATAATTGAAGGCGCCATGATGGCAGCAGATATAGCCCCGGGCATTCTGCGCGGTCATTATGGTTTCCACTACTGGCTGCAGCACGACCAGGCACTGTGGGATTCGTTGGTAGTCGAAGCTCAGGAGCGCAAGGCCGCCGGACTGGAAAAGCTCGAGCTGGATATTCGCGGCTACGATGCCAACCCTCGGGTATTAGAATTTACCACGCAAAATATTGAAAACGCCGGTTTGGATGAGCATATCCGCCTGGCCCACAAGCCCATAGATCAGTTTGGCAAGCCCACAGCGGAGACTGGCCTGCTATTGACCAACCCCCCCTATGGCGAGCGTCTGGGCGAGATTGACGAGTTGATTCCCCTGTACCAAAAACTGGGCACCGTGTTGCAAAAGAACTTTACCGGCTGGAAAGCCGCTATCTTTACCGGCAATGTGGATCTGGGTCGAGAAACTGACCTAAGCCCCACCAAACAGTACAGCCTGTTTAACGGCACCATTCCCTGCAAGTTGCTGGTATTTACCGATATGACCTCCAAGTCCGCTCGCATTGCCGAGCGGTTAAGTACCCCGGCACCAGCCCAAGAGCTGACCGAGGGTGCGCGCATGGTGCTCAATCGGTTAAAGAAAAATCAGCGCCGCTTGGATGGCTGGCGCAAGAAATCCAATATCAGCTGCTACCGACTCTACGATGCCGATATCCCCGAATATGCCGTGGCCGTGGATATCTACGGTCAGTCTGTTTATGTGCAGGAATATGCCCCGCCAGCCACCATCTCAGAGAAGGTGGCCCGCGAGCGCTTTGCCGAGGTAAAGCAGGCAGTTAAAGAATTCTCCGCCAATTATCGCGGCAAAACCCATTACAAAGAGCGCCGCCGCCAAAAGGGTGACAGCCAGTATCAGCGCGCAACCGAGGGGGCCAGCGATATTATTGAGGTCACCGAGGGTCGCGGGCGATTTGAGGTTAATCTCTCAGACTATCTAGATACCGGCCTATTTCTCGATCATCGCCCAGTGCGTGCCATGATTGGCGAGCTGGTGAAGGGCAAAAGCTTTCTCAACCTATTTTGTTATACCGCCGCTGCCTCAGTGCAGGCCGCTCTGGCCGGTGCTAAACGCTCACTGAGCATTGATATGTCCAACACCTACTTAGATTGGGCCGGGCGCAACTTCGAACTAAATAGCATGAGTGCCAGCAAGCATGAACTGCTGCGCGCCGACTGCCTCAAGTGGCTGGAAGAAGAGGGGGAGCTGTACGATGTTATCTTCCTAGATCCACCCACCTTCTCCAACTCCAAGAAAATGGATTCAGTGCTCGATATACAGCGAGATCACGGCGATATGATCCGCAACGCCATGGCCAAGCTGGCCCCCAATGGCGTACTGATTTTCTCTAATAACTTCCGCAAATTTAAAATGGACGAGCTGACCTTGCGCCAGTTTGATTGCCAAAATATAACCCCTCAAACATTGGATATGGATTTTGAGCGCAACCCTCGCATTCACAATGTATGGAAAATCACTAGGCGCAGCAGTTTTGGTTAGCGACCCATTACTTGATTGATATTGCGTACGTAATAGCGTACGCTTTTGTTCTTGGAGGTAGCTATGACCACATACAATGTCACCGAAGCCAGAACCAATCTCTACAAGCTGATTGATGAAACTGCGAACACCCATCAGCCGATTATTATCAAAGGCAAAAGAAGCAACGCAGTGCTGCTTTCAGAAGAGGACTGGAGCGCAATCAACGAAACTTTGTTCCTAATGGCAATTCCAGGTATGCGAGAATCTATTCGCGAGGGCATGGAAACTGACCTTAAAGACACCAAAAAGGAACTGGATTGGTAATGTGGCAGCTGCACTTCACTAGGCAGGCACAAAAAGACGCGAAAAAACTGGCAGCGGCGGGCCTCAAGTCCAAGGCCAGCCAGTTGCTCGAGATTTTGCAGAGCAATCCCTATCAAAATCCACCTCCTTACGAAAAGCTTGTAGGTGACCTGGCGGGAGCCTACTCCCGGCGCATCAACATTCAACACCGCCTGGTCTATCAGGTGTTAGAACCCCAGCAGGCGGTAAAAGTATTAAGACTATGGACCCATTATGCATAAGCCGTCAGCGAACCAGTTGATCATCTACACCGGCCCTAATTGCCATCTCTGTGAGCAGGCTAAGGCACTACTCTATCCGCTAATGTCGGAAAGGGGGCTAACGCTTGTGGAGGTGGATATTCACACCGATGCTGAGTTACAGCAAAAATACGGCATTCGCATTCCCGTTGTATTAGCTAATGGCCAGGAGAAGGGCTGGCCATTCACAGCGGCCCAGATTGGGCGGTTATTGGATATTTAGATTTTTCGTGGCTTAAACCTTTTGACTCTGAAAATTAATGTGCGCTTGGGGCGGTAATCCCATGTTTTTAATAATCAAATAGATCTTTCTTGGCTCAGTTCCCAATCCAATCACCTGCCACTATTCATATCAGAGGTGGGGATTTCTCCTATTAAACTGTCTTACTTGGTGGGTTAGTGATTCTTATAGCCCAAGCCAATGGTTAACTATAAATTGTTGGGCCAAATGGAAAGTCAGGCTTTACAAAAGTCATACCAAGTTGCTGATGCATGGTTCCGGCCCCAAACGGCTTGCACTGGGCGCGCTAAAGCGCAGTGCTTGGCAAGAGTTAGGCGAAGACATGGATTTAGAAATGGACGTCGACTTTTCGAAATTGAAACGATCGAAACATCCTATGCCTGATTTCGTGCGGAAAGCACAAAACGGTAGTGGATTAATGGGTGATTATCACAAGCGGCCAGCATATCAGCAAAACGATTACATCGGTTGGATTGAAAAGGCGAAAAGAGAAGAAACTAAAATAAAGAGGCTGGCCCAGATGCTGAATGAGCTCGAAGTGGGCGGAATCTATATGAAGATGAAGCATCCTGCATCTCAGAAAAATAAGAACCAATGAGCACAAATTCGCCTAACAAGCGCATCAGAGGCGTTAGGTAATTCGGGAAATAAAATGAAAGCAAACTACCTTGTGGTCGGTACTAATGACCTGGAAGCATCAGTTAATTTCTATGATTCATTATTTGAGAAAACGAAACTCACTAAGGTGCGAGAAACAGATAGAATGACATTTTGGCACTGCGAGCACTTTGTATTCTCGGTAGCTATACCTTTTGATAAAGAGCCTGCAACAAATGGAAATGGAACAATGATTGGAATAAACGTGGAGTCAGTAGATGAAGTGAAAAGGCTTTACAACAAGGTGCTTGAATTAGGTGGTACATGCGAGGGTAAACCAGACCAACGTGATAGTTCTAATTACTCCGCTTACGTCAGGGATTTAGACAGAAATAAGCTTTGTTTTTATGCTTGGACTACCTAACAAACATATTAAAAATTGCCTACAAAAGGCATGGGCTGGATTCGCAAAAAGCACTCGCCGTTTATGTGGGCGTTATGTTTCTTCGGCGATAGGCCGTTCATAGGCCCAACCCCGTTCATACGTTAAACCCACCCTCTGGGAAGACTGTCGGTGATACACTTTCTCCCTACCACCGACAGTGAAACCACTCGAAATATGAAAGACTGTAACCAATGTGGCAAGTGCTGCCTCAAATACGGTGATGGCGCACTGTCTGCAACAGCGGCCGAAATCGATATGTGGGAGCTGTTTGAGCCGCATATTTACCAATATGTAAAAGGCAATGATATCTGGTTTGATCCGGATACCGGCGTACAGTTGACTCGCTGCCCTTTTCTTGAGGTTGAGGCTGGGCAGGGCAAAGAGAAATATAATTGCGCTATCTACCTAAGCAGGCCTGAAGACTGCAGGCACTACCCAAGCAATATTGCGGAGATGATTCGCGATGAATGCGAGATGATTGAGGTCAAAGATTTAGAGGACTTTGATAAGGCGCAATCTAAATTGGATGATTTGATGGTAGATAGTCGGCCACGAAGGCGCTAAAAGTGCATTTACAAGATGCTTTTGTCTATTTTCCAATTACTTGTGCAGGTCTGACCCAGTTAAGACGAAAGTTTGTATGCCTAGAAACAACTATGGAGACGCTCATTGGTTTTGTTAGGCAATGGAATTTGAACTGGAGCAAGCCCCACTTTGGGCTTTTTAACCAAACTGTGCCAAATACTTATCTAGCGCATTGGCAAACTCCATTCGGTCCCGCTGAGATAGGGGAGGCGGCCCGCCACCCACCTGCACACCGCTGTTGCGCATACTGTCCATAAAATCTCGCATATTTAGCCGCGCTTTAATATTCGCCTTGGAATAGAGCTCACCTCTCGGGTTTAGCGCTTTGCCACCCTTATCAATCACTTCAGCGGCCAGAGGTATATCTGCGGTTATCACCAGATCATCTGCTTCCACCAACTCCACAATACGGTCATCCGCCACATCAAATCCGGCGCTCACCTGAATACTTCGCACTGTGGGAATGCGCGGTGTAGACAGCGCCTGATTAGCCACCAGTATCACCTCAATGCCTGTGCGCTGAGAGACGCGGTAGAGAATATCTTTGATAACTGTGGGGCAGGCGTCGGCGTCGACATAGATTTTCATAAGATCAGTAAACTTAAGTGCAAGAACGAGCCTCATTGTAACCTAACTCATCGCTGGAATAGGCTTGTATCTAGGGCGATACAGGGTAAAATGCGCGCTTTATTATTTAACTCATGTGGCCCCTGGTATGGGTCACCACTGAAAAGGAAAGCACTATGCCCGCAATTACCCTGCCTGATGGTTCCCAACGCGTTTTCGATAACCCTGTTTCTGTTGCCGATGTGGCCGCTGATATTGGCGCTGGACTGGCCAAAGCCACCCTTGCTGGTGTGGTCAACGGCGAGGTTGTCGATGCCTCCCATATTATGAGTGATGACGCCAGTCTGGCGATTGTTACCGATCGCTCCGATGAGGCGCTGGATATTATTCGCCACTCCTCGGCCCACTTGCTGGCTATGGCGGTGAAGCAGCTGTTCCCGTCGGCTCAGGTAACCATTGGTCCTGTAATTGAAGATGGCTTCTATTATGACTTTGCCTTTGAGCGCACCTTTACTCCGGAAGATCTGGAGGCGATTGAAGCGCGCATGACTGAATTGGTGAAGGCCGACCACAGCATTGCCCGCGAAGAATGGGACCGCGACGAGGCTGTGGCATTTTTTAGGGACATGGGCGAGGAGTACAAGGCTGAGATTATTGCCAGTATTCCCGCCGGTGAGCCCATTGGCCTTTATCGGCAGGGGGATTTTATCGATCTCTGCCGCGGCCCCCATGTGCCGTCCACTGCAAAATTACCTGCCTTTAAATTAACTAAGGTAGCCGGTGCCTACTGGCGAGGTGATAGCAACAATGAAATGTTGCAGCGTATTTATGGTACCGCCTGGACCAACAAAAAAGAGTTAAAAGCCTATATCAATCGCCTGGCGGAAGCCGAGAAGCGCGACCATCGTAAGATTGGCAAAAAACTGGATCTCTACCATATGCAGGAAGAGGCCCCTGGCTCCGTGTTCTGGCACCCCAAGGGCTGGGCTGTGTATAAGGCCGTGGAGGGCTTTATGCGCGATAAACAGATTGAGCGGGGCTATCAGGAAATTAAAACCCCTCAGGTGGTGGACTTTAGCCTGTGGGAAAAGTCTGGCCATGCGGATAAGTTTGGGGATGACATGTTTACCGTCACCACCGAAGACCGCAACTATGCCATTAAGCCGATGAACTGCCCCTGCCATGTGCAGGTGTTTAATCAGGGTTTAAAAAGCTACAGAGACTTGCCCTTAAGATTGGCTGAGTTTGGCTCCTGCCACAGGAATGAGCCGTCGGGCTCGTTGCACGGCATTATGAGGGTGCGCTCATTTACCCAGGACGATGGCCATATTTTCTGCACAGAGGATCAGATTCAGTCTGAGGTGTCGGAGTTTATCGACTTCCTCCATGAGGTCTATGCTGATTTTGGCTTTAGTGAAATTATCTATCGGCTGTCTACGCGTCCAGAACAGCGCGTGGGTTCTGATGAAGACTGGGATCGTGCCGAAGAAGCACTGGGCCAAGCTCTGGATGCAAAGGGGTTGCCTTGGCAAGAGCTGCCGGGAGAGGGTGCCTTTTATGGTCCCAAAATTGAGTTTTCTCTGAAAGATTGCATTGGCCGAGTCTGGCAGTGCGGCACCATGCAGGTGGATTTCTCCATGCCCGGTCGTCTGGATGCCCAATACGTGGCCGAGGATGGTTCGCGCAAAGTACCGGTGATGTTGCACCGGGCTCTGCTGGGTTCATTTGAGCGATTTATCGGTATTTTGATCGAACAATATGAGGGGGCATTTCCGTTCTGGTTGGCCCCGGAACAGGCTGCGGTGATGAATATTACCGATTCTCAGGCTGATTATGCTCAAGAAGTCGCTAAATCATTGCAAAATAAGGGATTTAGGGCCATTTGTGACTTGAGAAACGAGAAGATCGGCTTTAAAATCCGCGGTCATTCTATGCAACGGATACCTTACCTTCTCGTTGTGGGTGATAAAGAGAAAGAATCGCGCACTGTGGCGGTCAGAACCAGAGATGGAAATGACCTTGGCAGCTTGCCTCTAGACGAGGTAATTGCCATGTTTGCTGAGGAATCAGCACAACGCGGGCGCACTTTTGATGGCAAAACGGAGTAGAGCGTATTAAAAAAGACAGTAAGCGGGCACGCCTCAATGAGGATATTAATGCCCCCGAAGTTAGATTGGTTGGTTCCGATGGTGGTCAGGTAGGCGTTGTCAGTCTGGCTGAAGCGATCGAAGCAGCACAAAAAGAGTCATTGGACCTGGTGGAGATTTCCCCGGATGCCAAGCCTCCTGTGTGCAAAATCATGGACTACGGCAAACATGTCTTTGACGCAAAGAAAAAAGTTGCCCTGCAGAAGAAAAAGCAGAAGCAGACCCAGGTAAAAGAAATGAAATTTAGACCTGGCACGGATCAGGGCGACTACGATATCAAGTTGCGCAATCTGGTCAGGTTTTTGGAAAATGGCGACAAAGCCAAAGTGACATTGCGTTTCCGTGGCCGCGAGATGGCTCACCAGGATCTGGGCATGGAAATGATGAAGCGCGTAGAAGCGGACTTGGAAGAACTGGCTCAGGTAGAGCAGTATCCAAAGATGGAAGGTCGGCAGATGATTATGGTGTTGGCGCCGCGCAGCAAAAAGAAATAGACAGTTTAAAAGTAGTAACGAATTTGTAACACCGCGCGCAAGCGCAACAGCAGTAGCAACAGGAAGTAATTAGCGCGACCCGCGCTCAGCCACATTTTTTGGCAGGCTGTCCGGGCGTCTCTTGTTGATTTTATAAACCTCTCACATTGGAGAACAGAAATGCCAAAAGCTAAAGTACATAGTGGAGCTGCAAAACGCTTCAAAAAGACGGCTGCGGGCTATAAGCACAAGCATCAGCACAAAAGCCATATCCTCACCAAAATGACTACCAAGCGTAAGCGTCAGTTGCGTGGCACCAGCATTCTCAATGCTGCAGATAAGCCTCGCGTCGATCGCATGTTGCGCAACGTTTAAGTCACTAACTAATTTTTGGTAGGAGAATAATATGCCTAGAGTAAAACGTGGTGTTGAAGCTGGTCGTCGACACAAGAAAATCTTAAAGCAAGCGAAAGGTTATTACGGAGCGCGCAGCCGCGTCTATCGTGTAGCAGTTCAGGCAGTGACTAAAGCGGGCCAATATGCGTACCGTGACCGTCGTGTTAAGAAGCGCACATTCCGCAGACTGTGGATTGCCCGTATTAATGCTCAGTCTCGTGTTGAAGGTTTGTCCTACAGCCGTCTGATCAACGGCCTGAGCAAAGCTGGTATTGCACTGGACCGTCGAGTACTGGCCGATTTGGCTGTACATGACAAAGCAGCTTTTGGCGCGGTAGTAAACCAAGCCAAAGCCGCCCTAGCTTAAGATACAAGCTTAGTTTAAAGCTTAAACCTCCTGCCTCTGTGCAGGCTGTTAGAAAGCTAATCGAATAGGGAAGGGGCTATCGCTCTTTCCCTATTTTTTTATCAGTAATAAGATACACAACCTGATTTATGTGGTGAATCATAATGATTGAACTGGAACAGATTGCCAACGAAGCTGGAGCTGCTATTGAAGCGGCTGCGGACTTGTCGGCGCTGGATGATCTGCGAGTCGATTATCTGGGCAAAAAAGGTCGGCTGACCGGGCTGCTAAAAGGCCTGGGTGCGCTCTCAAATGAAGAGCGCCCAGCGGCTGGTGCCAGGATTAACGAAGTAAAGCAGGCGCTTCAGGAGCAGATTAACAACAAAAAATCTGAACTGGAATCAGCGGCACTCAATGCCCAACTGGCAGGGGAGACCATTGATGTCACCCTTCCTGGTCGCGGCGAAGAGATCGGTGGCCTGCATCCGGTAACCCGCACTATGGAGCGTATCGAAGCCTTCTTTGCTCGCATTGGCTACGATGTGGAGACTGGTCCAGAAATCGAAGATGAATACCACAACTTTGAGGCGTTAAACATTCCCGGGCACCACCCGGCTCGTGCCATGCACGATACTTTTTATATAGATCCAAGCACTGTACTGCGCACCCACACGTCGCCAGTGCAAGTTCGCACCATG
>Ga0209199_1004254_pt1 | contig 13295 bp, 13 predicted proteins | sample COGITO_mtgs_1105_7_FD_184805 | JGI IMG/M metagenome (GOLD analysis project Ga0209199, IMG submission 184805) | Pelagic marine microbial communities from North Sea - COGITO_mtgs_110523 (SPAdes) (version 2) | ecosystem: Environmental > Aquatic > Marine > Epipelagic ...
TTATCTGCGTCAGCTGTCACAACTGAATGAAAAGCCAGTTGCCCCCGCCCCGATGACAATGCATCACGCACCAGGGCAGTTACATCTGAATCCCGGCTGGCCATTGCATAGACCAAGGGGTCAACCAATCCTTGCTCATAGGTTTTGGCAAGGCTGAGCGTGGTGTTCTGCATTTAAGCGCTCCATATTGATTTACGTAAGATGCGCCACGCAGCGCTAAAGAACGGTTAAGGACGGGCAAATGACAGAGAGATGTGGCTGGGCCGGACCTGAACAGATTTACATCGACTATCATGATACCGAATGGGGAGTGCCTGAGTATGACAGCCGCACCCTTTGGGAAAAATTGATCCTGGATGGCTTTCAGGCTGGATTGTCATGGATCACGATATTGAAGAAGCGCGAAAATTTTCGGACCGCATTTGAAGGATTTGATCCGAATATTATTGCTGAATGGACCGAATCTGATGTTGAGCGCCTATTGGGCGATGCGGGCATCATCCGCCATCGCGGCAAGATCGCGGCAACGATTGGCAATGCCCGTGCCTGGCAAGAGATTGAGGCACGCGAAGGTTTCGACCGTTTCTTGTGGAATTATGTTGATGGCGTGCCGCTACGGACAACGCATGCAGACCGCGCGCTGGTTCCAACCCAGTCTGCTCTGACAGCGCAGATTTCAAAGGACTTAAAGAAAGCCGGTTTTCGCTTTTGCGGTCCAACAATCGTCTACGCCTTTATGGAAGCGACGGGGCTGATCAACAACCATTTGACCACCTGTCCGCGCCATGCGCCTTGCGCAGCAATGGCCCGAGATCCGAAAGATGTTTGGCCTACCAGCGCTTAAGCGCGTCTTCGTCAGCGTCCTTTGCTTCGACCCATGACGCCCCCTGCGCTGTCACCTCTTTCTTCCAGAATGGCGCGCGGGATTTCAGGTAATCCATTAGGAAATCTGCCGCCTCAAAGGCAGCGGCGCGATGCGCTGAAGCTGTGGCGACCATCATAATAGGCTCTCCGGGTTTCAGCGGCCCATAGCGGTGGATCACCAAAACATCTGCGAGGGCCCAGCGCGAAACAGCCTCTTCGGCAATCTTGGCAATCGCGCTTTGCGTCATGCCCGGATAATGCTCGATCAGCATCTCTTCCAGATCGCCTTTGGTATCACGCACAACGCCAGTAAAGCTTACGACTGCGCCCACATCAGTACGGTCTTGGGCAAAGCTGTTCAGTTCAGCACCCGCATCGAAAAACTCAGCTTGAACGCGAACGGTCATTAGCCACCTGTCATCGGAGGGAAAAAGGCGACCTCGCGCACCCCGGACAGAGAGGCGTCAAAATCCGAGAGTTCCTGATCAAGCGCCACCCGCAAGGCGCTGATGTCCTCAAAAGCTGCCGCATACCGTTCTTCGCGTAAGCGCAGTTCTGCGATCAAGTCGTTCACAGTCGCAGCATCGGTTTCTACCGTTTCTTGCGGCAGTCCGATCCGTTCACGTACCCATGCAAAGTAAATAACGTTCATGCGTCACCATCCCGCAGATACGGCCGTGATTTGTTGAAATAGTCCCAACCGGTTACCAATGTCAGCACTGCCGCGATCCATAGCATGATGATGCCTCCCCACCAGCTGATAACCATGCCTTGGTATTTCCACCACAGACCCAATTCATCCGGCCCATTCCCTGAAATCGCCTCCTCCACCATTTCCGAAGTCATGGCGAGCGATTGCATCCCGAAATAATGTTCAAACGCACCTGTAGCGAACAGCATCGAAATCGCGACCATCTGGGCCGTCGTTTTCCATTTCGCAAGGTTCGTGACTTTCAGTGTGCCGGCGGTATCGCCCAGAAATTCACGCAATCCCGAAACAAAGACTTCGCGGAAAATAATGACCGTGGCTGGCAACAGGATCCAGGGGTTCATCCCCGAGAAACCCGTAATCACGACAAGCGCGATAATCACCATCGCCTTGTCGGCGATTGGGTCCAGCATCGCACCCAACTTGCTTTCCTGCTTCCATGCGCGGGCAAGATAGCCATCCAGAAAATCGGTAAAAGCCGCCACCACGAACAAAACCAGCGCAAACCAATCCGCCCAAGGCCGCGCGAAGTAAAGAAACATCACGACAACGCCGGGCGCGGCGGCGAGCCGCAGGATGGTTAGGGTATTAGGCAAGTTTAGTGTCATACCAGAGTGGTAGCGCGGGTCTGCGCCCGATACCAGTGCGCGTGTCGAGAATTTGCAGCAGAGCGACGTGAATGGATTTGACCCTCTTCGTGGTTCAAGACACAATGTGCGCGAAGCGGGGACACAGAACCGCCAATCCTACCGAATATATGGGGACACCCAATGAGATACGTAAAGCCCGAGAGTTTTGAGGCGGCTGCAACCCTGTTGCGTGATGAGACAGGTCTTTCGCGCATTCTGGCTGGTGGCACGGATGTGCTCGTGCAGCTAAAGGCCGAAATGGTCGAGCCGGACCTTATGGTCGACCTCAAGCATTTGCCGGGGATGCGCGACATTATTGCTGAAGGTGGCGGATTTCGCATTGGCGCTGCTGTCTCTGGTGCCGAGATGGGCGAACATGCCGCGCTTAAGGACACGTGGCCGGGTGTTGTTGAGGGGGTCGAGCTTATTGGCTCTTCTCAGGTGCAAAGCCGGGCGACGATGGCAGGTAACCTTTGCACCGGATCGCCCGCAGGCGACTCGGTGCCCGCGATGGTCACCGCTGGGGCGGTTGCCCGCGTTCAAGGTCCCGATGGGGTACGGGATGTCCCTGTCGTCGATATCCCGACCGGACCCGGAAAGAACTCCTTGGCAAAAGGTGAGTTCATCACTTCAATCTTCCTGCCCGTGCGTCCGGACAATGCGTCAGACGCTTACCTGCGTTTCATTCCCCGCACGGAAATGGACATCGCGGTATCATCTGCGGCGGTCAGCTTGGAGCTTGACGGCGATGGCACTGTGACAACGGCCCATGTGGCGATTGGTGCGGTTGCACCCACTGTGTTGTTGGTCAAAGACGCAGGTTCCGCCTTGGTGGGGTCAAAGCTGGAAGACACCGCAGTCGCGGCCCTCGTCAGCGCGGTAGAGGCCGCTTGCAATCCAATTACTGATAAACGCGGCACAATCGAGTTCCGCACAAAAACAGCAGGCGTGCTGGCCAAACGCGCCGCCCATATCGCTTATTCCCGCGCCGGAGGTCAGGCATGAAAACGATCCCTGTAGAAACAACGATTAATGGTGATAGCACAGAGTTCCTGTGCCATGCAGATGAAAGCTTGCTGGATGTGCTGCGCGACAGGCTTGGAATGACTGGTGCCAAAGAAGGTTGCGGTACGGGCGACTGCGGCGCGTGTAGTGTGATGCTGAACGGCCGTCTGGTTTGCTCATGTTTGGTGCTGGGCGTTGAGACACAGGGTGCCGAGGTCGAGACGATCGAAGGTATGGCCAAGGGCGAGGAACTACATCCTTTGCAGCGGGTCTTCCTAGAAGAGGCTGCCCTGCAATGCGGTGTCTGTACGCCGGGTATCCTTGTGGCGGCAAAAGCCTTGCTCGAAAAGAACCCTGACCCGACTGATACCGAGGTCCGCTATTGGCTGGCAGGAAACCTTTGTCGTTGCACTGGCTATGACAAGATCATCAAAGCTGTCCAGATCGCCGCCGCTGAAATGAGGAGCGCATAATATGGCTTTTGACGCACAAGCAGAGCGCAAATTCAAAGTTGTAGGCACGCGGGTCGCCCGCCCTGATGGAATAGACAAGGTCACAGGCAAAGCAGCTTACGGTGCAGATATCTCTGCCCCCGGAATGTTACACGGTCGTATCCTGCGCAGCCCACATGCACATGCGCGCATTTCGTCGATTGATGTCTCTGCCGCAGAACAACTGGCTGGCGTCAAAGCCGTTGTGACCGGCGCAGACCTCGCGCAGCCGGAGGATGACTTTTTCGCAGACGTCGCAATCAACTGCCTCGCACGCGACAAAGTGCTGTATGACGGGCATGCCGTTGCCGCTGTTGCCGCGACCAGCAAGGCGATTGCGAAACAGGCGATCCGCCTAATCAAAGTCGACTACGAAATTCTCCCTCACGTCACCGACGTGGATGCGGCGATGAAGCCTGACGCACCGGTGATACAAGAAGGTCGCGCTCTGGAAACAGTGCCTGCAGGCATGTCACAGAACGTAACAACACATTGCCAGTTCGGACACGGAGATATTGAGGCCGGCTTTGCCAAGGCTGACAAGATTATTGAGCGCAGCTTCAAGACCGCAGCCACCCACCAAGGTTATATCGAACCGCAGGCTTGCATGGCGAGCCTTGGCAGCGATGGCCGGGGCGAAGTATGGTGCTGCACCCAAGGCCAATACATGGTCCGCGCGAATTGCGCGGCTGTGCTGGGGGTCGAGGAAAGCCAGTTGCGTATCACAGCTTCCGAAATCGGTGGCGGTTTTGGCGGTAAGACGTCGACATTTATCGAACCGGTTGCACTGGCGCTGTCACGCAAGTCCGGCAAGCCGGTGAAGATCGTCATGACCCGCGACGAGGTGCTTAAGGCGACGGGCCCGACCATTTCCACCTCGATGGACATCAAGATCGGCATGACCAAGGACGGGCGTATCACAGCCGCCCGTGGCGAGCTGCGCTACTCTGGCGGGGCTTATCCAAATGAAACCGTCGACATGGGCGCGCAGGCGGCGTTTGCCGCCTATGACCTTGAGGCTGTGGAAACCGTTGGCTGGAACGCCATGACAAACCGGCCAAAGGAAATCCCGTACCGCGCACCTGGCGCACCGACCGCAATCTATGCGGTGGAAAGCGTTGTGGATGAGTTGAGCCAAGAATTGGGGCTGGATCCGTTGGACGTGCGACTGATGAATGCTGCGCGCAAGGGCACTCTGTCGTCTTACGGGCCGACCTTTAACGAGATCGGATTGGTGGCCACACTTGAAGCAGCGAAGGCGCATCCGCACTACGTGGCTCCGCTCGGTCCCAACCAAGGGCGCGGGCTGTCTTGCGGCTTTTGGTTTAACTTCGGCGGCAACACCTGTGTGTCGCTAAACATTAATGACGATGGCACTGTCGGCGTGGTCGAGGGCAACCCCGATATTGGCGGCTCACGCGCATCCATCTCGATGATGGCAGCAGAGGAACTGGGCGTGCCTTATGACAAAGTGCGGACGGTCATCGCCGATACGTCGTCACTGGGTTTCAACGACATCACAGACGGCAGCCGCGTGACCTTTGCCGTGGGTCTTGCCACGATTGAAGCCGCACGGGCAGCGATCAAAGAGATGTGCCGCAGGGTTGCGAAAATTTGGGACATCGATGAAGAGGCTGTCCTTTGGGAAGACGGCTATGCCAAACCTGCCGGTCCGAACGCGGGCGAGCACCCGCCGATGTCTTTGGCCGAAATCGCGGCGATTGCGGGCAACACGGGTGGGCCGATTGCCGGCCACCACGAGGTGAACGCGGACGGCGCGGGTGTTAGCTTTGGCGTGCACCTGTGCGATACAGAGGTGGACCCCGAAACAGGGGCAACAAAGATCCTGCGCTACACCGTGTTTCAGGACGCCGGCAAAGCGGTGCATCCCGATTACGTTGAAGGGCAGATGCAAGGCGGTGCTGTGCAAGGCATCGGTTGGGCGCTGAACGAAGAGTATATCTATGGCGAAGACGGGCGTTTGCAGAACGCAGGCTTCCTTGATTACCGCGTACCCGTGGCCTCTGACCTGCCTGATATTGAGACAGTTATTCTGGAAATCCCCAACCCTGGCCACCCTTACGGCGTGCGCGGCGTGGGAGAAACACCCATCGTGCCGCCTCTGGCTGCGATCGCGAATGCCGTGTCGCGGGCGGCGGGCGTGCGGATGACCGAACTGCCCATGTCGCCGCCACGTTTGCTGAAAGCAATGACAGGCTAGGCGATGGTCCGCGTCAAACTCTGGGGATCGCTGCGCGCTTTGGCGGATGGTGAAGAATGGGTCGAGGTAGAGGCCAGCAATTTCAAGGAATTGCTGGATCAACTCGCGATCAAGCACCCGAGACTGGAACCACAGATCAAACGGGGTGTTTCTCTCGCGCTGGATGGCGTCATCTACCGCGACGCTTGGTTTACGAAGATTGGGCCAGAGAATGAAATCATCCTGATGCCGTATATGGTGGGCGGATAAACATCCTGCCGCGAATTGGTAAGATTGCCGTGACTTTGCTACCAACGCAAAACAGTGCGGAGGACCTGGCGTTCGTTGTCTGATCAAGAGGTTCAGCAGGAACCCAACAAAAGTAAGAGCAGCAAAAAAGGGCGCCCATCGGACGCCCTTCTTAGATTCCAGCCTAACGTTGATTAGCCCTTTTTCAGGCACTCACGTCCCAGTAACTCTGCAATCTGCACTGCGTTCAATGCTGCGCCTTTGCGCAGGTTGTCGGACACGCACCATAAGTTCAGACCGTTATCGATCGTGCTGTCCTGACGGATACGGCTGATGAACGTGGCAAAGTCACCCACGCATTCAACAGGTGTGACATAGCCACCATCTTCACGCTTATCGATCACCATAACGCCAGGCGACTCGCGGAGGATATCGCGTGCTTCGTCCTCGTCGAGGAAGTCTTCGAATTCGATATTCACAGCTTCAGAGTGACCCACGAAAACCGGCACGCGCACGCATGTCGCCGTGACCTTGATCTTGGGGTCGACGATCTTCTTGGTCTCAGCGACCATTTTCCATTCTTCTTTCGTCTCACCGCTGTCCATGAACACGTCAATATGCGGGATCACGTTAAAGGCGATCTGCTTGGTGAACTGCTTGGGCGGCTTGCTGTCAGTGGGGTTGTAGATTGATTTGGTCTGATCCCACAGTTCGTCAATGCCGCCTTTGCCAGCGCCGGAAACGGACTGGTAAGTGCTAACAACAACGCGCTTGATCGTCGCGCGGTCATGCAACGGCTTGAGCGCCACAACCATTTGTGCAGTCGAACAATTCGGGTTCGCAATGATATTTTTCTTTGAATACCCATGGACTGCCTGCGCGTTCACTTCAGGCACGATCAAAGGCACGTCCGGATCGTAGCGATAAAGCGATGAGTTATCGATCACGACGCAGCCAGCCTTGGCGGCCTTAGGTGCGTAAATCTTTGTTGCCTCAGAACCGACAGCGAAAAGGGCCATATCCCAGCCCGTGAAATCAAACGTATCCAGGTCTTTCGTCTTCAAGGTTTTATCGCCAAAGCTCACTTCCGTGCCCAGCGATTTCCGGCTGGCAAGTACGGCAATCTCTTCGATCGGGAAGGCCCGCTCATCGAGTATGTTCAGCATTTCGCGGCCCACATTACCTGTGGCACCGACAACGGCGATTCTATAGCCCATTTGGCTGCTCCTTGTTACAGATGCGCCCCTTTAACGCGTGGGCCGCATAAGGGAAAGGGGGCGGGAGAATTGGATAACATTCCCTTGAACCCGCACATCAACGCGACCTGAGACGGTTGGCAATGTGAACGGCCCTACATGCCTGCAAATTAGCAGCCACAACCAATGTGTTTCGTGTGAGCCAAAGTTTTGGCCTCGGCCAAATTCAACCATTCTCGTGAAAGTAGTCATAGACGGTTTGGGCAAGTTTCGCTGAAACGCCGTCTACGGCCCGCAGATCTGCAAGGTTGGCCCGCGCAACCGCCTTGGCCGAGCCGAAATGCGCCAGCAGCGCGCGCTTGCGTGTCGCGCCGACGCCGGGCACGTCATCAAGGGGTGTTGCTCCGATCGCCTTAGAGCGTTTTGCCCGGTGGGTGCCGATTGCAAAACGGTGTACCTCGTCCCTCATGCGCTGGATGAAATAGAGCACAGGATCATTGTGGCGCAGCGCCATAACGGATTTTCCGGTACGGTGGAATTCCTCTTTGCCCGCGTCGCGATCTTCGCCTTTGGCGACGCCGACCATAGGAATGTCACTGACACCCAGCGCATCCATGATTTCGCGCACGGCGCTCACCTGCCCCTGCCCGCCATCGATCAGCAGCAGATCAGGCCATGTGCCGGTGCTGCGCTCTGGGTCTTCTTTCAGCAAGCGTTGAAAGCGGCGGGTCAACACCTCTTTCATCATGCCAAAGTCATCACCGGGTGTAAGGCTGTCGTCCTTGATGTTGAATTTGCGGTACTGGTTTTTGTCAAACCCATCGGGGCCTGCCACGATCATCGCACCGACGGCATGCGCGCCTTGAATGTGTGAGTTGTCGTAGACCTCGATCCGTTGCGGCACCTTTTCCATATCAAACGCCTCTGCCACGCCTTTCAATAGACGGGCCTGTGTTGCGGTTTCGGACATCTTGCGCGCCAGGCTTTCGCGGGCATTGCGTAGGGCGTTCTGGACCAGCTCCGCCTTTTCACCGCGTTGCGGCACAACGATTTCGACCTTGCGCTCTGCCTTTTCTGCAAGCGCCTCGGCCATCAGATCGTCGTTATCGAGACCATGCGATAGGATCAGCATCCGCGGTGGTTCGCGGTTGGAATAGAACTGACCAACAAAGGCTTCCATGACCTCAGAGGCATCCTCATCTCCGCTGATACGCGGGTAGTAATCGTGATTACCCCAGTTCTGGTTTGCGCGGATAAAGAACACCTGCACACAGGCTTGCCCACCATCGCGATGAAGGGCGATCACATCGGCCTCTGCCGTATTTTGCGGATTGATCCCTTGGGCCGATTGCACTTGGGTCAATGCCTTGATCCTGTCACGCATAGCGGCGGCGCGCTCGAACTCCATCGCCTCGCTGGCATCTTGCATTTGTTTGGCAAGCGCTTCTTGGATACCTTTGGTGCGGCCCTGCAGGAATTTCTCGGCGTCGCGAACTGACCCTTCATATTCTGCTTCAGAGACCAGCCCACAGCACGGACCAGAGCAACGTTTGATCTGGTATTGCAGGCATGGGCGCGTGCGCGTTTCAAAGTCGCTGTCCGAACAATTGCGCAGCAAAAAGACGCGTTGTAGTTGATTAAGCGTGCGGTTGACGGCACCTGCCCCCGCAAAGGGACCGTAGTAGTTCCCTTTTTGCTTTTTTGCACCCCGATGCTTTTTGATCATCGGGAAGGCGTGGTCTTTGGTCACCAGAATATTTGGAAAGGATTTGTCGTCGCGTAACAGAACATTGTAACGCGGTTTCAGTTGCTTGATGAGGTTCTGCTCTAACAGCAGCGCCTCTGTTTCGGTCCGGGTCGTCAGGAACATCATCGACGATGTTTCGCTGATCATCCGGGCGATGCGTGGGGAGTGCTGCCCAGGACGGGAATAATTCGACACCCGTGCCTTTAAATTGCGGGCCTTGCCAACATACAAAACGCGGCTATCCGCATCGAGCATGCGGTACACGCCCGGGGAGCTGTCCAAGGTACGTAAGTACCCAAAGATTACATCGTATCCGGTCTTGGTTGGTCGGTCTGGTTGCTCGGTCATGAAGTTTTCGTCGTGATTCTCATTTGGCTGCAATGGTAACGGACGGGGGACAAGAGAAAAGGCATCCACGGTTTCTGTGGATAACTCCGTGGGTTAATCCCGGTCAGGTGGATTTTTTCGTTGTATTTGGCTGGGTTCCACGATTTGCTCAAAAAATAGGCAGTTTCGTAAGTTATTGAAAAACCAAACAATAATTATTGAGTTTCAGTTAAGGTACTGAAAAGTAGACAATTTATGACAGTTTCGTGAAGAGGTCTTAGCGAAGGTGTACAACTTGCCGCAGCATTACTCGACCCCCAGCACGTCTGGGGTTTCCCATGCCAAATGCTGACCGCCATCGACAGCTAGCATTTGCCCCGTTACGGCGGGCGCATCCAGAAAATAGCCCAGCGCCGCGGTGATGTCAGAAGGGTTCGCACCACGCTTGAGAACAGTCGCAGCGCGTTGCCTGTCAAAATGGCCCTTGCTTTGCCGGTGCCCCTGCAATGTGGGTCCCGGTCCAATACCGTTGACCCGCACGCGTGGTGCAAGCGCCTGTGCTGTTGTCCGTGTCATCGCCCACAGGCCCATCTTGGCAATCGTGTAGCTCATAAATTCGGGCGTGAGCTTGTGAATGCGCTGGTCAAGCATGTTGATGACCAGCCCTTTGGCGACAGGTTCACCCTGATCGTCTGTGTCTGGGTCAGGCACCTGAGCGGCAAAATTCTGTGTTAGAACGAAAGGCGCTCTTAGGTTCGACTCCATGTGCCGGTCCCAGCTTTGGCGCGTCCCGCTTTCAATGTTGTCATACTCAAAGATGGAGGCATTGTTCACCAAACACATCAACGGACCACCCAACGCATTTGCTGCGCGCCCTAAGAGAGCCTGCGTCGCAGTCTCATCCAACAAGTCGGCCTGCAACGCGACCCCGTTACGCCCCATCGCTGCGAGTTGGGCCACGGTCTCCTGCGCGCCGACTTCCGAACCGGCGTAGTGCACGGCTACATCATAGCCGCGCTGCCCTAAATAGAGCGCCATCGCCTGACCAAGCCGCGCCCCTGCCCCGGTAACCAACGCCCTCATTTGCGCGGCTTTTCACATTGGCATGGCCCTTTGCCGATCCGGTAGCGCAGGCATTTTGGGCACTTGGCCTGTTCCAGCCGAGCCTGCCCCGGAAAGCGCCACTTGCCGAACATCGCAAGCACCAGCATGAAAGCTAGAAAGCCAAAGATCGCTTTGAGGATCAAAGCCCAAACCTCGCAAAGGCGGCGCGCTCTTCGATACCGGCGACAGCGTCATCTACGATCTGTGCGCCGAAACGGGCCAACAGGGGCTTTTTTTGTCCATAGCGGCGGAATTGAACTTTTTCACCGAAGCGCTCTTTCATCATGGGTGCGAGATGCCCAATGCCATCTGCTAGCCCTTCATCGACGCCTTTCTGGCCGATGTAGACTTCGCCAGTGAACAGATCAGGATTGTCAGACAGCTTTGTTCCACGTCGAGATTTCACGTAATCGATGAATGTTGCGTGCAAATCTTCCAGCCAGCCTTTCAGCTTTTTTACATCGGCAGGCTTTTCAGGCTTGAACGGGTCCATCATGGATTTGGACTTGCCCGCCGTGTGCACCCGGCGCTCCACGCCGACTTTCTCAATCGCGCCTGTCGCGCCAAAGCCCGCACTGATGACGCCAATTGACCCTGTGATCGAACAGCTATCGACGTAAATCTCGTCCGCCGCGCAAGCGAGCCAGTAACCACCAGAGGCCGCGACATCTTCTACGAAGGCGAAAACCGGGATCTTCTTTTCATCTGCAAGACGCCGGATACGTGAAGCGATCAACGACGACTGCACAGGCGATCCGCCGGGGCAATTGATTTCCAGCGCTACTGCTGCTGGCTTACCTTTGCTGAAGGCTTTTTCAATAACGGGTGCAAGGCTTGGGTTGTCCAAACCTCGTCCTGAATTCGCAATGGCCCCTTGCAGCCTGATGACAGCAACAAAAGGGTCCGATCTGAGGAAGGGAATGTATTTTTTCATGTTCAAATACTTAGGCCTTTGGCTGCGACACGCAAGGGTCATTGCCTGATCCCGATGCCCGCGTGGAAGATCCGACTGAAAGGATGGGAGGGCCCAGCCGTGGACGCCGCTAGCTCACACAGGCGCAATAGAGGTTCACCCCATCAGGCGCGCTACATCCAACATACGGCACGAAAAGCCCCATTCGTTATCATACCAGCCAAAAAACCGCACCAAACCACCCTTTGTGACGCGTGTCTCGGGCAAGGAAACGATCAGGCTTTCTGGCCGGGCGCGCAAATCAGTCGAGACCAGTGGTTTATCTGTCCAGCCAATAATGCCTGACTGCGCGCGCAGGACAGCATGCACCTTTTCCAGATTGATCTTGGCATCAAGCGTCACCGACAAATCAACCGCAGAGACCGAAGCGACAGGGACGCGAACCGCCGCCGCCTCGATCCGGCCGGCGACATCGGGCAGAACCTGATCCAGTAAATGCTGTGCTGATGTTGTCGTTGGCACCATAGACAATGCCGCCGCCCGGCTGCGCATCATATCGCCACGCGGCGCGTCAATGCTGGGTTGGCTGCCGGTGTAGCAATGGATCGTGGTCATCCACCCGGTTTGCAGCCCCCATGTATCGTCGATCAGCTTTACCAACGGTGCGAGCGCATTTGTTGTGCACGATGCGTTTGAGACAATACGCTGATCGTTCAGCTGTCCCTCATTTGCACCAAGCGCCATCGTCAGATCCGCAGCGCCAGAGGGTCCCGAGATTAAGATGCGCCCAGCGCCCGCTTGCAAACCGCGTTCTGCAATGTTGCGGGTATTGGCTTTGCCGGTGCACTCTAAAACCACATCGACGTCAGACAGATCCAATTGCGTGATATCGTCGGTACGCGACAGCGGGATAGACTGGCCATCCACGACCAAACTGCCGTCTTGAAAAGTGACCGTGCCGGGGAACGGGCCAAACACGCTATCGTATGCGAAAAGATGTGCGCATAGATCAGCAGCGGCAATATCGTTAATGCCTACAACTTCAACCTCGGGCCAGGCGCCCGATGTTTGCGCCCGCAGCATTGTCCGGCCAATCCGGCCAAAGCCATTAATGAATACACGTACCATCTGCCGCCTCATAGCTATCGGCGGAATGCTGCACCTTTGCGTCACAACCCACAAGCGAGGTTTTGCTGGGCGATGGAAATACCTTATTCATAGAGCGTTCATGGAATCGGTCTGCTGAGCACCACAATAAAGAAGAGAATCGGAGCAATATTGCGTAGAATCGGCTCGCACTTGCAGAAAAACGATGCCAATTCAGAAATTATTAATAGAAAACGGCGCGCTGCCGCCTCAATTACTTTAACGCCACAAGTTGGACACAAAGCCATAAGTTTTCAGTTAAAATTGGAAATTATCGGCGAAATTTCGCCGGTGACTGTTTCTCAAAATGCGTACAATGGGCAGTAAACATATTGATTAAGAACCACTAAACAACAAGTTAGCGTCACTTTTTGGCCTAATTTGGATGACAGCTAAAAAGCCTCGGACGGGAAACCGTGATGTGATTGATGATTGAAAGCTGGATAGACAGATGGCTACGCCGCAAGCGAAAGAAAATACAGACGAGAAAGATAGCTTCGTTGATGAGTTGAAGCCGGGCACAAAGTTGATGCACGGGCAGTACACCATCGAGAACTTTCTGAACGCTGGTGGTTTCGGTATCACCTATCTCGCCCGTGACAGTCTGGACCGTAAGATTGTTATCAAGGAATGTTTCCCTGGCGCCTTCTGCCGCCGGAGCCGTTATGTTGTGCAGGCCCGTTCGCGGGCGCACCAAAACGAACTGAAGTCGATT
>Ga0209199_1004258_pt1 | contig 13279 bp, 10 predicted proteins | sample COGITO_mtgs_1105_7_FD_184805 | JGI IMG/M metagenome (GOLD analysis project Ga0209199, IMG submission 184805) | Pelagic marine microbial communities from North Sea - COGITO_mtgs_110523 (SPAdes) (version 2) | ecosystem: Environmental > Aquatic > Marine > Epipelagic ...
TAATTGTACCATCGTTTCCTCCAAAACATAAAACATTGGTCGATGTAAATGTTGCAGAGACTGGAGTTGGTTCAGTAATAGTTATGTTGTCAGTAGCAGTGCAAAGGTTAGCATCTGTTGCTGTTACAGTGTAAGTTCCAGCTGTTAATCCTGTTGCTGTTGCTGTTGAAGCTCCGTTTGACCATAAATAGGTGATGGCGCCTGTTCCGCCTGAGCCAAAGGCCGTTGCCGAACCGTCATTCCCTCCGTTACACGTAACATTGGTTGATCCAGTTACTGCAACAGTAACTGCTGTGGGCGGTTGCGTGATTGTTGCAATGGCAACAGAAACACATCCGTTAATATCTGAAACAGTGCAGACATAAGTTCCAGCAGTAAGATTTGATGCGGTGGCCGTATTAGCACCGCTGCTCCATGCGTACGAATATGCTGGTGTTCCACCAATTCCAGTAGCTGTTGCTGACCCGTCATTTCCTCCAAAACAACTTACGTTCGTAGAAGATGTGACAGTGGATGTGAGAGGCGCAGCTGGCTGAGTTATTGTTACACTCTCGGTGTTAGTACAACCATTTGCATCGGTAACTGTAAGTGTGTAAGTGCCGACTGCAAGTGCGAAAGCTACATTGGTTGTTGCTCCATTTGACCATGCGTATGTGTATGTTGGAGTTCCCCCCGTGACAAATGCAAAAGCACTTCCCGAATTGAATCCAGAGCAACCAATATTGTTTCCTGCAATCGTGATTGACAATGGTGCAGGATCCGTGATCACAACAGATTGAACTGCGTTACACGTTGTACCATCGTCTACGGTCACAGTATATGTTCCAGCAGATAAGCCGGTGATAGCGGAAGAAGTAGCGCCATTAGACCATGCGTAGGTATAGGTTCCAGTTCCTCCACTTGCAATAGCTGTAGCTGTGCCAGTTGCCCCACCGTTGCATGTTGGATTAGAAGAGCTGATAGATACAGAAGGACCTGCAGTGACAGTAACTGTAATGTTGGTTGTATCAGAGCAAGTGTTAGCATCTGTTCCAATGACTTGGTAGTTTGTTGTACTTGATGGGCTTGCAGAAACAGCAGCTCCACTTGACGTATTCAAACCGGTTCCAGGTGACCATGCGTAGGTGCTTGCTCCACTGGCGGTTAATACTGTCGGTGTGCTACAAAAGGATGGGTTTGGTGGTGTGACCGTAACTGTGGGCTTCGGATTAACTGTGATGGTAATGCTCTCACATGATGCACCCCACGAATTACATGATGTATTGTAATATCTTACAAAGTAGGTCGTAGTTACGGCTGGTGAAACCGTTACGACAAAACCACTATCAACAGCATTGGCAATAACGTTGTCGCATGAATTGGCAAACCAATACGGAGTAGTCGTTGAATATGGATAGGAAATTGTTACTTGGCCTTCTTGACTATAACTCGTTCCACCGTTACCGCAATAGCGGGTCATACCAAATGGTGATCCCACAAAATCTATTGAATTATTGGATGCCCATGCGGTAATTGTGTCGACTGATACCGCAAACGACTCCTGAACAAAATTGGCGTTACACTGAGTTGTAGGGACATTTGCAACCCCAATTTGTGTTCCAGTTTCTGATAACACATTTATAAATTCACCTGGAGCCTCCACATCTCCTCTGTAATTAAAGATTATCGTTCCCGGTCCTGTGGCAAATGGAGGAGTGGAACCTATGCTATAGTTAACGTTTTGACCAATAGTTCCATTTGGGCCAAGGTCATTACTGGTTGCAGATGTTCCGTTGAACGTGGCATTTCCTGCAATTAAATTAATTGATAAAGTTGTGCTTTGAATATTGTTTTCACAATAACTACCCAAAGTAGCACTCACTCCAGTAGGAGTTGGGATGATTTGTGTGCCAACAGTATAGGTATGCACTTGGCTAGGGGCTGATGTGTTAGCAATGGTTACTGTATATGTTCCTGGGTTTAAACTGACATAAGGATTGCTCGATGATCCTGTGTTCCAGGAATAAGTATAAGCTCCGCTTCCAAATTGAGGATCAAGCGTTATGCTTCCTGATGGTGTTCCAGCACATGCATCTATGATCTTTACTCCACTTTCAATCTTAATGTTATCTACCGCTCTGTCACCGTATTGCTGGGTTCCGTCGCTCAATTGTCCGATAAACCTGATCGTGACATGCTGACCATCATAGGCAGATAAATCCACAGAATCACTTAGCCAAGCTGCGCCACTTGCACCAACCTGTGTCCATAAGGTGTCGGCATCTCCCAAGGTTTGAGGTGTAATGTCAGCAATGAGCCATAATATCCCCATGTCACCTGGGTTGCCACCGAAACCTTGAACCCGCATGTTATAATCAAATTTCAAATAGGGCAGCTCTTCTCCTACAATATCAAAGCATGGACTATTTAGTATGGCTTCATCAAAATCACTTAAGAATGAAGCTTCAGTGTAGATATAATTTGAACCTTCACTTGCACCGGTAGGGCCTGTCGGACCGGTTGGAGTTCCGCCACTATTCACAGTCCAATCAAAATCGTCATTTATGCTGTCATTATACCAACTTCCAATCCCAGATTCCCAGCCTTGCGTATATGAAGTCGAAGGAATGACTGGTATCGCTCCAGCTAAAACATTAAAGTCTACAGTAATGGAGGTAGCGAGGCCATCTGTTATGGTTACATTGTAACTTCCAGGAGCCAAGCCCGAAATAGTAGGAGTGTTTCCCCCGGTGGACCAACTGTAAGTATAAGGACCACTGCCAAAAATAGCAGAAGCTGTTGCTGAGGCATGACTTCCCGTTGTACAATATGAATTGGTCGCTTCTACTCCTGAACTTACCAATATGTTATCGATGGCTCTGTCACCTTCAACATTATTGCCTCGAACACCTTGAAATCTGAATTGGACGGTTTGCCCTGCATAAGTAGAAAGATCGATGAGGTGTTGAACCCAAATGTCTCCATTATTTCCAGAATCTGAGAACAGCGTAGTCCAGTTGGCGATACCGCCAGGATTTGTGTTGACTTGAAAAAACAAATAGCCCATGGCAACCACATCATTTACCTGATTGGTTAACATATGGTTATAAAAACTAATGTAAGGAGCTGAGTTCACCGGAAATGTAAAACAAGGACTGTTTAAATTCCAAATTTGTCCTGTAGTACCATTGGTAGCTTCAGTATATGCGTACACGTTTCCATCTTGTGCGTTTGTTGGACCCGTATTGCCCGAATTACCCACACCGTTGTTTTCCGTTTGCCAACCAGGGATGTTATTGGCTCCTGAAGCCTCTATGTCTCCAGTCCAAAGTGTACCGAAACCGTTTTCAAAACTTTCCGTGAAAGGAAATGTGGTTATCGTGTTTGCGCATTGCGCTTGAATCTTTTCGGAGTAAAGAGATAGTGATATGAGCAGGGCAGTTGCGCTGATCAGAGAGTGAAATTTCCTCATAGAAACTTAGTTGAGTTAACAATTTGATGTTAATGAAAACAATCGAAGATATTGTGTAAAACGTAATCAACTACATCATGGTTGGTTGATTATTGAAAAATGTAGATGAATCATCCTTTATTTTAGATGAAATAGTGTTTTTTGGAGCCTTGATTAGAGGCCGAAATTATTTTTATTGCTAAAGTGTTTCGGGATTAATATTAGTAGCATATTTGCACCCGCATTAGTCGATCAGTTTTCGCAACGAAAAGATTAAAATAAATATATAGATGGCAACACGCATAAGACTACAACGTCACGGTAAGAAAGGAAAACCGTTTTTTCACATCGTAGTAGCAGACACTAGAGCTAAGAGAGACGGACGTTTCATCGAGAAACTCGGAATATACAATCCAAACACAGATCCTGCAACCATTGACTTAGATTTCGATAGAACACTAGCATGGATTCAAAAGGGCGCTCAACCGTCTGACACGGCTCGTGCTATTTTGAAGTACCAGGGTGTTATGATGAAAGATCATCTTATTCGCGGAATCGCGAAAGGTGCATTAACTGAAGAACAAGTTGAAGCCAAGTTTGGTAAGTGGTTAGAAGATAAGACTATTTTAATTGACTCTAAGAAGAGTCGTTTAGACCAAGTGAAGAATGACGCTAGAAATGCTGCTCTTGCAGCTGAAAAAGTAGTGAACGATGCTCGTTCTGCAGCGCAACAAGCTATTGTAGAAGCTGCTAACGCAGTAGAAGAAACTGTTGAAGAGGTTGGTGAATCTACTGAAGAAGTCGTTGCGGAAGTAGCTGCAGAAATAGTTGAGAAAGTAGAGGAAGCAATAGAAGAAGCGGCTCCAGAAGCTGTAGTTTCTCCTAAAGAAGCGGCTCCGGAAGCTGAAGCTCCAAAATCCGAATCTACAGAAGAAGCGGCTCCAGAAACAGAAGAGAAGAAGGAAGATTAGTCCTTTATAAATATTAAATTCGAAACCCTGACTTCAAATAGTCAGGGTTTTTTTATGCTATGAATTTTATAGAAATTGGTGCGATTGTGAAGCCACATGGCTTAAAAGGCGAGTTGGTTCTCTTTACAGAAGATCTCTACGCTGGAGTTATTTTAGATTTTACAAGTTTATACTTGGATCAATTTTCTTCGAAGGTTCCATATAGAATCAAAGAAGTGAGTAGACTCTCCAACGGTACATTCAAAGTGGGGCTCCAGGGAGTTAGCTCAATTGAGGCTGCCAATGCATTGAGGAAGGTGAAAGTTTATCAAGAAGAATCGAAATTACCGAAGAGTCAAACCATTCGCTGGGAGGGCTATACAATTCAATCCATTAATGGTGAAGTAATAGGAGCGGTGGAAGAGGTGATCGAGAATAATATGCAACTTATTTTGGTAGTTGTTACAGAAACCGGATACGAGCACATGATTCCTTTGGTGGAAGACTTTATAGTTGACTTTGATGAGAAGAATCAAACATTAAAGCTAGATCTGCCTGATGGGCTGCTGGATCTTTAATAACTAGCAGAGGAGAGAATCACTTATTTACTTTCATCCGATCCAGATGACTCTCCTAATTGATCGAAGCTTATATCCGTGAATTGATTGTCCAATCTTGACTCAAGATTATTGCTCTGCTCTTTATTAAGCTCGATTATTTTCCTAAAAGATTCCCCAAGAGCGTCAGAAAATTTCTCAAAATCCTCTTTATACAAGAACAGCTTGTGCTTCTGATAGCTTACAGAACCATCATCATTGAAGCGCTTTTTGCTCTCTGTAATGGTTAAATAGTAATCATTGTTTTTTGTTGATCTAACATCGAAGAAATACGTTCTTTTTCCTGCTCTCACAGCATTTGCGTAAATCTCTTCCCTTTCTTTTCCGTCATTTTCTTCCATTCCTCATTCAGTTTATGCGCTGTGAAAGCTACCGTATGAGACAAATCTAAAAAAATAATGATTTGAAAAAATTTAATTTGGCGATTGCATCGTTTCGAGCTGTTGTTGCTCATTTATTTCGAAATACACACCTCTTTTCTTCAGTAATTCATCGTGTTGTCCTTGTTCTAAAATTGCACCATCTTCTAAAACGATGATTTTATCACAGTGCTTTACTGAGGAGACACGATGACTAATGATTAAGGTTGTTTTACCCTCCATTAATGGCTTAAGATTGGAGAGAATTTTCTCCTCTGTTTCAGTATCAACAGCGGACAGACAATCGTCAAAAATGAGAATTTTTGGTTCTTTTATGATCGCACGGGCAATGGATATGCGCTGTTTCTGTCCGCCAGATAATGTGATCCCTCTTTCACCAACTTTAGTTTCATAACCCTTTGGAAATGACTCAATATTACTTACTACCTGTGCATTGCGTGCTGCTCTGCTCACGGCTTCGACATTATCATCTGAAATGGAGGTACTGAATGAGATGTTATTACTAATAGTATCAGAGAAAAGAAATACTTCTTGAGGCACATATCCTATGGAACTCCGATAGGTATCAAGGTTTATTTCTCTGATATCTTCTCCATCAACTAATACTGACCCTGAATCCGCATCATATAGTCTGCAAATTAAATTGGCTAAGGTTGATTTCCCAGATCCTGTATGACCCAATATTGCTAAACTTTCACCTGGATTGACGGAAAATGAGATATCGTTTAACGCCCTGACTCCGCTGTCAGGATATACAAATGAGACATGTTTAAATTCTAATTTTCCAGATGGTTCAAATAGTTCGGCACTGTTATTTACAATGTCTACTTCAGCAAGTAAGAATTCATTGATTCTTTTTTGACTAGCGGCAGCTCTTTGAACCAATGAAGTCACCCATCCAACGGAAGCGACTGGCCATGTCAACATATTCACATAGATCACAAATTCAGCAATGTTGCCGGGGGAGATTTTACCTTCCATGGTCAATTGACCCCCGATGTATATCGTTAGGATAGTTGACAAGCCAATTAAGAGAATCATGGCTGGCATGAACAATGCGTTCACTTTTACCAATCCCAAGTTGGTGGATTTATAATCATTACAATGCTCGGCAAATTCATGCTCTTTTTCGTCTAACCTATTGTACGCCTTCATTACTCGAATGCCACTAAAAGCTTCTTGAACGAAAGAAGAAAGGTCACTTAATTTGGCTTGAACTGCCTCACTGCGCTTATTGATTTCACGACTCACCCAGTAAATCAGTATTGATAAAACTGGCAGAGGAGTCAGCACGTAAGCCGTTAAGGTTGGATTTACATTCCACATCGTGAAAATCACCATCACGAAAAGCACGATAAGATTGATCGTATACATAATGGCCGGTCCTACGTACATTCTCACTCTGCTCACATCTTCACTTATGCGGTTCATTAAGTCACCTGTATTGTTTCTTTTGTAGAATGCCATGTGAAGACCTTGATATTTGCCAAAAATTTCATTTTTCATATCAAATTCAATATGACGACTCATAACAATGATGGTCTGGCGCATCAAATACATGAAGAAGCCTTTCAAAATGGAAAGGGAAATCACTAAAATCGAAAAAAGCAGGATTGCTTGAGATAAAATATCGCGGTAAGAATCAGAAAATTCAGGTGTATTAAAAGCAGGATAAACACTCAATGTATCTTGCACAAAATCAATGGCATATCTGATCACTTGTGCTGGGAAAATTGCAAATAAATTTGATATTGCAACGAATACAATACCACCTATCAGGTGTTTTTTGTAGTTGCCGAAATGTTTATTGAGGTACGCTAATTCTTTCATTCTACTTGATAGGCATCTTTACTTGTGAGCTTTATGAATAAACTTACATTTGCCCGGCCTTATAAGGGCACAAATGTAGTTGATCACATTACAGACATTTATAACAGGTTCTTTTAAATTTAGTTGAAAGTGAATAATCAATCACCACCTCCTCTTGTACAGATGGAGACCATGGGACACGAGCAAGTTTTATTTTGCAACGACCCTTCTACAGGTTTAAAAGCCATTATTGCAATTCACAATACAGTCTTAGGTCCAGCACTGGGGGGCACACGCATGTGGTCATACGCTTCTGAAGCTGATGCGCTCACGGATGTTCTAAGGTTATCAAGAGGCATGACTTATAAAGCTGCAATTTCAGGTTTGAATTTGGGCGGAGGAAAAGCTGTAATCATTGGAGATTCAAGGAAAATAAAGGACGAAGCGTTGATGCGCAGATTCGGTCTTTTCGTAGAAAGCTTAGGTGGAAAGTACATCACAGCAGAAGATGTAGGAATGACAACGAAGGATATGGAATACATCCATATGGAAACGGATCATGTAGTAGGTATTTCAGAAACTTTAGGTGGAGGAGGAGATCCATCACCTGTAACCGCTTATGGCGTTTATATGGGCATGAAGGCATCGGCTAAAAAGCTTTATGGAAGTGAAAGTCTTGGCGGAAAACAAATTTTAGTTCAGGGTGCAGGAAACGTGGGTGGATACTTAGTAGACCATTTGGTAGCTGAAGGAGCTAACGTTATGATCGCAGATATTTATGAGGATAACCTCAAAAAAGTGGTGGACAGAAATCCAAATGTTTCTGTTGTAGATGCGGGCGATGTTTTCGCTCAAGAGATGGACATTTATGCGCCATGTGCATTAGGAGCGACCATTAATGATGAGTCAATTTCGAGAATGAAATGCCGAATCATTGCTGGAGCAGCAAACAATCAATTGGCCAATGAAGAAAAGCATGGTCAACTTTTGCTTGAAAAAGGAATTGTTTATGCACCAGACTTTTTGATCAACGCAGGTGGATTGATCAATTGCTACAGTGAGCTTGAGGGATATAACAGAGAGCGAGCAATGGACCAAGCAGAGCATATTTATGATACTACAATGACGGTTTTGAGTAAGTCTGAAGATGAGGGCAAGCCAATGTATCAGATTGCCAATCAAATGGCGGAAGAGAGAATCAACAAAATCGCGCAAATACACAGAAGCCTTTAATGAATAAAGCAAGACCCGCATTAATTAACAGAAGGTATCTAAGAATTAAAATTTTTCAAGGACTTTACGCTTATCATCGCACTGAAAATGCTGATCAGCTTAAGTTTGAGCGCGAAATGTTCGAGAGTATTAATAGGTTGTATAACCTCTATTTATTTCTTATCAAACTGATCATGCAAGTTGGATTGGCGGCAGATGAAATCACTGCAACCAATCGTAAAAAGAGGTTGCCATCAAGCGAAGACTTGGATCCCAATATGCGTTTTGTGGAGAATCGAGTGTTCAAAATCTTGAAGCAAAATGAGCAATTGAAAAAATTGCTTGAGAAAGGGAAGATCGATTGGAAAGAAGAGCACGATGACGTCCGAAGAATTTACAAAGCGTTTAAGGAGGATGAAGCGTATCAGTTATTCATGATCCGCGAAGACAACGATTTACAAACGGACATAGATCTTATCATTACCCTTTTCAGAGATCACCTCGTGATGAATGATATTATCCATTCAGCACTAGAAGAAAGGGATATTTACTGGCAAGATGACCTTCCAATGGCTGCGATTACGGTCATTAAAACCTTACAAGTTTTACCTGATTTTGATGCGAGTAACTCTACCATCTTAGCAGATCTGTATAAAAACAAAGAAGAAGATCAATTATTCGCAAAGGATCTTTTCAGGAAAAGCATTCAATTTGCTGATGAATACGGAAAGATTATTGCTTCAAAAGCCGACAATTGGGAAACAGAGCGTATCGCGTACCTCGATTTGCAGCTAATGACAATGGCCCTTGCGGAACTAGAGCATTTTTCGTCCATTCCGGTGAAAGTTACGCTGAATGAATACATCGAATTAGCTAAAGTTTACAGTACGCCAAAAAGTAAGGTATTTATAAATGGTGTGCTCGATAAACTGGTGCATGATTTCAAATCTGAAGGCAGGATTAACAAGGTAGGAAGAGGTTTAAACGAATGATTTGTTAACTAAATACAAAAGGTGAGTAAGAATTAGGCAGGCATAACCCTATTTTTGCGGTTCAAAATCAAAATTCAAGAAATGAAAAGAGTATTATTTAGTTCAGTTGTAGTTGTAAGCATTATGCTTGCATCTTGCGGTGGTGGAGAGGAATCTGCTGACCAAGGGCAAACTGAAATCACAACTGAAAATGTAGAGTCAACAACATCTATAGCTTATGCTGAAGAAATGTTTGACTTTGGATCAATCACTGAAGGTGAAAAAGTGACACATGTATTCAATTTCACCAATACTGGTGATGCTGACTTGGTAATTGTCTCTGCGAAAGGAAGCTGCGGATGTACTGTTCCAGAATGGCCAAAAGAGCCTATAGCTCCAGGAGCAGAAGGTGAAATCAGTGTTGTGTTTAACAGTGAAGGCAAGAAGGGAATGCAGAACAAGCGTGTTTCTATCGTAGCGAACACTGAGCCGGCAACTACTGCTATCACCTTAAAAGGAGAGGTTATTTCTCCTGAAACTGCTGGCGAACCAGTTGAAGCAATAGAATAAAAACAATTATGTTACAAACAATATTTTTACAGTTCGGTGGAGGAGAAGGTGGAATCATGAGCTTTTTGCCGTTGATTCTAATCGTTATCGTGTTTTATTTCTTCATGATCAGACCCCAAACCAAAAAAGCGAAAGAAGCGAAGCAATTTCGTGAGTCTCTTTCTAAGGGTGATAAGGTGATTACCATTGGAGGTCTCCATGGAAAAATAACAGAAGTGAAAGAACTGTATGTTATGATTCAAATAGCAAACGGAATTGAAGTGAAAGTCACAAAGTCTGCTGTGAGTCCAGAGCTTAGCCAAGGAAAAGGCGACAGCGAATTGGCTCAGAAGAATTAATACAAGACGAATTTTACGGAAAGCCCTTTTCAACGCGTTGAAAAGGGCTTTTTTGCTTTTAAGGGATGAGATTGATAATTCATGATTCCTCATTTATAATTGGTGGCTGAGTGGAGCCAAAGACAGCATTGGGAGAATCTTATCATAATGATTCATCGTCAGAGGTTCATGGTTGGATGGTTCGTGGTTCATGATTATGTAGTTCATAGTTGATTCTTATAATCAATCATGAATTATCAATTATCAATGATGAATCTCAAGTATCCCACAGGGCTTATTTTTGTTGAACCTTACCTTGTTTTATGTAGGTTTGACATCCATGCCAAGAGAATCTTTTTTTAGCGTACGCGATATATTTCAGGATCGAAGGAAATTGTTCATTTTCCTGATTTGCTTGGTCTTGGCATCGTTGAGCTGGATATTTATTTCTCTTGGGAAATCATACAGCTCCACATTGGTAGTGCCGGTGAAGTACATCAACTTCCCTGAGAATAAAACCTTGTTGAACTCCGTCCCAAACAGATTGGCTGTCAATGTGAGTGGCTCTGGCTACGATTTAATGCAGTTTGATGATCGACTCACGGAAGATACGTTGATCATCAACCTCGATAATCTTAAGATTAGTGTGCTTGGTGAATATCAAAGAGGATATTTAGATCAGGCTGCTTTGAGCAAAGATTTGCAGGACAGACTGAACGGCACTTTGGCGATAAATAGGGTTTTGAGTGACAGTATATTCTTCGTTTTCGATCTGAAAGTTTCCCGAATAATTCCTGTCAAACCAATCGTGATTTACTCCATTGCTAAAGGTTATATTCTCTTAGATTCCATTCAGGTAATTCCAGATGAATTAGAGGTTTTCGGAGCACTTTCTATTCTGGATACGCTTTCAGCATTAGTCACTGAACCTGTCGATATTGGCTCACTTTCAAAAACAAAAAAGTTCAAAGCAGGAGTTTCTAAAAAGTATATTGGAAGTGAGGCTCGCGTTAGTTTTGACAGTGTTTTGGTTGTCGTTAATGTGGATAAACTAACTGAGAAACGGTTTATGCTTAGCCCAGAATTATTGAATGTGCCCGACTCGCTTGAAATGTTGACTTTCCCCAACGGAATTGAGGTTATTGTTCAGGTTCCACTCAGCAAATTCGATGACGTGAATGAATCGGATTTTAAAATGGTGGTTGATTACAATACCCTTCAGGATGGCTATATGGTGCTTCCGGTAAATTTGGATTCTTGGAATCCGGTGGCTGAAAACATATCCATAAAACCAATGCAAGTAGAAATTGTGCTTACCCGCGTGGAATGATGAAAATTATTGGACTCACGGGTGGAATAGGAAGCGGCAAGTCTACGATAGCCAAAGTTTTTGAATCATTGCATATTCCTGTTTTTTATGCTGATCAAGCCGGAAGAGAAGTTTTGGATTTTGATCAGGTTGTCAAAAATGAAGTGATGGAATTGCTGGGAGATGAGTCTTACACCAATGGCAAGGCCAATCGAAAACAAATTGCAGAAAAGGTGTTCGGTAATGATGATTTACTCCAATCCCTGAATGCCATTATTCACCCAGCAGTAAAGCGAGCCTTTTTTGATTGGCAAAAGAAACTCCCCACAAAAACGAATTATTGTATACGAGAAGCAGCTATTTTATTTGAAAGTGGATCACATGCAGACTGCGACAAGGTGATATGCGTTGTTGCTGAAGATGAACTTCGGGTTAAGCGAGTTCTCGATAGAGATCAGGTGAAAAGGGCACAGGTTGAAGCGAGAATGGTCAAACAGATGCCCCAAAGCGAAAAGGCCTCAAAGAGCGATTTCATTATTGACAATAACGGACAGCAATCTGTAATTCAGCAAGTGCTGAAAATCCATGCAGACTTGACTAAGGCTTAAATTCTACTTTAAGTGTAGTATGCTCTTCAATATCCTTTTTATTCATGCGTTGTTTTCTCCATTCGCCTTGGGCAAACATTTGCGCTTGATCACTGTAATGATCGCTAAATGGATTGCCACTTTGCCCTGTAGGATTGATGCTTAGGCTATTCTCAATATCTGCAAAGTCAATCAAGATACGCATGGCTGGGCCACTTTTTACTGGATAGTTTACGCCATTATCAATCCAAAAGCTTTGCTTATTAATCACTTCTTCACCACCAGCAATTTCGATTGGACCAACATTTAATAGATTTCCTAACACAGGAACTTTACCCATCGGGTGTGGATGAGTCAGCTGGTGCACATCTCTCCATTTCCATGAGGATACATTGCCGCCCAACGCTTTTTCAAGACTGTCAGCAGCTGTTTCAAACGCCATTTGCAGGATATCATCTTTACTTTCCACGGCTTCGGTGGTTTTATCATCCCACCACGGGTTATTTTCTACTTCAATAAATTTTGGAACGGATCGCAAATAAAAGAGTGTATGAATCAAAGCGCTAAAGTCTTTCTCGCCTAAATCGTCTTCCATAGCCAGTTTCAGAGTGTGATAGAGCATTTGGTAGTAAATCATACTCGCGTTCTCGTCTAACCCGTGCGTACCATCCCACGTTTTTAGCGTGTTGAGGACTTCTTCCTGATAAGCATTGTTGGCTTTTACGTTTTTGGTCATGATGACCGCATTCTTCGGATACCAAAGTGATTGATCATTGAGGGCGAGGTCTTGCATCATTTCGATGTCCCACAGATCAGCATTCGCGAGTTCTTTGCTAATTTTCAATGAGCGTTGACCTGCATAATAGTATCCAAACACCACGCTGCCGTTAGTTTCTGCGGGGGCGTTGTTGGCAGAATGCACAAATCCAGAAGAAGAGTTTACCGAATGTGGATTTTCATCAAATTCATAATATCCTAAGATGTCATCGTTTCCAGACGCTCCATCTAATATTGTTTTTGGATTCACATGGGCTGGTCGTTTGATGATTTTGGCGGTACCCCACCAGGCATAATTTCCTTCGGCATCGCCATACATTACGTTTAAGCCTGGAGCAGCAATATCTGGC
>Ga0209199_1004259_pt1 | contig 13278 bp, 13 predicted proteins | sample COGITO_mtgs_1105_7_FD_184805 | JGI IMG/M metagenome (GOLD analysis project Ga0209199, IMG submission 184805) | Pelagic marine microbial communities from North Sea - COGITO_mtgs_110523 (SPAdes) (version 2) | ecosystem: Environmental > Aquatic > Marine > Epipelagic ...
CCGGCTTCCAGTCGGGTTGTGTCTCAAAGGAAAGAACATCTTCTCCAAGCTGATCCCAATGCTGTTTGTCACCCGCAAAAATAACGACTTCGACATCCAACCCTTTGGCGTCGTCAATCGTGCCCAGAGATAATGTCAGATGGCCAGGCAAGCGCGTGTTCTTGCCATAGATTGGGCTACCGCATTTTACACAGAAAAACTTGGTCACTTCCGAGCCTTGGTCAGATGAATACCTGAATTCACCTACATTCCCCTTCAAGGCAACCGCATTAGAGGCGAACATTGCACCGATGGTATGACCTGCCCCGCTCGATCGGCGGCATTTTTCACAATGACACTGCGCTACGATGATGGGCAGCCCGTCGGCTATGTATGTCACTTCGCCGCAAAGGCATTTTCCAGTGTATTTCAACGTCATCTGGGAACACTAATGCGCGGCACATTGAGCGCAACAGCAAAGGCGAAAGATGGGTGATTTGCTACCCGCTAAAAATCGTCTTCACCGGTTTCTGCTTTCAAGGCCTCAAGATCGGGCACCCGGATATCACGCCGTTCATCAAATGCGATGAAGCCGTCTTTCTTAAGCGCGGACATCTGCCGGCTGACTGTTTCGATGGTCAGCCCCAGATAATTTGCCATCGTTTCACGCGTTATCGGCAGCGTAAAGGTCGCCTCGGCCGTTTCGCCGGGTTTTAGCGATGCCATCCGCACAGCGATCATATGCAATAACGACGCAATTTTTTCCCTTGCTGTCTTGCGCCCAAGCACAAGCATCCACTCGCGCGCTGCGTCAAGTTCGTCCAACGTCATTTCAAGTAAGCGCTGGCCTACATGCGGTGTATCTTCAATCATTTTCTCGAATGGCTTGCGCCGGAAACAGCACAGCATGATGTCGGTCTCTGCGATCACATCACAGTCAATTGTATCTCGATGCGGGCGCCCCATAAAATCACCCGGCAACAGCAGTCCCACCATCTGTACACGCCCATCAGGCAACGTCCGTGTCAAACTGGAAACACCTGAAACGATAGAACCCACAAACTCCAAAGGATCACCGTCAAAAAAAATGGTCTGACCGGCAGAATAGGAACGATAGTACTTAATCTCTTCGAGCTGTTCCAACTCGTCAGGTTCACACTTTGAGCAAACCGCATTATAGCGGATCGGGCAGTCAGCGCATGAACGCAATGTGGGGACGGCAAGCGTCATTTTATGAATCCCTGGTCGACTAGGCTGAGATCAGTATGGCCCCAGATGGTTGTCCGCGCCAAGCAATAATACTGACGCCGGACAGTGTCCATTCTCATCGACAGCTTTTTTTCTTGACTCAACTGGGTCAGCTGACCGCATACTCAAATCAATTGTAAGACATTTGATGCCGCTGTTTTAAGGCGTCTGGCCGTTTGGCCCAATAAGCCTGAATAGGCATATTTTCTTGAACTGGGAGGACGAATTATGAACCTAAGACCTGATCCAACATTTCACCCCACGGCCAAAATGGCGATGGAGGCGCCAGTCGAAACGGTCGCGTTTACGCTAATGCTCAGCCCTGATGGCAGCCAACCAGATGGTCTTGCAGTGGTTGATGTTGACCCCACGTCGGATACCTATGGCCAAATTGTGCACAGCCTTTTCATGCCAAACTTGGGCGACGAGTTTCACCACTTTGGCTGGAACGCTTGTTCTTCAGCTCTCTCACCATTGACCGGTCACGCATTTCTTGAACGTCGCTACCTGATTATCCCCGGCATTCGCTCAAGTCGCATCTACATCATTGATGTAAAGGAACCGTTGAAGGCAAAGATCCACAAGATCATCGAACCCGAAGAGCTGTTTGCGAAAACCGGCTATTCCCGTCCGCATACGATCCATTGTGGCCCCGAAGGTATCTATGTCTCGACCCTTGGTGGCGGTGGCGAGGACGGGACCGACGGACCTCCGGGCATTTTCATTATGGATTGCGAGACTTTTGAAATCCTTGGTCGTTATGAAATGGACCGCGGCATCCAAGACAAGCACTATGATTTCTGGTGGAACCTGCCGCGCGATTACATGGTTAGTTCTGAATGGGGCCTGCCGCCACAGTTCGAAAACGGGATCGTTCCAGAGGATCTTTTGTCCAATAAATACGGTCATACAATCCACTTCTGGGATTTACGTGCGCGCAAGAATATCCAAAGCATTGATCTGGGCGAAAACCACCAGATGGCCTTGGAAATCCGGCCTGCCCACGACCCCGCCAAGGAATATGGCTTCTGCGGTGTGGTGGTCGATACGACCAACCTGCAAGGCGCAATCTTTACGTGGTGGCGCAATGAGGACGGCACATTTGAGGCCAAGAAGACGATCACGATTGATCCGGTCCCTGCGGATGCGGATGATCTGCCAGAGCTTCTCAAAGGCTTTGGCGCCTGTCCGCCATTGGTCACTGACATCGACCTCAGCCTCGATGACCGCTTCCTATACGTCGCGTGCTGGGGCTTGGGCGAGATGCATCAGTACGATGTGTCTGATCCAATGAACCCCGTTTTGGCTGGCAAGGTTGACCTCGGCGGTATCGTCAAGAAGACCAAGCACCCGAATGGCCAAGACTTTGGCTATGGTCCACAAATGGTTGAAATCAGCCGCGATGGAAAACGCGTCTATTGGACCAACTCACTTTACTCCACATGGGATGATCAATTTTATCCGGGTGAACGAGGGGCCGCGATGGTTTGCGCTGACGTTGGCAAAGACGGTGGGCTGACATTGAACAAGGACTTCTGGGTCGAATTCCCCGAAGGATATCGCAGCCACCAGATCAGGCTTGAGGGCGGCGACTGTTCGACGGACAGTTTCTGCTACCCATCGGTCTGACCCTTGTTTGAGATGACAACTGTGACGGCCCTTTGGTGGGCCGTCATTGTCTCAGGCCTTTATCATGGATTGAATCCCGGGATGGGATGGCCATTGGCCGTTTCTGCGGCATTGATGGAGCGGAAAACATCTGCCCTACCCGGCGCATTGCTGGCCCTTGCGGGCGGGCACTTTTTGGCGATGTGCGCGATATTGCTGCCGTTTTCGCTCATGGTGACGCTAGTTTACTGGGAAGGTCAGATCAGGATAGGTGCGGGGCTTTTGGTAATCGCGCTCGGCGTCTATTTGCTGATCAATCGCCGCCACCCACGTTTTCTTGCAAGGGTTCCGCCATCTCGATTGGCCCTGTGGTCATTCTTGGCAGCGATGGCGCATGGTGCCGGGCTGATGCTGGTGCCTATCTTTCTGGGTATTTGTGCCCCCGAAAGTCTGGACGCCGGACATCGTGCCGCTGAAGATTTGATGGCGAGTAACGTCGGTATGGCGTTCATCGTTGCAGCTGTGCACACCGCGGCAATGACGCTTGCAGGTGGGTTGCTCGCTGCAGGAATGTACTTCTGGCTGGGCCTGAAGTTTCTGTCGCGATCCTGGTTCAATTTAGATGTTGTTTGGGCCCTAAGCCTGATCGTTGTTGGCGGGATCGGTATCCTGACCGCAACGCATACGACCACGATTTAGCGACCGACGATCGCCGCCAACTCTGTCGCCGCTTTGCGCAAGGGTGTCAGGTATTCAACCAAATCAGGCAAATGCCGCCGCTGTTCTGGTGCATGGATAGACAGTGTAGACAAAAGTCGCCCGCGGTTGTCCAGAATGGGAACTGCAATTGCCGTCATACCCGTCATGAACTCTTCATTGTCGGTCGAATAGCCACGCTCTCGTGTGATCTCTAACTCAGCCTGCAACTTTGTGGGGTCTGTGATCGTCTTATCGGTCTGCTTCTCTAGCGCGTAGTTATTTAGGAACCGCTCAAGATAATCGGTGCGCAACGTGGATAGATACATTTTGCCGCTTGCCGTGCAGTGGAAAGGGACCTGTGTACCGACAGGCAATTGAATGCGAAGCGGCCAATGTGTTTCGACGCGATCAAGATAGAACATCCCCTCGCGTTCGGGAATCGCCAAATTGCAGGTCTCTCCAACAGCAACGGCCAGCGATTTCAGGACCGCCAAGCGCACTGTCCGAACCCGCTCGGACGACAGCGTATTTATGGAAAGCAAGCGCATCCGTCGCCCCGGGCTATAAGATCGCCCATCGATGTCGCGCTGTAAAAACCCTTCCGCCTCTGCCGTAGCAAAAAGGCGGTGAATGGTCGGCTTGGGCAGGCCCAACGCCTCATTCACCACCGAAGGGGTAACGGGAACCCCGACCTTCGCAACCTCCTCCAACAGCAATAGCAGCCGGAGGTTGGTTGGGATTTGGCCGGAGCTCTCCTCATTTATGTCGTCAGCTATTGCCACATTAACGGTCCGGCAGGATCATCAATGCAGTTTCAGGGACGAGCGCTACGAAGAACCACACACTAATCAAAGCGATCAGGTAAGGCACAATGTAGCGCAATAGACGGAAGTACGGCACGCCCGTCACGCCCGAAGCCACATAAAGGTTTAGACCATAAGGCGGTGTAACAAATCCGATGGACGCACCAACAAGGAACACAACCGCAAAGTGGATCGGATCAATACCGACCGACGCCGCGATTGGGGCCAGGATGGGTGCAAGGATGATTGTTACTGGCAAGGATTCAAGAATCATCCCGGTCACAAACACAATCGCCATCGATGTAAACAGAACCGCATAGTAACCGCCCATACCGGTCACGAAGTCACCGATAAAGTCTTTAGCGCCCAGTGATGACATCACCTGCTGCATTGCAACAGAGACTGCAATCAACGGAACCAAGATGCCCGAAATCTGTGCAGACCGCGACACAATCGATGGGATCTGTGGAAGGGTAAAGCCTTCGACAACAAACATCGATCCAAAGCTCTTGTCTTCGACAGAAAGATCAGAGGAACTGCCCATGATCTTGTTCAATGGATAGGATACCAAGCCAATGAACACACAGAAGCCAACGGTAACACCCGCAGCCTCGGTCGGTGAAAAGCGACCGGTGTAGATGCCCCAAAGCACCAGTCCGATTGCAAAGAAACCCAGCCATGCGCCGATGCCTGTCTTGATCATTCGCGAAACCGACAGGCCAATCAGAATGCCCCAGCCGTTGATCGTACAGATAATGAACGCAGCCGTCATCATACCCAAAACCATCAGTGATCCCGGAATAATACCGGCCACAAAAAGGTCAGAGATCGGTAGGTTCATCAAGAACCCGTAAACGATGAAGATGATCGATGGTGGGATAATGATACCCACCGTACCACCCGCAGCAGCAGTCGCCGCCGAGAAGCGTTCATCATAGTTACCCTTTACCATTTCCGGGTGCAGCATCGAACCGATGGTGGCCGTTGTTGCCGAGTTGGAGCCGGAGATCGCCGCGAAGAGACCACAAGCCGCAATGGATGCCATAGCCAAACCGCCACGCAGCCAACCCAGACATGAATAGGCAAAGTCTGATAATCGTCGGGCAATACCGGACTGGTTAATCAGGTCCCCTGTCAGAATGAATAATGGCATCGCGAGCAGGGCAAAGCCCTTACTGAACACGTTGATCAGCTCGTTTCCTGTGTTTGCCAAAGGCAGGTCAATGACAAAACTAATGCCAACAACCCAGTAAAAAATAACCAGCAGGACCGGCGTTCCGAGCATGAAAAAGACAGTCACGCCCAATGAAATGAGTGTAATCCAAGTACTATCGGCCATTATACATCACCTCCGATTACAGCTTGTTTGATGATCTGGTCACCGGATTTGTAATTGGCCCAGTCCTCGATCCAGTTGCCGATGACGCGACCCGACATGAATGTAAATGCGATCGGCACCGTGATGTAGAACCACCACTTCATGACGTCATCAACACCGTCGACCAACTGAAAGTTGTCAGCAGAGAGCGCGGTAAACCGCAACGAAGTTGTAATCGCGATCCAGCAAAAGCCGAACCAGAGTGCGGCGTCCAATGTCAGTGTCGCCATTTGGCCGCTTGGCGCCATCTTAGAGCGGAATTCGCTAAAGCTCAGGTGCGTACGCAGCTTCACGTTATAGGAACAGGCGAACCACGCCATAACCATAAACAGGAACGGCGGGATCGTTGTCGACCCTGACCACTGGCTTGAAAACACAAAGCGGTCAATCACGCCCCAACAGATGATGCCCGCAATGATGAGATACATCACAACAGACGTTGTGCGCTCTAGATGGCGCTCCATGAACGGAAAGAATTTGTAAAAGTAGTGCGCAGCAAGGCCGCCAACAAACGTAAAGACAAAACAGAATAGCCACATGCCATCTGCATCAAATGCTTGTCGCATGTCCCAAGTACTGCCCGAGAAAATAGCTGGGATAACAGCCACCGCTTCAGCGAGTATCGACATCTAGGTCTCCCCCCTAATGTGTCAGAATGCCGCTACTATGGAGCGGTCTTTTTGAGATGAAAAGGGCCGACCGAACTCGCATTCGGCCGGCCCCATACTCTTGGTTAGTAAAGGGCTATATTAGCTCTTCCACCAACGACGTGGCTCGACGTTCTCTGGCAGAGTGTTGCCATCGATTGTGCGAACTTCGTCATAGATTTCCTGATATGTATCCAGACCGCCGGACCACCCGTTAAGGCGCTCGCGCCACTCTTCCCAGAGTGCTGGCTGGAATTCAGGTGAACACATCTCTTCCGCCTTGCGGATCTCTGCGTCGGACAAGAATGCGTTACGCACGTTGTTCTGAGCAAAGATTGTGTTTGGAAGCTGTGGATCAGACTGGCCAACAGTGTTGATCAGGGCAACTTCGTTTGCTGCCTGAACGTGTGTTTGTGCCCAGTAGGATGATTCCATCACTGCATCCTGCAGATAACCTTCGAGGCCATCAAAGACAGAAGCAGACATCGCTGTGTGCTCTGTACCGCAGAAGAAGTTCAGGTGAACAGACTGGGAAACAACTGGCGCCATGTTCGCATATGCCACCGCAGAGGCCCATGTTTCAGCACCGTCGATCAGGCCCTGCTTCAGACCATCAAGTGTTTCTTCCCAAGCAACCGGAACTGGGTTCAGGTTCAAAGCTTCCATCGCGATGCGACCCAGCTGTGTACCTGTTACGCGGTTCTTTGTGCCAGCAAGTTCGTCGATCGATGTAACAGTTGGCTTGTCTTCAAAGTTCAGACCCATCTGCAGACCACGAAGTTCAGCGTGGCTGAACAGGAACTTCAGACCGTGGCGCTTCTCATATGGCTCACGCAGCAGACGCATGGACGCTGGTGAATACAAGAAGTGGTACTGGTCCGCACGGTTACGGAACATATACGCATAGTCCAGAACGTTCAGATATGGCGCACCACCGGCAGAGTTCTGTGTGGACGCAGCATAGATATCAACGATGCCCTGCTGTGTCTTCTCTACGCAGGATGTCTGACCACAAATCTGGTTGTCGCCGATGAATTCGATGCGAATCTCGCCGTCTGTACGTGCCTCCAGGTCACGTGCAAATTCCAGCGCACCAGCGCGTTCGATCAGCAAGTTGCGTGCGTTAAAGCCCGCAGCGCCAAACTTCAGCGTGTACTTTGCTTCTTTTGAGAAACGACGCTCGTATGTCGATTCCGCTGCTGAAGCTAGATTTGCAAGGCTCATGGCACCACCGAATGTACCCGCCGCCATCAGCGTCGAACTCATCCCGTATTGCCCTGCTACCTTGAACAGATCCCGCCGCGAAATGCGGCCTAGCTTATCTCCAATCATCATGTTTCCTCCCATGTTGTCGATTATTGAGACTTATAGTTTCAAAAAAGCCTAGTATAGTCTGAACGATCTGCATAGAGTTTTTTCCAGTAAATGGAGAAAATGCAGTGGAAGCCGATTTTATCGTCGTTGGTGCAGGGTCCGCAGGATGCGTTCTTGCCAATCGTTTAAGTGCAAATCCCGCACATAAGGTGATCTTACTTGAGGCCGGTGGCCGTGATCTAAACCCATGGATTCACATTCCGGTGGGATATTTTAAGACAATTCATAACCCAAAAGTCGATTGGTGTTACAAGACAGAGCCTGATCCGGGCCTCAATGGGCGATCCATTGAATGGCCACGCGGTAAGGTTCTGGGTGGATCCTCCTCTCTCAATGGCCTGTTGTACGTCCGCGGGCAGCCCCAAGACTATGACCGGTGGCGCCAGATGGGCAATACTGGCTGGGGTTGGGATGACGTTTTGCCACTGTTCAAGCGTGCCGAAAATAACGAGCGCGGTGCGGATGAATTCCATGGCGACCAAGGCCCGCTTTCAGTTTCAAACATGCGTATCCAGCGCCCGATTACCGATGCTTGGGTCGCGGCGGCCCAAGCAGCAGGCTATAAATTCAACCCCGACTACAACGGCGCCGACCAAGAGGGCGTCGGTTTTTTCCAGCTGACATCACGCAATGGACGGCGTTGTAGCGCAGCTGTGGCCTATCTGAACCCGGTCAAGAAACGCGAGAATCTGGAAATCATCACGCATGCCCAAGTGGAAAAGGTGGTGATCGAAGATAAGCGTGCTACGGGCGTCACTTACACGGACCGGTCTGGAAACAAACAAACGATCACGGCGCGCAAAGAAATCGTGCTTTGTGGCGGGGCTATAAACTCGCCTCAAATCTTGATGTTGTCCGGCATTGGCGAAGCGGCACAACTGTCCGAAAATGGGATCGACATTGTGAACGATCTGCCCGGTGTCGGGAAGAATATGCAAGACCACTTGCAGGCACGGTTGGTCTACAAATGCAACGAACCCACCTTGAACGATGAGGTCAGCTCGCTGGTTGGGCAGGCCAAGATCGGCCTGAAATATCTGATGTTCCGTGCAGGCCCTATGACAATGGCGGCCAGTCTTGCGACAGGTTTTCTCAAGACGCGCGATGATATGGAAACGCCGGATATCCAGTTCCACGTCCAACCGCTCTCTGCTGAAAACCCGGGGAAAGGTGCAGACAAATTTTCGGCTTTCACAATGTCGGTTTGTCAGCTGCGACCTGAAAGCAAAGGCGAGATCCGGCTACAAGGGTCTGATCCGAAAGCCTATCCAAAGATCATCCCGAACTATCTGTCGACTGAAACAGACTGTCGCACCGTTGTCGCCGGCGTGAACATCGCCCGCCAGATTGCAAGGCATGCTCCGCTTACCTCCAAAATCAGCGAAGAGTATCGCCCACATGCGGACCTGCCGATGGACGACTATGACGCCACCTTGGACTGGGCGCGCAACAACACGGCCTCCATCTACCACCCGACAGGCACGTGTAAGATGGGTAAGGGCAAAGAATCGGTGGTCGATGAACGCCTAAGAGTGCATGGAATCACCGGACTGCGCGTGGCCGATTGTTCAATCATGCCAGAGATCGTGTCGGGCAACACAAATGCTCCGGCGATCATGATTGGGGAAAAGGCGTCGGACTTGATGCTAGAGGATGCATAGCGCCTTACGGACGGACGCCAGCATTGGCAAACAAGGGCGGACCTGCGGTAATCGTGGCTCGCCCAATCTAACAGCCCATAACCCCAGCCAGCCTGCAATCACAGGTACAATTTGGCGCAGCGGAGGACTTTGAACCTGACAAAACGCTGACAAGTCAGTTCAGGCGTTTGAATGGGCAGTGGACCTATCAAGGTGACAGGGTGGATAGCTAAGCCCACATCAACCATTGGAAGGATCACTCAAGTGCCCGATAAAACAGACAAACTTCTTTCCCGCCGCAAAGCAATGGCACGCCTCGGTGGCGCTGCTTTTGCTGCATACACGATTCCGGCATTCACTATGCTTTCTGTCGCACATGCTGCATCTTCTTCAAGTTCTTCGTCCGGCTCGTCCGGCGGAAGCGCAGGATCCTCGTCCAGCTCGACTTCGGACCCAAGTGGCAATTCCGCACCAAGCGACATGTCCTCTCCTAGCGACATGTCCACACCTAGCGAATCTTCAGTCCCAAGTATGTCCAGCGGCGCAAGCGGCCCCCAAATTTTGACACCTGAGCAGTGCACGGACTCCGGCCGTAGTGTCGTAGAAGCACCTGACGGCACACAACGCTGTGTTAAGCTTTAGCGACAGGTAGCGTCCCTTTTGGGGTACGCACTTTGTCTTTCGGCCCGCTTGCTGTTCAGTGCGAGCGGGTCGTTTTCACTTTCTAAAATGCGCGATTGGCGTAGTGTATACAGCAGTTAACGAGGACAGGTCGTGACCGAGACGACGTATCTGCAATTCGAAGGTCTTGGCAGCCCCGTGGCGTTGGAAAACGCGGCAGAGCTTCTGCCAATGATTGATGACGTGCTGCGGCAATGGCCACACCACAGCACCAAGACTGCACACGCCCCGCCTTTTGTGACAATCAAACCCAGCGATGGCAAGAATTGGTCGCTGGAATTGCCGGAAACACAGTCCGCCAAACGCAAGTGGAATGACGTCAACGCGGTCTGCGACCTTGTAGCAGAAATGGCGTGGGAGCGTATACGCACCAAACCGGACCTATTGTGCCTTCACGCTGCCGCTGTTGAATTTGCCGGCCGATTGGTGATCTTCCCCAATGTCCGGCGCGCAGGCAAAAGTACATTAACAGCAGCTTTGGCGCGATTAGGACACAGAATTTATACCGACGACTTTCTGCCCGTGCGCTTTGACGAGGCCAGCCAGACATTTGAAGGTATCGCAAACGGCGTGCTGCCCCGTATTCGCTTGCCCCTGCCGGACAGCTTTAGTGACAGCTTTCATGCGTGGGTCAACGACGACCCCGGCCCTTCAAACCGTCAATACAAGTATTTGCAAAGTGCGCCTGTCGCGCCGGGCCCAGAGACAATGCCGCTAGGTGCTATGGTGATGCTGGACCGTCGGGATGACCCAATCACCCCGTTGCTTACGTCAATCCCCCGAGAAGATGCCCTGACAAATCTTATTACGCAGAACTTCGCCCGTACTCAGCTGTCCAGCGCCATACTGACATCAATGGACGCGCTCTCGCGACATATGCCCGTTTTCCGCCTGACCTATCACTGCGGTGAAGAGGCGGCCGCGTTTCTAGCGGCACATCCAGAGCTCAAAGCGTTGCCCGCAGCAACAGCAGGAAATGTCAGCCACAAGGCGGTACCCGCCCCCTTGGAAAAGCGCGAGGAACCTGCACCCAGTTTTGAGCGGGCCAGTCGTTATGTCCAAGCCAACGGGCTGACTGAAATGCAGGTTGGCCCGGACCATTTTTTGACTGATGGCGACGGACTTTCGATCTATCGCCTGAACGCTGGATCTGTTGCGATCTGGAGGTTGCTTGCCGAACCAACTGATCTGGACGAGGTGATTGACGTCTTATCCACCGCTTTTCATAATGTAGCGCCCAGCCAGATTGCCGCCGACAGCGAAGATTTGATGCGAAATCTAGCGGTGGCGCGGCTGATCGTCCCGCACAACCTTGAAAAGGGACCATGATGAGCACGCACAAGCAGCTAACACGCCGCGCTGCTCTGGCCCGATTGGGGTTGGGGGCGGCGGCGGCCTATGTATCCCCTGTCATGCTCGGGCTTAGCATGGCCCATGCCGCAACAGACGCGTCAGCGGCATCATCTGCCTCTACGCCAAGCCCGGCTAGCAAGGCTTCGCCAGCATCTGCCCCCAGCGCGCCGTCACGGGCGTCTGCGCCAAGCGGACCTTCAGGGCCCGATGATCGTGGCGGCAATGCAAACGCCAGCGCACCAAGCGGTGCAGGCTCTTGTCGCCAAGCGCCGCTGCCCGGTGGCGGACAGATTACACGCCGTGATTACGAACGTGCGCAACAAGCCATTTCGCGCGGCGATGCCCAGCCACTGCAAGAGGTTGTGAATAAAGTGCAATCTAGACACCCCGGCAGGCTGCTGCGGGTCGGATTTTCGGAAAGCGGGCAATCGCCGGCATTCAAGGTTGTCATCGTCGACCGCTCCGGCGCGATTGTCTCGGTCACAGTTGATGCAAGATCAGGTCAAATCACCAATGTGCAGAACTGTTAGATGCGTATTCTGATCGTCGAAGACGAAAGCAAAATCGCTGATCTCATCGCGGACGTCCTGACAAGCGAGGGACTGATCCCCGAAATCGCAACGGATGGCGAAGAAGGCTGGTTTCTTGGCAGTACAGAGAAATACGCAGCCGCCATTTTGGATGTGGGTTTACCCAAGCGCGACGGGCTTTCCGTGCTGCGCAAATGGCGCGATGAGGGGCTGGAAATGCCCGTTATTCTATTGACAGCTCGCGCCAACTGGAATGAACGCGTTGAAGGCATTGATGCAGGCGCAGACGATTATCTTGGCAAGCCCTTCCAGATGGAAGAACTTGTCGCCCGTTTGCGCGCTTTGCTGCGCCGGACCAGCGGGCAAAAAGCCACCACGCTCGAGGCGGGGCCACTGCGTGTTGATCTTAGACAGATGCGGGTATCGGTGGATGGTCGCCCTCTGAAAATCACGCCCTTGGAATACCGCTTGCTGAATTACCTGCTGCACCACAGGGGCCAAGTCGTTGGGCAGGAAGAGTTGGTCGAGAACATTTATTACCGCGATCAAGAACCTGACAGCAATGCGGTTGAAGTGCTTGTTGGACGCTTACGCCGCAAAATTGGCGGCGATGTCATCCAGACCCGCCGTGGGTTTGGCTATCTCATTGCCGAGGAAGAGCAGTGAAATCATCGCTCAGCCTGCGCCTGCTATTTACTGCGGCCATCACAACGGTATTGGCGTTGGTGGCCACGGCATTTGTGTTGAATTTCCTCTTTCGGATGTATTTCGAGGAACGTGTGCAAGACGAACTCGAGACGTATCTCTTGCTGCTCAGTGGCAATGTCGGTGTGAATGCCGCCGACGAAGTCGTGGTTGCCCCACCTTCCGATCCTCGGTTTGATCAGGCTTTGTCAGGGTACTATTGGCAGATTCAAATTGATGATGAGCCACCAATTCTATCGCCTTCATTCTGGGCCGCGCCACTCGTGCTCGCACGTCCTGATACCGCGGGCCAGATTACCTTCGAGAACCTCGAAACAGGCACGGGAGAGGCGGTTGCCGTTGCAAGTTGGATTGTCACTACAGGTGAAGGCGGCACTCGGCATGAGGTTTACTTGGCGGTCGCCATTGACCGCACTGACCTAGATGCTTCGGTCGCAGGTTTCTTCAGCTATTCTGCTTTGGCTCTGACTATTCTTGGGACTTTCTTGCTGGCGGCCAGCTGGATTCAAGTCAAGCTCGGGTTGAGGCCATTGGACAAAGTGCGCTCAGAGTTAAGCCGCATCCGCAGGTCCAAGACGGATCGTTTATCTGAGGGTTATCCTGCCGAAATTTTGCCGTTAGCAGAGGAAGTGA
>Ga0209199_1004264_pt1 | contig 13261 bp, 11 predicted proteins | sample COGITO_mtgs_1105_7_FD_184805 | JGI IMG/M metagenome (GOLD analysis project Ga0209199, IMG submission 184805) | Pelagic marine microbial communities from North Sea - COGITO_mtgs_110523 (SPAdes) (version 2) | ecosystem: Environmental > Aquatic > Marine > Epipelagic ...
TACACTTGTGTTGGGAGATTTAAAACTTCCATTGGAGGCGTGAAAGAACACCAATCCTGTTTGAAGTCCGATAGGACCTAATAGGTTTGGTTTTTTGTAGTTTAACATCAGATAGGGACTGCCTAATAATTTGGATCCAAATGCAATATTTTTAGGATTCGAGTTTTTATCATAGGGGTTTGACGCGACTACAATGCCTTGTCCAACGCGTAACATCAATCGACGTTTGAAGAAGTAAAAATTAAAATGTCCGTAAAACCCAAACGTATTACCTAAGACCTCGTTTTTTAAATCTTGATACATAAAAGAGGCTCCATAATCTGGATAATTATAGCGTTGCTGCCACTCCTTTTTTCCATTTGTTCGATGGTTCCAACCCAATATAATTCCTTCTGGATGGCCTTTAATAAGATGCAATATATTGGTGTTATGAAGTGGAATGTTTCCTTTAAAATAATTAACATCCACAAAGCTGCTGCTTGGATTTTCTTGCGAAAAACCAAAGAAGACCATACACCCAAAAAAACAACCTAGAAACCGATTCATTTCAAAATAATAAGACCGCAAAAGTAAAGTAAATATTTAAATACCAATTGTAGAGATGTAGAATATAACTTTTTTATTCATTCAAGATTTAGTAAATTTGCAGCTTAATACCGAGGACAAATTTGATCTGATTGCAACCTCATTAAAAAAAGCTAAAGCAGTACGTACTACTCCACTAGCCCCGCAATCCTATTTTTTGTTCTCATAAAACACTGTTTATGAGTTATTTATTTACATCCGAAAGCGTTTCAGAAGGCCATCCAGACAAGGTTGCCGATCAAATTAGTGATGCATTAATTGATCATTTTTTAGCGTTTGATCCAGAGTCAAAAGTGGCTTGTGAAACCTTGGTGACCACTGGTCAAGTTTTTTTAGCTGGTGAGGTTAAATCTAAAACTTATCTGGATGTGCAAAAAATTGCACGCGATACCATAAACAAAATAGGCTATACCAAAGGAGAGTATATGTTTGACGGCAATTCTTGTGGAGTGCTTTCAGCAATTCACGAGCAATCCGAAGACATCAATCGCGGGGTTGACAGAGGTACTGAAGAACAGGGCGCTGGAGATCAAGGAATGATGTTTGGATATGCCACGAATGAAACCGAAAACTACATGCCATTGGCATTAGACTTATCACATCGAATATTAATTGAATTAGCAGCGATGCGCCGCGAAGGTACCGATATTACATATATAAGACCCGATTCTAAAAGTCAGGTGACGATTGAATATGACGATGACAATACACCAAATAGAATTGACGCAATTGTGATCTCTACACAACACGACGATTTTGACGAAGAGACTACTATGTTGGCAAAAATTCGAGAGGATTTAAAAACAAAATTAATACCAAGAGTGGTTGCAAAACTGCCTGCGCATATTCAAGATTTATTTAATGACCAAATTACCTATCACATCAACCCAACGGGGAAGTTTGTGATTGGAGGTCCTCACGGAGATACGGGACTTACGGGGCGAAAAATTATCGTTGATACTTATGGCGGTAAAGGCGCGCATGGTGGGGGTGCATTTTCTGGGAAAGACCCTAGTAAAGTAGATCGTAGTGCAGCTTATGCAACACGTCACATTGCCAAAAACATGGTGGCAGCTGGAATATGTTCGGAGGTCTTAGTACAAGTGAGTTATGCCATTGGCGTTGCGGAACCGATGGGTGTTTTTATAGATACTTATGGCACCAGTCCTTTTAATTTGACGGATGGCGAAATTGCGGATAACATCTCAAAACTATTTGATTTACGTCCGGCAGCGATCGAAAAACGTTTAAAACTCCGCAGTCCAATTTACAGCGAAACGGCTGCTTATGGACACATGGGTCGTGAACACAAGACAGTGACTAAAACGTTTCACCAACCGAATGGCGAAAGCTTGACTTTGGATGTTGAATTGTTTACGTGGGAAAAATTGGATTATGTGGATGTGATTAAAGATGCTTTTGGAATTTAAAAAACTCCTTAAGTGAGCATCCACGCTCCTAATATCACCATAAACATAGAGCTGATATAATACCATTTAAAGTGCTCTTTTAATATGAGCACGGCCAACACCATTGTCAGTATGGGAGTTGTCAGGCTAATAATACTAGAGATAAAAGGGTTGGTCATTTTTAAACCATACATGCCCGCAATAATTGCAATGGCAACAATCGGTGCCATCAGTAAGATGTAATCAAATTTAAAAAATGATAAGATTGGCTGCTTCAAATAACGCATGATAATCCCAGCAATAATCAACACCTCAACTTCTTGATGAACCGCAAGAAAAACCACATCATAGGTTTTTAGATTATACCATTGCATAATTCCCGAAATAGAAAAACAAAGGGTCATCAGAGCTAAATTGCGATGGGCAGAAAACTGAACAGTTTTAGAATTAAACCGTTGATTCCATAAAAAAACACAAAAACCGAAGGCGATCAAAAGGATTCCTAAAACATAATTTTGTGGAATAATATCTTCAATAAAATAAAGGTAAGAAGCCGTGCCAATGCTACCCAGTAAACTGTAATGTATAAAATTATTGAGGGTGCTTTCTTTTAAAGCGTAAATCATAAATATTAATCCCAGCGCACCAATAGTACAGGTTAAATTGACAAAGAGTGCCTCGCTAAGGGTGGTGTAGATAGTAAAGTTACTGGCGTATAAAACCAAGATGATAATCCCTATAAAACTTGTGATCATTGAGCGTTTGACAATCACTTGTAAGGGTAAATAGTCCGCTACAATCCACTTCCATAAGACATTGTTAAACGCAAAAAACAAGGACGACAAAATTAAATACTCCATAGATAGTTAGCTAATATTTTTTTAGTAAGGTTAAATTAAATAGCCTAGCGATGGTTACAATTCATAACTCAGCCGTCATGTCTATCTGTTTTTAGTTAAAATAATTCAATAAAAAATCTTCCGAAAAGTAAGGGTAGTTTAATTGCGTACTAAGGTCGGTATAGGTCTTTTTTATGAGATTTTTTTTGGAAGCTGTTTTCGTGTTTCCAAATTCATAAATTTGATGTATGATGGTGATAAATTCTTGATAGCTATAGTGACAATCGTCTAGACTAAAAAGATGGATGTATTTTTTTTCGTTCAACGTATCTTCCTGTATTTTGTAATAAAACGCACACATCAAATAGAAGGAATTCAAGTGGTTTTTTTGGTAATAAAAATCGGGCTTCTGATGGATGGTCATTTTATCAATTAGAAACACCATCAGATGTTGGTTCTTAGTGAGTATCGCCGTGGTGGACAATTCATAATAATAATCTAGTTTATTAGATTTTTTTAAGTGAACTTTGTGGTAGGTGTTTAAAATTTCCGATGTGTTTTGGGGTTCATTTACCAGTAGTTTTAAGGCTAACAAACGACTGCATAAAATAGGGTTTAAGTCCGTTGAGAAGATTAAATCTTTGTGACGGTCTACCACCTTTTTATGATTTAGAAAATTTTTAAACTCTAAAATTGCAGAGGTGAATACCGTTATTTCTTTTGTGGGGGGATTGCGGTCAATTATTTCTGTCCAACTCCCATAGTAGCCATTCAAATTAGAATAATCTACGAAGGTCAAATAGACACATTGTAAAAAATTGGTGTTTCTAAGCAATTCCGTATCAAGTTCAGGTTGTTTTCGTACTAACAATCCTAATGAATTCCCTAAATACAATACTTCTGAATAGGAGAAATTTTCAAAAGCAAGTTCCTTTAGTTTGAACAACTCATCTATCAAACGGTAACTTCTCATATGAAGCAACTCTCTAACTAATAAGACGATAAAACCCGTGAAATCTTCAAGACTTTTTTTGGTGGATTTCACTAAGGCAATAATCGCGGCTTCATTCCCATCGTAAACTGCTTTGTACGTGATCTGAGACAAATCAATTTTCTCCTTATAAAGATGCGTTTGTGTAAAATGAATGTAGTTTTTATACCCAATAAATTGAGCTAAGGTGTTTATCGTTTTGCTGTTTGGTTTGGTGTAAGGAGCCAAGCCATACAGTCGTCTAATGGTACTGTAACTTATGTCAATGTCTAGCGTTTCAGTAATCGCATTCGAAACCAATTCACAATCCCCTCGAGTTGCTACGGGCCTTCCAATTTTTTCTTCAATTCTTTTTTTTAGAACCTCAATCATAGCTATTTTTTGGTATTATGAATCAATTATGAACCAAATATAGCATTTATATTGAATATATTTGAATTATATACAATAATCAAACTAAATATAATGGTAAGAGAGTGTGATAACTACCCCACAAAAAGCATTGTAAAAAACAAAACGAAAGCTAGATTAGTTCTAAAAACAATAGAAAATTACATTAACAAATCTAATATGGGTTTTAGCGTGTTGAAAAAAGTTTGGTTTGATGACTTACAAGGCGGCAAAGGAGTTATTAAAAAATTGGCTGACATTGACAAAAAAAATGAACAAAACTATTATATAGAACATCCTATTATATTACGTGATGGTACTGAAATTGCCATCTGCAATCAATGGGAAGAAAAGAATTTATCAAATTTTATTTTTCATGCAAAGTTATTAGGATTTGAAATCAAATCTGAAACATCAAAATAATAATTCGAGATAAAAAACACCTCTTTAACAATTGATACTGTATTAATTGTTAAATTTTTTAAACCCATAATTCCTTTAACAGGACTTATTTTAAGTTAGTTAGATAAAAAACCCGATCCCACAGTCGGGTTTTTTTGGGATTAAATGTCTTAGTATCCGCTACAGTTCATAACGCACCCGAAAGGTCACATATCGGGGTTGTATGAAATATTCCGTCGCACTCACTGAAATATTGGAGGCACTACTCTGATTTTGAGAGCGGGTGTCTAACAGGTTCGTTGCTTTGATCTCGTATTCAAATTTAGCATCTTCATCCTTTCTATAAGATAAGGAAGCATTCCAAAATTCATAGGTATTAATCGTACGGTCTTCGTCGCTAAAGTCGTTGTATGAAAAATCTGTTTTAAGCGTAAACGCTTTTAAAATTAGTGCATCAATTTCGATAGACGGACTTTTTGTGAAAAACTTAGTACTATTAGGCCCTAAATTATTATCCTGAATAGAGTAACGATAGCTTAAATCTACATTAGGTGCGGTTCTGAAGTTGGTCCGCAATTGCGCTCTGTAAGTTTGTGAGAAACTTTCATTTACCGTTTGTCTATCTTGTATAAACTGATTGAATTTGGAATAATTCAAATTCGCTCTAACAGAAGCTCGCAACTTTCCAAAAGTCCGCTGAAAACGACCATTGGCAGATAAACTTTCATCTGCAAAACCAGAGTTAAACGGCGTTGATATGCGAATCACACTTCCGGGTACAAACTCAGATACCGTTCTAACATTGTCAATACTTTTATTATAATTAATGTTCGCAAATACGTTGGTATAGTTAAACATATTGAAACTATAATAGGATAAATTCATATTGTGCGAAAGTGCGCTTTGCAAGTCTGGTGACCCCGAAAATAAGGAGTTGTAGTTGTTAAGCACCAAGCCACTCGCAAACTGCGATACATCTGTAAACTGTGTTTGCATGCGGTAACTTAAGTTCAAAGTTTCACTCTTTTTAATTTGAAAGATCACATTCATGTCGGGTAAAAATCTGAAAAAATCATCCGTGGTTTTCGTCCCCATTTGCGTGTTTGAAATTGCATAGGCATGCGCTGCTACGCCCGGCGTAAAGGTGAATTTACCAGACTTTAAACGGTAATGAAATCCTAAATACACATCCGAAAAGTTGTAGGCGATATCGTTGGTTGCTACCCCGTTTGCAATGATCGGAGTTGGTCTCACTTCTGTTTGATTATCTAAAAACTGAAAAATATTAGAGTCAAATTGTTGATGGCTCAAAATAGTTCCAAGGGTCAGGTTGATGTTGCTTTTTTTATTTAAAATGTTCCAATAATCTAGTTTGGCATCCACTTGGTTGGATTGGACCCGTTTTTCTTGACCGAAATTATAATCCACTTGAGCGCCGTCTAAACCCAAACCGTTAGCCGTTCCTTCATAATTGGCTTTATTTTTTAGAATGGCATTGTAAAAAGGGTCTTCATCTTTGATGAGATGCTGCGCTTCAAATGCAAAAATATTGGTTTCGTTCAGGGTATAATAATAATTTAAACTCTGATTAAAACTAAACGGATTGGTGTCTTCCAACTGATTGATATTTCCATTTAAAGAGGAATTGAAACGTTGGTCTTGCGTGCTTTTAGATAAATTCCCAAGGGCTTCATACTCGAGTTGGTTGCTCGCGTTTGGCTGGTACTTTGTGGTTAACTTCAGCATCCCTAAATCGTTGTTCTGCGTGGTGTTACTTTGGGTGTCCTCATTCGTAAACCCAGGAACCGCGTCTGTATATTGAACACTTCTATTTTCTTGCAGTTCGTTTTTACTGTTTGAAAAAATAGCAAAACCTCCGATATCCAAGGTCTTTTTTGGAGACCAACTAAAGTTTGCTGCCCCAAATTTAGTGTTGATGTCTTTGGCACGGTTATTTTGAAGCAATAGAGATCCGATATCGTTATTTCCTAAACTCAAACTGGTTCCACTGCTTCGGCTTGGCGATCGAAAACCACCCGAAAAATTGAAATAATCCCGACGCGAAAAGGCAATTTCTCCTATATTATTAATGTCGCCAATAAAATTGACACTGTATTCTGGACTGTAATAGAAGAGTTTTGGCTGGACTAAATACAGTGAATTTGCCTCTGAATCCCCCGCTCCCGCAGTGATATTTCCAAACCAGAAATTTTTCTTGCCATCTTTTAATTTGATGTTTATGGCGATGTTATCTTGGTTGTTAGTAACACCTCCCAATTGACCCACCTCAGCATAGTTTTTTAGAACTTGTACTTTATCCACCGCACTAGATGGAATGTTTTTAGTGGCTAATTTGGTATCGCCATCAAAGAAATCTTTGCCTTCGACCATTAATTTTGTAACCACCTTACCTTCTACTTCCACTTGACCATCGTCATTGATTTCGACCCCTGGTAGGTTTTTCAATACATCTTCTAGTTTTCGTTCGGTACCCGTATTAAAAGAATCTGCATTGTACACCAAAGTATCTCCACTGATGGTGACTGGCATTTCATACACCAATTCAACTTCATCTAAAGAGTTGTCCTCAAAAAGTGTGAAGTCTTTATCAATGTTTTCTTCTTTCGTTTCTAAAACTTCATCTAAAGATTTCATTCCAATATAACTGGCTTGAATGGTATAAGTTGTATTCTTTTTTAGATCCAAACGGAACCTCCCTTTATCATTGGTAATACCATAGGAATCTAAGGATTTTGTGGCTTTATTAATAGCGATAACATTTGCTAATTCTAAGGGACTTCCTAGACTATCTTTAATGACGCCTTCTAGTTTCACTTGAGAAAACCCTACAATACTCATTGACAGGAATATAATTGTAATAAAATTTTTCATAAAATTTTGATTAATTTGGATGTGCTTAATTTCGGCGGTTATTTCGGCGGCCTCCATACATAGAGCGCATTTCTTCCATTTTTTTCTTGACCGTTTCATTGTACGTTAATCGCGAAACAACAGTTCCCTTTTCTGGAGCTTTGATTTCTACTTTCTCTTGTGGGTTCATTATAATTTTTGAACATAAAATAATGGTCTTATCTGTATTCACTTCAAGAATTAATCCAGGAAGCCCCCAAAAGTCGCCGGGCCCTTGACTCACAGGAATCTGTGGGGTGTACCAAGCTGTGACTTCAATTTCTTTTGGTATTTCTAGGCTCTCAGAAACAGCGGTTGCTGTAGAATCTTTTTTGATGTTTCCTTCTTTGACTTCTTTAGATTTTGGTTTTCTTCGCATACTACGCCAATCAAACTCGTCTACCGTTTTAATGGCCGTGGCTTTCATGCAAAGGTATTGACCAATTTGTTTCGTTTCTGCTCCCAACTTCCATTCTAGCTTAGGCAAGGAATCAGATATCAAAAATTGTTTTCCAAAAAACTCTTGGTCTTGTAAAAATTGCTGTGATTTAATATTTTTATATTGCATTCCCGCAGAAAAACTACTGCCCCATCTACCAAATCCACGTTGTCCACCAGGGGCTTCTAACACCTCTTCTTCTTTATAAGTGGAGGCTTCACGATCAAAGGTTAAAATATAGGTTTTCTCAAACATACTGCGCATGCGGTCCGCCATTTGTTTTTTTTGATCTTCACTCATTTTACGACCACCCCAACCATCCATATCTGCAGATGTTTTGGAAAAATAATAAGCTTTACCCTGAAAGTTTTGTGCGAAGCTAAGAGTTGAAAAAAGCAACAGTATGAACCCTATAAGGGAAGTCTTTTTTTTAAGAATCATGATTAAGAATGTTAATTTAGCATTGTTTAACGAAATTACATATTGTTTAATCATATATCGTTAAATTACTCATAAATCTAATTTCCGATTTCAATCTTGATACTGTGCTCCCCATCTTCCTCACGATCATATTGAGATTCCATTTCTTTCATCTTCTTAGCCATGATAATGTCAAACTCCCACTGTGTTACAGACTTGCCGCTAGTAGGCTGTTTAATTGTAATTTGTTTGGTGGGATTTAGTGAGATTTTACTGCATAAAATAGTTTGTGTATCATAGCTCAATTCTAAAATAAAACCTGGTAATCCTTGAAATTCTTCAGGCCCATTACTCACTGGAATTTGTGGTGTGTACCAAGCCGTCACTGTTTGCATTTCTTTAGAACCGCCGTCCACATCTGATTCTACATCGCGCTCTAGCGTTGCTTTAAAACAAGTATAGTTACCAATATTTTTGGTGTCGCTATGTAGTTTCCATGGATTTGTTTTTAAGGAGTCTTGTATCAAAAACACCTTTCCAAGCAAGTCGCTTTGTTTGACATAACGCTGCTCCTTTATGTTTTTGTACAATTCCCCAGAACCTCCCATAGCCGAAACAAATACCATCGCTCCTCCTGTAGAGGGCGGTGCTAAAGATTCATCTTCCTTATAGAGGGATTCCTCTTTGTTGAACGTTAAAATATATGTTTTTTCAAATTGCTTTTTAAGCATTGCCATGATCTGATCTTGCATCCCTGCTGTCTGTGTACTGTCGAGTTTAATGTCTATTTTACGTTGGGTTTTGTAGGTTGCAACCCCCTGAAAATCTTGAGCCATTAAAGAAAGTGTCGTAAAGAAAAGTAAAAATGCGATTTTGATGCTTGTGTTCATGTGTGTATTTTTATTAGTTACATTTTTAAGACGAGCTAAGCCCTAAAATGTTGCACAGTCGTAACAAAAAAAATTGTACTTTTCGAGTCAGAATGAAACATGCTTTATATTTAATACTACTTTTCAACTGTTTGAGTTTTAGTCAAACCTCCTTAAGCGCCGACTTGGTATCATCCACGCCTTTTGAATGGGACTCCTTTGTTGGTGTTGATTCGTTTGAATCTATTTATTTTCTAAAATCAAATACCCTTTTTAAAAAAAACAGTCAAGGGCTTCAAAATTATAGCGATTTAAATAAGGGGGCTATTGATGAGGTTTCTGTGTTTAACGCGCTTAAACTCACTCTGTTTTATAAAAATTTTAATAGTGTCGCTCTTTTGGATAACCGCTTAGTAGATCTGATTACTATTGACTTTAATGCCTTAAGTCCTTTGCGAACGCTGTCGCACATCTCAAATGGAAATGACACCACTTTTTGGTTGTTTGACTCTTCTATTCTTCAATTAGAATTGTTCGATTATAATACTTCTAAAACACGCGTTAAAACGGGGCCGTTTCAAAATGAGATCCTCGCACTAGACAGCGATTACAATTATTGCTGGGTGCTTTTAAAAGAAGAATTACATTGTTATAATTATATGGGGAGTTTAATTTCGAAACTACAGAATAAAGGATTTACAGATTTAAAACTTTGGAATGGCATTTTATTTTTGAAGAAAGAAAACACCATTTATTATAAACTAAAAAACAGTGATACATTTTTGAATTTAAACTTACCTAAAGTTTTAGTAAAACAGTTTTTTGTAACCAACCAAACCTTGTATATTTATGACGGAGAATTTCTTCATCACTACCAACTATTAAACAATTGATATTATGCATGTTGCAATTGCCGGAAATATCGGGGCAGGAAAGACAACCTTGACCCAATTACTCGCGAAACATTACAAATGGGAAGCCCAACTAGAGGATGTTGTGGATAACCCCTATTTAGATGATTTCTATAACCAAATGGAACGCTGGAGTTTTAATCTCCAAGTGTATTTTTTAAACAGTAGATTCCGTCAGGTGTTACAAATTCGCGAAAGCGGAAAAGACATTATTCAGGACCGTACCATATATGAGGATGCTAATATTTTCGCACCTAACTTACATGCGATGGGCTTGATGACCAATCGCGATTTTGAAAATTACTCCTCACTTTTTGGTCTTATGGAGTCTTTGGTACAAAGCCCAGACCTTATCATTTACTTGAGAAGCTCTATCCCAAACCTTGTGGCTCAAATTCATAAGCGTGGACGTGATTATGAGAACTCTATTAGTATAGACTACCTCAGCCGTTTAAACGAACGCTACGAAGCTTGGATCCATGGCTACGCTAAAGGAAAGTTACTTATTATTAATGTAGATGATTTAGATTTTGTTGAAAATGAAGAAGACCTTGGTTTTATCATCAACAAAATTGATGCTGAAATAAACGGTTTGTTTTAATAACAGCCTTACTTTATAAACCAAAAAAATCCCGCATCTGCGGGATTTTTTATGACGTATTTTGTAATACTATTTTATACTATTCTCATTTAAAAATGCATCCATTGCATTTTCAACTTCTTGCTCTGTTCCTTTAAACGTTTTTTCAACTACAACTGCAGAGCCGTTCACCATTTTACTATAGGTAATAGACGCTTTAGCTGAATCTTCAGAATTATTATATATAACTTCTAAATTCACATCTAGAGGGTGTTCTACTTCTAAAGAGTGTCCTCCTAAGATTGGTGCAATCACCAATCCAATTAGACATGTTAGTTTAATAAGGATGTTCATTGAAGGTCCAGATGTATCTTTAAATGGATCTCCAACAGTATCTCCAGTTACGGCTGCCTTGTGCGCTTCCGATCCTTTAAAAGTCATCACGCCGTTGATCTCAACACCTGCTTCAAAAGATTTTTTAGCATTGTCCCAAGCACCACCTGCATTATTTTGGAAAATAGCCCAGAGCACACCACTTACAGTGACACCAGCCATATAACCTCCTAGCATTTCAGCAACCAACATATTGTTATCTTGATAGACTAACTTCCCTACTAATACCACAAGTATTGGAAATCCTATTGTTAAAATTCCTGGCAACATCATTTCTTTTAATGATGCCTTCGTTGAAATATCCACACATTTATCATATTCTGGTTTTCCAGTTCCTTCCATAATTCCAGGAATTTCTTTAAACTGTCTTACCACTTCATTTACCATTTCCATAGCTGCTTTTCCTACCGCATTCATCGCTAATGCAGAAAATACTACCGGTACCATTCCTCCTACAAATAACATGGCTAATACGGGTGCTTTAAAGATGTTAATTCCATCAATTCCGGTAAAGGTTACATAGGCAGCAAACAAAGCTAAAGATGTTAAGGCTGCAGAAGCAATGGCAAAACCTTTACCTGTTGCAGCAGTTGTGTTACCAACAGCATCTAAAATATCGGTGCGTTCTCTAACAATCGGATCTTGCTCACTCATCTCTGCAATACCACCTGCGTTATCAGCAATAGGACCAAAAGCATCGATTGCTAATTGCATGGCTGTTGTTGCCATCATGGCTGATGCCGCTAAAGCAACTCCGTAAAATCCAGCTAAAGCATATGACGCCCATATGGCAGCTGCAAATAACAATACAGAAGAGAATGTAGAAATCATCCCCGTTGCTAAACCAGCAATAATGTTGGTTCCTGCACCTGTACTTGATTGTTGTACGATTTTTAAGATCGGCTTCGAACCTAATCCTGTATAGTATTCAGTAAATGCTGAGATTCCAGCGCCTACTACAAGTCCTACTAAACATGCATAAAATACGCGTATTGAAGATATCTCTTGAAGACCTTCACCAAAGAATTCCATTTGCATTGTTTCTGGCAACATCCAAGTGACCAATCCGAAACATGCTGCAGCAACCATTAATATGGATGCCCAGTTTCCTATATTTAATGCTTTTTGTACGTCTGCTTCTTTTGCATCGTTTGATGAAATTTTAACTAACAAGGTTCCCACAAGAGAAATGATAATTCCAACACCTGCAATTGACATTGGTAATAAAATTGGTCCTATTCCGCCGAAAGCATCTGTAATGCTTCCTCCCATATCTTTAATCACATAGTTTCCTAGAACCATGGCAGCTAATACCGTTGCTACATACGAACCAAATAAATCGGCTCCCATCCCTGCAACATCTCCAACGTTGTCACCAACATTATCGGCAATTGTTGCTGGATTTCTTGGGTCATCCTCAGGGATATCCGCTTGTACTTTTCCTGCTAAATCAGCGCCTACATCGGCAGCTTTGGTATAAATCCCTCCACCTACTCTTGCAAATAAGGCAATAGATTCAGCTCCTAAAGAGAATCCTGCTAGTGCTTCTAAAACAATTGTCATCTGATCGGTATTTGTCCATTCACTACCCATAAAATACCAAAAGAAAAAGATAAAAAAGGACGTTAAACCTAACACCGCTAAACCAGCAACGCCAAGTCCCATTACCGTACCACCACCAAAAGAAACTTTTAGGGCATTTGGTAAACTTGTTTTTGCAGCTTGTGTTGTTCTAACATTTGTTTTGGTTGCAATTTTCATCCCCATGTTTCCTGCAAATGCAGAAAATACAGCTCCTATAATAAATGCGAATACAATTAGATAGGTACTGTTCATATAGAAAGCAATTGCTGCTAAAACAATACTTGCACCAATTACGAAGAACGTTAACAATCTGTATTCTGCTTTTAAGAACGCTAAAGCACCTTCGTAAATATGCTCTGAAATTTCTTTCATTTTCCCATCTCCAGCATCTTGCTTCATTACCCAGCTCTTTTTAATTAGCATGTAGATAAGACCTAAAATTGCCATGCCTATTGGCATATAAATCATCATTGATTCCATAGTGTAATTTTGTTTATTTTAACGGGCGTAAATGTAGTAAAATGTAAAGGAACTAAAAA
>Ga0209199_1004266_pt1 | contig 13256 bp, 11 predicted proteins | sample COGITO_mtgs_1105_7_FD_184805 | JGI IMG/M metagenome (GOLD analysis project Ga0209199, IMG submission 184805) | Pelagic marine microbial communities from North Sea - COGITO_mtgs_110523 (SPAdes) (version 2) | ecosystem: Environmental > Aquatic > Marine > Epipelagic ...
GCATCATCGCCGAAAGGCGCAACAAGGGCCAAATCGCAATTGCCAGAAAACCCCAAAAAAACACCCTCTCTGTCCGGGGCAGAAAGCTGGGATCAATGCTGGCGACCAAAAGCAGCCATTTGTCGATCAGTGGGTTTGCTGCTGCAAAAAGGATGAGGAAGATACCGCCAATCCCAACAGGGAGCGCCCAATCAAATAGCATCCCACGAACACTACCTTTGGATGGCACCGACACCCGCATTGCAAAGGCGTCCCTTGCGGTTTGAACCAAACCGTATCCGGGCAGCCGCGCGACTGCCCGCAAAAGGTTAGACATGTCCCATCTGTCACCTGTGACAAAGACCCCAAACCCCAATAGGCCCAGCAGCGCAATCATCACGGTGCTGAATTGCACCACTTCGACCAAGGGGATCACCGCTAGTGCGAGTATCCCCACCCCCTTCACTGAGAGATCCAGAACAAGCGTTCTGGCAACGGTCAGTACGATTGCCCCGCCCAAGACACACAACCATAGCGCAAAGCCCAATCCGGGCCGAAAGCCCCAGATCAATAGGTCTGCCAAGATCAGCGTTGCAATTAGGACCGGCCCTGCGCGCAACCCTTTTGGTGGGTCTGCGTCATCCAACCACCACGCATCCTTTGCAACCCGATGCGGTACCCCTCGCACAACCATATCTGTCCCTTTCTGCTCTTGTCAGAAAGGAACTATGGCTCCAGCGTGCAAAGAGACACGCGCAATTGTGCAGGTTTTGTGCAGTGACAGTTAGGCCGCGGCGGCGGTACGGATGGCACGGATATTTTCACCGTAAGGTGCCGGGTTGGTTACAGACCCACCACGGAATACCGCAGAGCCCGCCACCAGCACGTCAGCGCCAGCGGCTGCAACCAAAGGTGCTGTCGTCGGATCAACGCCACCATCGATTTCAATATGAATGGGGCGATCCCCGATCATGGCGCGCAGTTCGCGAACCTTCTCGACCTGACTATGGATGAATTTCTGCCCCCCAAATCCGGGATTCACTGTCATCACGCAGACAAGATCGACCATGTCCAAGAGCGTTTCAATCGATGATGCCGGCGTGCCGGGGTTGAGTGCCACGCCAGCTTTGGCCCCAGCCCCGCGGATCGCTTGCAGCGTACGGTGAATATGGGGTCCAGCCTCGACATGGGCGGTAATGATATCTGCGCCTGCATTGGCGAAGCCTTCAATATAGGGATCAACCGGCGCAATCATCAAATGCACGTCCATCACACCCTTGATGTGGGGTCGGATCGCAGCACAGGTTGCCGGACCAAAGGTGATATTCGGCACGAAATGCCCATCCATGACATCGACATGCACCCAATCAGCACCCTGCGCTTCGATCGCCTCACACTCAGCGCCAAAGTTGGCAAAATCTGCAGAAAGAATGGACGGAGCGATCTTAATCGAGCGGTCAAAGGTCATGGGTTACCTCAATTGGTTTGGTCCGTCAGGCCATAGCCTGCACGTTTTACTTTGTCACGCCAAACTGGGCCATTTCCGACAAGTCTTGCTGATTTGGGCGAAACTATGAGCCTGTTTCCTGCTGTACATCATTTTCATGCTGCACTGCAGCAACGACTGTGCTATTTTGATGTCATGACGCAAACACTCCGCTATGCAGACATCCTTTCAGACGGCACAAAAATCCGACTGACCCGTGCAACGCTTGCCCCGACACGTCCAAGAGCGCTGCACGATCACGACTTTTATGAGTTGTTTTGGGTGCAAAATGGCAAGGTACGGCACCATCTGCCCGACCGCACCGATACACTGAACGAAGGAGACATGGTCTTCCTGCGTCCTGGCCAAGCGCATGCGCTTCAGGGGCGTGGCGAGCATGCGCTTGTTGTCTCGCTTTGCATTCATCCCGAAATGGTCAAAGCACTGGCCAAACGACACCCCAGCGTCAAAGGACATCTCTTTTGGTCCACCGGAGGGCCGGTGCAAACCCAGCGCGATATCCGCCAACTGGCCACAATCAACCATTCGGCTGTTGAGCTTGAAAACAGCCGCTGTGACACACTGGCTGCAGAGGCGTTCTTGCTGCCGATTTGCGCTGACCTTACTGCTGTCGCGTTTGCAGATGACGTCCCTGCGTGGCTGGCAAGTGCATGCGCTGCCGCCAAGTCGCCGGATGTTTTCCGCGAAGGCTCTGCCGGTTTGGTCGCGGTCGCGGGCAAGGCCCATCCGCACGTCAGCCGGATGATGCGCAAACATCTGGGGCAGACCCCATCAGATTACGTCAATCACATCCGAATGGCACATGCGGCACGCGCGCTGACCACTGACAACGAAGCAATCAGCGAAATTGCAGCGGACTGCGGCATTCCCAACATGTCGCATTTCCACAAATTGTTTCGCGCGGCGCATGGGCTGACCCCGTTGCAGTACCGACAAAAATTCCAACGACAGGTTGTTCAGCCTACTTAAAGACGCAACGGCAGATTACATAGTATTTGACCAAAAGATCAAAACTTGCCAAGAGAAGTCCAAAGTGCCACGCTTATCGGGCACCGCAGGAGGCCACCTTGCAAACCACGCAATCACCCGTGCTGACCACATCTCAGCTGCCACAAATACATACACCACGCAATGAAGGCATGGCTTTGGACCTTGATTGGGTCATGGCTGTGCAGGCGAATACATCCGCCATCGAGCGGCGCGCGGCGACGCTGCCCGGAAGGCGCAGCGTCAAGAAAGACTACCAAGCGGCCTGGCTGTGCAAAGCCATTAGCCTAATGGACCTGACAACACTATCTGGCGACGATAGCGAAGGGCGCGTGCGCCGCCTCTGCGCCAAAGCGCGCCGACCTGTCGCGCAACCCATCCTCGAAGCCTTGGGCATGGAGGGACTGACCACAGGTGCAATCTGCGTTTATCACGACATGGTGGCAACAGCGGTCGATGCACTTCAGGGAACGAACATCCCCGTGGCTGCTGTGTCTACGGGTTTTCCTGCTGGCCTCTCGCCTTTCCACCTACGTATCGCCGAAATCGGCGAAAGCGTGAGCGCTGGTGCCCAAGAAATCGACATTGTCATTAGCCGCCGCCATGTGCTGACCGGAAACTGGCAGGCGCTTTATGACGAGATGAAGGAAATGCGGGTCGCCTGCGGCGATGCCCATGTCAAAGCGATCCTTGCCACTGGCGAGTTGGGCACACTGCGCAACGTCGCCCGCGCGTCACTGGTCTGCATGATGGCGGGCGCGGATTTCATCAAGACATCCACGGGCAAAGAACCCGTCAACGCCACCCTGCCCGTCACGCTGACCATGATCCGTGCTATCCGCGATTATGAAGACCGCACAGGTGTGAAGGTAGGCTACAAACCTGCAGGCGGAATCAGCAAAGCAAAGGACGCGCTAGTCTACCTGAGCATGATCAAAGACGAGCTGGGCGACCGCTGGCTGCAACCCGACCTTTTCCGCTTTGGCGCGTCGTCCCTTCTAGGCGACATCGAACGGCAACTCGAACATCACGTTACTGGGGCATACTCGGCCCAGTGGCGGCACGCGATTGGATAAGCCATGACCATCAAAGAAATCTTCGACACTATGGATTACGGCCCGGCCCCTGAAAGCAGCGTCGAAGCGCTGAAATGGCTCGCAGATCGCGGTGGCATCGCAGGTCACTATATCAACGGGACATGGGGTGCGCTGCGCGATGACTTTGCGTCCAACAATCCCGCCACTGGTGAGAAACTCGCAGGTGTGACAAAGGGCACAGCCGAGGAAATCGACCTCGCCGTCGCAGCCGCCCGCAAGGCACAGCCAGCTTGGGCCAAGTCCGGCCACAAACGCGCCCGCGTGCTCTATGCCATCGCGCGTCTAATGCAGAAACACAGCCGCTTACTGGCTGTGATGGAGACGCTTGATAACGGGAAACCGATCCGCGAAAGCCGCGACATTGATGTGCCTTTGGCGATCCGGCATTTCTATCACCACGCAGGTTTTGCCCAGTTGATGAAAGCCGAACTACCGGACCGCGAACCTTTGGGAGTTTGCGGTCAGATCATCCCGTGGAACTTTCCGCTACTAATGCTGGCTTGGAAAATTGCCCCCGCCTTGGCGATGGGAAACACCGTCGTGTTGAAGCCTGCCGAGTACACATCGCTTTCGGCAATGGTCTTTGCTGAAATCTGCGCGGAGGCTGGCGTCCCACCTGGTGTTGTCAACATCGTGACGGGCGACGGCGAAACCGGTGCTGCACTGGTCGATGCCGCAGTCGACAAAATCGCATTTACGGGCTCAACCGAAGTCGGCCGCATCATCCGCAAGGCAACAGCGGGATCTGGCAAGGCACTTTCTTTGGAACTGGGCGGAAAGTCCCCCTATATCGTGTTCGAAGATGCCGACATCGACAGCGCCGTTGAAGGGCTGGTCGATGCGATCTGGTTTAATCAAGGCCAAGTTTGCTGCGCGGGATCGCGGTTGCTCGTGCAAGAAGGCATTGCAGATCGGTTCTATGCCAAGCTAAAAACCCGTATGGACGGGCTGCGCATCGGTGATCCGCTGGACAAATGCATCGATGTCGGCGCAATCGTCGATCCAGTTCAGCTGGCGCAGATCACAGCAATGGTCAGCGCCAACACCGAGGGCGAAATCTATCAAGCATCTGCACCGGAAGGGTGCTTTTATCCTCCCACGCTGATCACCGGACTTTCACCAGCGTCCACGTTGATGCAGGAAGAAATCTTCGGGCCGGTCCTCGCTGCCACGACGTTCCGCACCCCGTCCGAGGCGGTCGAGATCGCCAACAATACTCGCTACGGGCTGGCGGCCTCTGTTTGGTCAGAGAATATCAACCTTGCTCTCGACATAGCACCGAAACTGGCTGCCGGAATTGTCTGGGTGAACGGCACCAACATGATGGACGCCGCCGCCGGTTTCGGTGGCGTGCGCGAAAGCGGCTTTGGACGCGAAGGCGGCTGGGAAGGGCTGGCGGGCTACACAAAACCCAAAGGGTCAGCCAAACCTCTTCAACAAATCGAGGCTTACACAACCGAAGACGGGCACCCTGCCGATCCTCTCGACCGCACAGCGAAACTCTATATCGGCGGTAAACAGGCACGCCCCGACGGCGGCTATTCCAATCCGGTTTACAGCCCGCGGGGCAAGCTTTTGGGGCACGCATCCATCGCCAACCGCAAAGACATCCGCAACGCGGTTGAGGCATGCAATGCTGCAAAGGGATGGTCCAAGACCACAGGCCACTTGCGTGCTCAGATTCTTTACTACATTGCTGAGAATCTCTCGGCGCGGACCGACGAATTCGCCACGCGTATCAACCAATTGACCGGTGGTCGCAGCGGTGCAGATGAAGTTGAAACATCCATCCGGACGCTCTTCACCTATGCGGCTTGGGCGGACAAATACGATGGTCAAGCGCATGGCGTACCGATACGAGGCGTCGCACTGGCGATGAAGGAACCGGTCGGCAACATCGGCATTCTGTGCGATGACGCAGCACCACTACATGGGTTGATCAGCGCTATGGCTCCTGCAATCGCCATGGGCAACCGCGTGATCCTCGCTGCCAGCGAGCCTTTCCCGCTTGCTGCAACGGATTTTTACCAAGTTCTGGAAACATCCGACGTGCCCGCGGGGGTCGTGAACATCATCACAGGCTCCCATGAGGAGCTCGCGCCGACCTTGGCAAAGCATCTCGACGTCGACGCCGTATGGTCGTTCTCCAGCAGCGATCTCAGCGCCACAATCGAAAAGGCAAGCGCAGGCAATCTCAAGCGGACATGGGTAAACAACGGAACCGCGATGACACCATCAACGGCTGACTATCTTGCTGCCAGCACCGAGATCAAGAACATCTGGATCCCCTACGGCGAATAACCCCGCCATCTTCTCATGTTCCAAAATGCCTCGGGGAAGCGAAGCGGGGGCAGCGCCCCCTACCGCTTATCCTTTGCGCGCCATGTACCCAGCCAACGCGACAGACGACCCTTGCGTTCAGCCACACCCGCCTGAACTTCATCGTACTGCTCGCCCGCGGCATCAAGCAGCGGATCAACCGAACGTTCGCGGAACTGGCGCCACATCGCGCGAATAAACAGGACCGCAGCCATCAAGAAGATAAAGAAGAAGATGTTGAACCACGGAATGATCCTGACATCCGGCCCCGGCACAGTGCGCACCCCTACCGCATTAGGATAAATACTCGCCCAACGAATACGCCAGCCATAATGGGTCACAACAGCCCATTCATCGCCCCGCGCCAGATTGGCAGCTTCGGCCTGCAAGTCGGAACTATCAAACTTGAAGTAGGGCGGCCAAATCCAGCCAGTGTCTTCGTTGCGGTAAACCATTACGCCTTCGCTCTCGCGGGGTAAGAAACCTAACAAGAAGGTCTTTTGCTTCTGGGTGTTGATCAGACGCAAATCACGCGTTGGCTGTTCCGACGCGCCAGAGTCAGCCTGCGCATAAAAAATACGGTTGTAAGCGCTGAAGTCGGTCCGGATAATCTCGGTCGATGTCACTCTGACGACATCATGCTGTGGCAGGACATAGTGGAAAAACAGCCCAGCAATCAGTAGTGCCAATAGACGAACAATGGTTTTGAAACGTTTCATATCGAAATCCTCAGTTCGCGTTAATCGTATAGACTATCGCGGCAATCACAACGGTCGGCACCACATAGACCAAACCGATAAGCTTGGGCCGGATTGAATTATTATAGGCTTGCATGCCGTCGGTGACGAAAGCGTCACGTTCACCCGGCGCGCCCCCGTCTGGATGTTCTTCGTCGAATGTGTCTTCCAGCCTTTCCTTGCGGACAGACCGCGAATACAACGAGACCGAAAAATAAATGACTGTCAGGCCAATGAAGCCGAAAACGACTAGTTTGATAAATCCCATTAGTGTCTCCCTCTTGCAACGGCACCCCACGGCCCGACACGCGAGATCAAATCAGGCTGCCTAACCACGGGCATTTCCATCATAGGCGCCTCATGCCCGAACAGCGCATCGCGTGTCCCTGCCTTATCGACTTGGTACTCTCGGTCAAGAAAATCAACGACATAGGCCCGCTTTTCATCCGGCCAGCTAGCATAAGCGCGGTAGAAAACCTCCTTATGACATATAAACAACTGACGGATATCCAGCGGCGTCAACTCTGCCAGCAACATGTTCACAAGATCAGCATCCAGATGCGACTTTGCGCGCAGCGTGTAGAAATACGCGGGATGTTCCGAGGTGATTTTTGGCCATGGCCCGTCTTCTTCTGCCCAGCGCAATAACGCTGCCAAACCTTGCCATGCCTCGGGCAACCGATCCGCATAAGCGCGGCCCAACCTGCGTAAATCTCTGCGCGTCGCACCTGCCAGATTCTCTTTCATCTCTACGGCAACAGAGGCCACGATGAAATCCATCTTCTGGTGCAGGATCGCGGCAGCATCCACGCCGCGCGCATCCAAGATCGGTTCGACAAGATCATTCAGCGTCAGAAATTTGGCGATGGCAGAACGATCATTCAAATCAAAGGTAAAGGGCGTCGGCAAAGGCCCGACTTCCTCTTTTGGCTGCGCAACAATCGCCGCAGGGTGCGGAACGCCACGAAAGATATACATCCCGCCAAAATGATCGGTCCAAAAGTTTTCTTGCCCAAAAGACATCTGCCGCAATGCCACCGGATTGCGCACCACATCCCCCGTTTGCTTGGCCATTCCGATCATGTCCGCGATTAGAACATCATTGTACCATCCATCCGGCTCTGTTTTGAAACGATCAATCATCTCGCCAAGCTTGGCTGCCGCGGCAACAGTGCCGATTGTCGTATCCGCCTCAATCGCGACCTTGCGGATATCGAAAAGCTTGGCTGGCGTATCCGCGACATAGACAGAATTCACCAGTTCACCCGCGACTGCATCACGGGCAGTCAAGGCAAAGAGCTCCGCTCTGTTTTCCTCAATGAACTGCCGCAGAATTCCGCGCGAGGTCGAGAATTTTGCATTCAAGAGCGGCGCCGTCGCCTGTTCGGTCGTGAGCAAAATGAACTGTCGGTTGACGCCCTTGTGGTTAAGATAAAGGTCATCTCCCAATTCATCGCCAATCTCTGGCGAATATCCCGAAATATCAATATGAAACACATTTAACGATGTTTCTTGCCCTGTGAGGTGTTTTAGCGCACGATTATAGCGCTCGACCAAGATCGGTGAGTCCACTCGGATCAGGTTGCCAAACATCAGCCCTTTTTCGATCAACCGATGCATCTTACCAAGTCTCCTCCACCCAATTGCGGGGTAATGCCGCCACAGACAAAACCATGATCGGTGCCCAAATGATTGCTGCGATCAGCCCGCGCTGGCCGAAGAAGCCGATGTTCGCGGCAATCCCTGACTGCCTGATCTCCGAAATCGGCACGCCTTGCCAAATATAAAGCAAAACGAAGAAGGCCGTGGACAACAAAAACAGGATAACTGTCGACAAAAGCGCATTTAACATAAGCGGTTTCACACCTTCTGGCAGCAATAGCGCCAACACACGCGGTACGGCAAACGCTAGGCCCGCCAAAACTGCTGCTGGCATGATCAGACTATTTGATAGCATACCACTCATTGCGCGCTCAGCCCTTCTCTTTCAGATACCGTTTCTTGGCGATTTCCTGACGGCCAAAATCACGGACCATATTCTCGATCGCCACTTCATCGGACTTATCCGCATAGCGGAATTCACTGTCGGCGTAGCGGTTGATCTCTTGGATCACCATGTCCACCGTGATCGGCTGTCGTAGCTCGGATATCATGCCCTTTTTGGTGTCATAATCCTTGAAAAGGAACAGATCAGGGTCTTCCATCCACTCATCGGGCAGTTCAAAGTCCATTGCGCGCACCTTGACGGCATCCGTGATGTTCTTGATCGCGCGACCTGTGAACCGCGAGTCCGCTTCCTGAATACCCTTCAAATAGGTGCCAAGCTTGGCAATCGTGTCCAGATCACCAATCTCACTCTGCACACGCTCAAAAACACGCTGCAACCCTTCTTCATGCGGGCGGGCGTGACTGTCAAAGGATGCTGCAACCGCTTTCTTGATCTCTTGCGCGCTGAACACGTCATGCGCACCAACAGGAATGTCGTGGTTCTTGCCCATCAACAGATAAAGGATATCAATGTAGTCCTCACGCGTCTGCGGGCCGTCCACTAAGAAACGCGCACCAGCGCGCTGGCGCAACGCATCATCCACATTCTCTGGATAGTTCGAAAACATGCCAAAGGTGCAATTGCCGCGAACAACAGTGTTGGCGCCAGCAAAACTCTCCATCAAGACGGCGGTGATTTCCAACTGACCAGCCGAAGATTGGCGATCGCCGCGTTTGCCCGCCAATTGGTCAATATCATCAATCGTGCCAAACCCGATCACGCCCGGATCCAGCACGTTGTTGATAAACGCCTTGGCATTCTGACCCGATTTACCCTGATAGCTATCGATATTATCGGTGCTCAGGTTCTGGTACCGAAAAGGATAACTCGCTGTCTGACAATACTCGCTCACCAGCCCTGCCATCATCTGGATCAGCGTCGTTTTGCCTGTGCCCGGTGCGCCATCACCCATGAAAGTAAAGATAAATCCGCCCAATTCAGCAAAGGGGTTCAGCTTGCGGTCAAAATCATAAGCCATCAACATTTTGGACAGTTTCATCGCCTGATACTTGGCAATGTGATTACCCACGACCTCGTTGGGTTTCTTGAAGGTCATTGTCAGGGTCGAGCCCTTGGCCTTGCGTGCAGGTGTAAAGCCCTGAACGACAAAATCATCGGCCTCCACACGCCATGACGCGGCATTGAATGACGCCAACCTACCTGCGGTAGACGCGCGCAATGACACTTTCTCCATCAACTGCTCTGCATAAGCCAGCATGGTCGCGATCAATGATGGCTCATCCTTGGCAAATTGGCCCAGCTTCTGATCCAACTCCCAAATCGCACCATGTAAGGCAAGCGGGGCATTGTCGGTCAAGACCTCGTCTACGCTGCCGACATCAACACTCTCTTCCCCAGCTTGGGTGGCCAACAGAAAGGACGTGGCATTTGCAAAAGTATAAAGTGCCACCAGCGATTCAGCCGCCAAATACTCAGTAAACTCAACGGACCGATCCTGCGGCAGCCGACCTTCCAAATTTATTCGCTTCAATTCGGTCAACGCCGTCTGATCTGAAAACGCATCCGCCACAGTCAACGCAACCGACAAAGCACGCCGCAAAGCATGCGCAACTGCCGCCTGCGCTGGGGACGTCAACGGATCATCATCATCCGTTTCAGCGATCCGGTCCAACAGACGGACACCACTCGCCGGGGCCGAAGTACGCGACAGCAAACCAGGCGTGGTTGAGCGAAACCGTCTGCGGGTCGCCACAACATCTGGCGACTTCTCCGGCGTCTCTAGCGACAGCCGCGCTTTGGCCAAACGCGGACTATGATCCAGATGCATCAACATCTCCGCCGCAGGAATGTAATGCTTGCGGATATCGTCCTCGCGCAGCTCCATCTGATCGCTTGATTGGCTCATCTTTTCCTCATCATCTTGCCCGAAGGACTCCCGCCGGAGGCTCCGCACCTAAACATATCTAACACCATCAAAGGCTCCGAGCGCCGTGGTGTAATTCGCGTAAGGCGGGTCTTGACCCACCCTACCTGTAACTCAACACACGGCCCGTTTCGCTCACCACAAACTTGCGCACATCACGAAACCCCGCCGGGTTCCGTTCTGCCAAAGCTTGATAGGGGCGCTCTGGCATGATCAAAGACCGCTGCATGCGGGACGCACCAGTTTCCGCACCACCGCCTTCAAAGGGATCAAGCGCAAAAATCTGGCGCTCCACTGATCCAAACCAGCCGGATTTCACGTTCTCAACACGCTCTGACACCAGCTCTTCTTCGGTCCAAACCAAAGCCCAATCTTCACCCAAAGGGGCATTCGCCTCTTTCAGAACATCACGCAACGGCCCTGTCTGACGGGTAAACGCATTGCTATACATCGGTCCAATGTGGAACCGGCGCAGCCGGGTCGGATGCAAATCATCAAAATCCTCATCAAACCCTTTGGCAATCGTCAGCAACTTCAAATGAGCCAATGATTGCGCCATCAGATGCGCCTGTGCCTCGGGCCAACGATACTGATCCTTGGGCAGACCAGTGCGCCCCGTATCCTCAACATCCATCAAATAGATCGTGGGTAAATTGACCTGACTGTCATAAACAGCCCAATGCACCAAGAACCGACGCCGATCGCCCTCATTACCCAACCAAAGGCATTGCGGATCATTGCGCGCCCAAAACTGATCTCCGCGCGACAATTCTTCATAATAAAGCCGCTGTGACAGTGCGTATTGCAGCTTCGAAGGGATCTCTTGCTCACTTAAGATCACCCGCACCATCTGGTCTTTCAAAGACCCTATGCTCGGCTGCGATTCTAAATGACGATCCGCTTGCAGCGCATCATTCGCCATCTCCAACAGCTCTTGATAGACGGGAAAGCCGCTTTCACGTCGGTCAAAAGTCAACTTACCGGAATGGGCAAATCGCCCTGCAAAATGATACTTGTGCGCCAGTGCCGTAAATGTCCAATTGAGCCCGATCAGATAGCGCGCCATCACCTCGATCTCTTTGCGATCAAAACGGCCTTCCGTTTCCATCGTCGCGGCAACCTTGGTCAGATAGCCCGTGATCTTGGCGAACTTGTCAAAATACCTGCGCGTGACGCGGGTATCTTCGAGCTTCATATGGTCGGCTTGGAGGTCAATCTGGGTCATAGCCAGAGCTATCCTAAGCAGATCAAGCCTGATCCCCATATTGATTGCTATCGTGCTTCTTCACGATCTCTTGGAACCGGCGGACAAAGCGTTCATCCGCATTCGCTTTCTGCTCCAAAACCTCGCGGGCAAAGACCATGTGATCTTCGTGGGCTTCCAACATATCCGCCATCCGCGCGTTCGTGGCAGAACCAATCGCCGCCATTGCTGACTGCGCCTCTTGGTCTGTTTTCACACCAATCTCGTTGATCTGGTGGGCCACATCCTGTTGTTGCGCGGTCTTCAATGACTTCGACAAAGCATCGTACAGCACAACACGCTGTTTGGTGTCTGTCTGCAATTTGTTGATCAAAACCATCTGGGTCGCCGCTTGGTTCTGCAAGCTATCGATCCAGGTCTTACCCTTTTCAATGTAGCGCTCCAAAGTCTGGCTCTTTGCCAGCTGCACCTGCTCATTCTGAACCATCTCATTGTACTGACCATTCAACGTGGCCAGCTCTGTTTCCAACTTGGTGCGGGCCGCCGCATCTTGCTCAACAGAAATCTTGTTTTCTAATGTGATAATTGCGGGGTCCATCTCAAGGATATCCGCACGCAAGGCTTCCAATTCACCCACGGTCATTTCACGCTCTTCCAGTGTACCGCTGAGGTTCGTCTCAACGCTCACTTTTTGTTCGTTCAGTACACCCAGCTGACCTTCAAGCAGTTTCATAATGACATCAGATTTACTGATCAAATCCTGCAATTTGTCATCAATGGACGCTGTGCGCATCCGTTCTTGGCGCATACTATCCGCCTTACCCTTACTGAAAAATCCAATCAGGCTTTCCATGCCCGTCTTGGATCGCATCTCGTCAAAATCTTTGGAAAAAGCGCTCGTGACGTCATCAAGACCCATGATTAGTTCAGCAATATTAGCATTCATAAGCTCGGTATGGGCGTGGACATCCTCAAGACTGGCGTTTTCGATATCAACCGAGATATCCGTCCCTTCCGCCATCTTCGTGCGCGCAACTTCGATACGGCTGGTTAGTTCTGAAATCTTGCTTTGGGCTTCGGCAACCTGTGCCTTGCTGTTCTCAATCTGTGTCTCAAAATTCGCCATATACAATACCTCTTTTCTTCTTTGATAACAGTTACGTAGGTAACGTTGCCGTCGATTTCAACAATCGGCCATACCAAACCACGCCGTTTCAAGCGCAAGTTTGAACGGGTCGGGTCATAAAGAAAAGGGTTTATACGTCGTCCAACTGTGGCGGCCGGTCATTGGCCAGCGCGTCTTCACCCAACAGCTCTTCAGCTGAAATAATCTTGGGCGGCAATTCAATTCCACGTTCAAAATTCTCAGGGTCAACGCGCATCGACTCTTCCGGCGACCGGATGACCACTTTCATCGGTGCTTCGATTTGATTGTAAAGGTGGATCACATCTTGATTGAACATACGGATACAACCCGCAGAACCCGAGTTACCA
>Ga0209199_1004278_pt1 | contig 13230 bp, 20 predicted proteins | sample COGITO_mtgs_1105_7_FD_184805 | JGI IMG/M metagenome (GOLD analysis project Ga0209199, IMG submission 184805) | Pelagic marine microbial communities from North Sea - COGITO_mtgs_110523 (SPAdes) (version 2) | ecosystem: Environmental > Aquatic > Marine > Epipelagic ...
ATTCTGACGTTAATGATCTTATTGACAGCTTGCTATACAAAGGAGACTAATTTAGTCAGGAGTGATGATATAAATCATTATTGTAATATCTATCAAAAAATACCAAATCATGTTTTGTTAAAATTTAAAGATTCTATATTTACATTAGAAGATTTAACAGAGATAGCGACAAACGAAAAGCAATATTTAAAAAGAAAATGCCATGAAAATTAATATTATATTAATCTATATAGTTGCTTATATATACGTTGCTTTACTTATATTAGTAGCTATTTGCCCCAAGGTGTATGCTGTAGAATACAAGCCATTTATTGGTAAATCATTAACTTACTACAACACAGACAATACCCAGATCAATAAGAATGAGCATCTAGGCAGCCTAAAAGACCAGTTCAAAAGTGGCCATATAGGTTTATCTATATTTGAAGATAATAGTTTTATAAGTTGTGCTAGTAATAGACTTTTTCAACAGCCTACAGAAATTAGATTCTTAAATGGTAAGGTAGAAAGAAAAACTTTAATTGATAGTTGTTCCTTAGGTAATTCTATTCCCACAAAAGTTGGTAATTTTTCTGCGTCAATAGTATTAGCGAGCGTTAATGTTTATGATAAATTTAATGGTATAACAACCAGTACATCAGCATTAATTAAAGGTTTGAGTGGTGGAATATTTAAAGATAAAAACTACTACGGTGTGTACTGGTTTGATCGCAATAAAGAATTGGGGTTTAAAGATGCTTTTGGAATAGTTTACAATAGATACTTTTAAAAATGGACGATGAATTAATTTTTTAAATGAATAGAATATTTAGCTTTACAGTATTAATAATACTATCTTGTCAAAGTTACGCTAATTCTTTTAATGCTAAATACATTAAAAATTATGATGGCGACACAATAACAGTAGATCTTGATTGTGATACTGATTTTTTTTGTAAAGACGTAAAGGTTAGATTGTTCGGACTAGATACCCCAGAAATTAGAACCAAAGATAAATGCGAAAAAGCTAAAGGATATAAAGCTAAACAATTTGTAAAAGATAGATTATCTAATGCTAATAAGATTGAGTTAAAAGATTGTGCCAAAGGTAAGTATTTTAGATTGGTATGTAATATTATCTATGATGGTAAAAACTTATCTAAAGAGCTATTAAAATGTAAGTTAGCTTATCCTTATTTAGGAGGTACTAAGCAAAAAATTAATTGGTGTAATAATGACTAGGTATTTAGAATCAATCACAACTAAAGATTTCCATTATAGTGAGTTTTTTAGAAGCAGTACCGCTAGGCAAAATAATATAGATAATTCTACTCGTAATAGATCTATACTTAAAAATCTTAAATTTACAGCTCAACAGCTACAAAAAGTTAGAGACTTATTAGATAAACCAATTATTATAACTTCGGGGTTTAGGTGCGAATATTTAAATACATTGGTATCCGGTTCTACTGGCAGTTATCATTTAATTGGTTCAGCCGTTGATTTTGTATGTCCAGAATTTGGAGAACCCAACGATGTAATAAAGGCTATTCAAAAAAGTGGTATAGAAGTAGATCAATGTATCGCTGAATATTCGGGGAAAAGTAGATGGGTTCATATATCTTTTTTAAAACAACCCCGAAATAAATTTCTAATTTACAGATACGGTAAATATACTTTACTTGATTGATACCTGGTATTATGTTTCCTTCTCCATTGCAAAGTATAACAAGGCTAAAGCATCAGCCTCATTATCATCTTTAGGGTTATGCCCTAAATCTTGAACCGCCTTTATTACTTTTTCTTTATTGGCGTTACCTTTCCCAGTTATAAATTTTTTGATGGTACCTACGGCTACCCCTTCATAAGGTATCTTATTATCTTCACAAAACATAGTAAGGGTTGCCTTGAATCCACCGTAGCAGTGAGCAGCATCTGTGCCAATATGCCTACGCACTTCTTCAAAATAAACTACATCAACCCCCAGCATTAATTTGTTCTGTATGTCTTGCAAGTGGTTACGGAAATTAAAGAATCTACGGTCAGCACTTTGAAAGCGAGTAGCCTTGAAACTCTTACTAGAAGATTGAATACTCCCCTTCGAGGTCATAGCAATTCCAGTTGTGGTGCCTAGGTCTAAAGCGAGTATTGTTTTAGTCATCGAATGTTTTAATTAATTTATCTAAATACCACTTGGCTTTTTTAAGATCCTCTACTCCATTTTTATGGTCAGCTCTTGAAACATACTTAATGATATTCCCTTTGCAGTAGCCAGCCAATTGTTCCGGTGATGTTTTTGCGGTGATAAAATCAAAAGTTTCTATACCGCCTACCTTGTAATGGTCCGGGTTTATGTTGTCAGGTTCAAGGTTGTCCGTGTCAAGGCAGTGTTCACTACAGTAAACAGGCGCCCCTTCGTATTTAACCCAACCGGAACCTCTATCAAAAAGTTTATCACACTCTTTTTTATTACATATCATAATTTAATTATCAAATTTTTAAAATAGTTTTCCAGTCCATATCTTTATAGGTTCCCCTAAAGTCCATATAGTTATCTATGTCAAAGAGCTTTCGCCTTTTTATATCTATTAACGCATATCGCCTAGGCATTAGTCTAGTGTCACTAGTCAATACAGCTCTAGCCACCATCTCTCCGTCTATGAGTATTTCTTTTTGGTTATTTAAACTTACTTTCATAATTTATTTTTTATAATTAATACCAGACCAACCTTCCGCTTCCACGGGACAGTCAGTCGCCCAATCTGGTGTTTGTGACATGAGCTCACAAAATCTTATTAAAGGGCTTATCATACTAGTATGATCTTGCCTTGGGTGTTCCACAATCAATTCATCATGCACCGAAAGTACAATCTCAAAGCCAGCTTTCTCAATCCGGATCATAGCTTCAGCCATTAGATCTCTGGCAACTGCTTGAGTTATATTCTCTACTAGCTTACCACCATACGTACCGTTGCGGAATGCTTTACCATTCTTCTCAGCCATATAACTTAGTTCGATACTCATACCCCAGTCAGTTTCTTTCTCCCGAAGCTCAGGCTTATAATAGTGGAGGCATCTACCGCTTGGTAATTGACACTTCAAGAAATCATCCTCAGTAAACCAAATGGTTTTGCCTGCTGTAATTTTTTTACCAGTACGTACGGCTGTGTGAGCAGCTTTCTCCTGGTCTTGCCAAAGGGATCTTACATCATGGTAGGTGGAGCGGTAAGTATTGATGGCTGTTTTAGCCAGGCCCTCATGTACTTTAATCCCCCAACTCAAACAAGTTTCAAAGAACTTAGGTGCGCCCATACCGTAGCCTGCTCCTAGTATTGCAGCCTTTCCTAACTGCCTCTGCTCAGGAGTTACGTCTTTAACATCTACTCGGTATATGTTTGAGGCCATGTCTTTATATAGATCCTGCCCTTGTCTAAACTGGTTAAGCATTTTCTCACTACCAGCTAACCATCCTAATACCCTAGCCTCAATAGCTGCAAAATCTGCTACCAAGAACTGCTTACCCTCTGGGGCTTTAACCATCCCTCTTATAGCTCCGGACATAAAACCCATCACATCTCCGGTGAGCATCTCTACTGCTGACAGGCTACCTTGTTTGATTAGATTAATAGCTGTAGCCATATCTTTAATGTTACCTCTAGGTAGGTTCTGGAACTGGACTAACTTACCAGTCCATCTACCTGTGGAAGCACCGTGGTACATAAGTACATCTCGGATCCTACCATCTGGTGCAGTAGAGTTCTTCATAGCTTCGTACTTAGCTGTAGAAGTTTTACTAAGACCTTGGCGTATCTCTAATAATCTTTTCACCTTAGCATCTTTAATATTTGGTAGCGCTTTAGCAACATCATCCTTAGTTAATCCAGTTAAGATCTCCCCTCTACTTGCGGACCACTCTAATATCTTGGCTCTCTGTCCAATGGTTTGGATAGCCCCTTCTGTTATTATATCTATCTCGGCTGCTAATTTAGTTGTATATTCAGAGAGGATTTTTAACGCTGCATCCACGGTATCAATGTCTATTGGTACCCCACGCATATTAATCTTTTGGTCAAGCTGCCATACTGCTAACTCTTTAGCTGGTAAGTCTCCTAACCTTTTTGATAGTGCGTGTTCTGATTCTACATCTGACTTGCAGTATTTATATAAGGTTTCAAATTTATCTGGGTGATCTTCTTTTTCAAAGTATATCTTGGTACCTTTAGTTCTTGGCTTACATAATTGTAACATCACTCTCCTACCCTCATCATCTTTGGTAACATCAAGGCCAAGTGTTTGACCTGCCCCGCCTAATGATCTCGGTAGTGCGTGGTATGCAGCTTTAGAAGCTGAACATCTCCATTGCTCTGGTTTTATCTCTGGCCAACCATAGCGCTTAACCATTATGTTTTGCCATATAGCTTTCTCAAAGAAAGCGTTATGTGCTTCTACCTTAGTCCCGCTAGGTAACCAATTGTGCATCGGCCTATCTCGTATATCTTCCGGTGTGTATAGCTGCAACGTGCCATCAGAATACTTAACAGCCAAGCAAAGAACCTCAGTAGTTGGGTGCAACGAGTACACCCAACTACCGGTTTTCTTTAAGTCAGCTTCGGATCTTGTTTCGAAATCTATGCTGATCATACTAACCTAATAGATTTGATTGTTGGTAATTAGCTGGGTTATCCTGCTCATCATCAATAACATCAAACTCATTTTCAGGGGAAACCTTAGCATCTCCACCAAAAGGCTCACCATCTTTAACTTTCTGAACATTGATTAGATAAAGAGTAATCCCTTTACTTCCATCAACATCATAAGCAAAAGGTTTCAAGCTGGCTCTGATATAACACCCACCGTAGATCTCGCTTTCATCTAAGATTGGTTGAGTTTGAGCATCAACTACCCCTGGCTTGCGAGTATTCTTAGTTGTGATAAAGAAACAACCGTGGTACTCATCACCGTAAGGCTCACCAGTTTTTGGCTTAACACCATCACCATCTTTGATAGGGCTATGAAGAACCTTGGGTCTTTTAGCCCCCCATTTTTCTTTAATGGTTTCTTCTATAGCTGCTTTTAATTTACTAAGGTCAATCTTCTTATCAAAAAGAATGTCAGTAGAATACTGCATCTTACCGCTCTTAGCATTTAGTTTAGGTTTTAATAGATATGTGTAAGAAGCTTTTCCTACTGGGGTTACATAGTTTGACATGGTTTTACGTGTTTTAAAGTTAAAAAATTATTCTGAAATCACCGTGAAATCAGATTCTCAGGTTGGTAATACTTCCGGCCTCTTATCGCTAAGAGGTACCATGGTATTACCGGTATCAGGTGTCTCACAAAGTGAGGCCACCAAATCTTTACCCACAAGCTTCTCTAGTTGAGCTGGGGATTTTAATTTTGGCTCGGTATATATTAGAGCAGTGTTATCAAGGTTTGATTCCTCTTCCACCATATACCGAACAGTGCTTTCGTCAACTTTCCATTTACGGTTAGCTCTCTTCTTCACAAGCTTATACCCTTCAATGGTTCTTCCGCTCTCTAATTCATTGAAGGCAAAAGCTTCTACTGACTTAACCCAAGAGGCTAACATTGGTGCTGATTCTAAAACCCTTTTGAGGTCTGCCTTTTTTAGAGTGTCTGGCTCTGGTAATATTATAGCTCCATCACTAAACTCTGCCTTGGCAACTTCCAAAGCTCTTTGCTCTAGCTTCGGACAGACCGCAGCCGCATCACAAAAAGTACACCAATCGCCCTCTTTAAATTTAGGGTTCTTAGCTTGAGTAGCTTTAATTCCTTTCTTTAAAATCTTAGCATACTTTTCTAAGTAGCCTACTGTTGTGATCCAAGACTTAACAGCTTCACCTTCAGAGTTTGGTTGCACTATGGTTAGTTTAATCTGACTCTCTGGGTGAAGATCATGTATGTGTGCTGCTCCTAACCCGTAGTAAGCTAGTTGCTTATTCTCCTCCGGGGATACAGACTTATAACCATTTTTGTAATCAATTACCTCTAACATCCCCAGTACATTAGAATATATACTAGCATCATTAGTACCAAACATATCTTCATGTACAAAATCTAAACTAAATTTAGTTTCAATAAACATCTCTCCTAGTTTAGATTGCTGGCGTACATAATTCACATATACCTCTACCCCATCAATCATGGCTTGATCAACTGGGTATTTGGTACCATCATCTAAAGTAATATCTTTACCTAGATAAGTTTGAGGTTCCCCCATATCCAGGAGAGCCAACTCACCTAATTTGTGAGCTGCTGTTCCTTTGGTAGCTGCACTACTGCTTGGTTGTGGTGGTACTGTCTCGGATAGCTGAATGCTACCCGGACAATTTAACCAACGCTCCGCAGAAGATGCTCCATATTTTGAATGTAATTCTGGCATAGCTATTGTTTAATTTCATTTAATTTGATTTAATAATTCCTCATACTTCTCTTGAGGTACAGCAGGGAAAGTTTTATAGCCACCTAAAGATTCAAGTATGGTTGCTAGTACTGACTCCCCATATGATTGGATAAAAGCTACTAACTCTTTCATAACTTCTTCTTTGGTCGGTAGAATTTTTTCAGCTACAGGTACGGTTTCTAGCTTCTCTACTTCTACGTCTGGTTCTACTTTAACCTCAACAGGTTTATCTATTTTTATTACTTTTTTAACTGGTTTTACTTTCTCTACTACAGTTTCTTTTACTTCCGGAGTTGGTTGTGGTCTAAGGTCCATGCTCATTTGACCAGAGATCTTATCCTCTTCCAAAGCTACTAACCTAGCTATGCCATTAGCAATGTTGCCTAGTAGTTCTGTATTAAGTGTTTCAATTGCAACTGAACAATTGTTTTTCATCCGTATTAGTTCTTCAACTTTTTTAATATCCATAGTTTATTTTTATTTTAAGATTAAATTATTAATTAATAGTTGGGCTTGTGTATCCCGGTAGATCCAACGTGGGCTTTTTCTTAGCTGTTTTAAAACCTAGAAGCCAACGCTGAACACAGAGATCCATCTCTTTTGGATGCTTTAATATGTCGTAAGCATATTGAAGAGTCCAATTTTCTTCACCTCTACCACCTTTAGAAGTGTCATTTATTTGTACCTTAATTATATCCATTACCGCGGTTTTGTTTTCACCTACCTGTGCCAAAGTCTTAGTCTTTATAAACTTTATGTGCATGTGGTTTTGAAAGTGCTTCTTAAACTCTTTCATTAATTTTGGTATGTCTTTATGTTCGATGTCCATTAGTGTTACGCTCATAGTTATTGCATTATTTGGTTAATTAAATCGTTCGTCATACTTAGCCAATATCTTATCAGCCCAGTTAATTGCTGTGCTAATATCTTTGCAGTTTGTGGCACCGGCTACGTGAGCGGCAGCTAATGACCACACTTTAGCCCTATCCATCTTATTAGATTCTTTGATTTCAAGTTTAGATAATCTTGGAACTATGCTTTTAATCTCCTGTTCAATATCCTTGAGCTGTTCATTAACTTTAAATCTTTTTGTTTTATCTACCATTTTATTGCATTATTTGATTAATTGTTTTCTCCTTATCGAAGATAGATTTAAGCATAGTTTCATCCAAACTTTTCTCTACGACTAGGAACTTGGCAGTTACATTGTGCTTCTGTCCAATACGGTGACAGCGATCTATCGCTTGGTTAATCTCTCCCGGTACCCAACTGGATTCTACAAATACTACATCACTAGCTGCGGTTAGTGTTAGGCCAGTACCTGCGGCTTGTATTTGTCCTATAAAAACCCTGACTCCCTTCTTGTTCTGGAAGTCATCTACTGCTTTTTGTTTATTAGCCAGAGTATGTTTACCTGTTAGAATTACCGGGTTAAATGCTGCTAACTTATATTTAAGGAAATTCATTACATCATGGTGGTAAGCAAAGATAACTATTTTATCTACACTTTCCAGCATATCTTTAATGTAGTTAGCGCTCTCATCTAATTTTAGCATGGCTAGTTCTCTTCTGATAGTGGCTAGTTCTCCCATATTACCTTGAGCAGGAGCTTTCTTTAGATTTTCTGCGGACATGAATTCTGTCTTAGCTATAATAATCTCTGCTTTTTTATCCATTTCAAAAGGTATAATCTGTATTGTTTTTTCGGGTAATTGTTTCATCACGTCTTTCTTTAAACGTCTTACCATGCAAGTAGCTCGTAACCTCACTCCTAACTCTTCTATATTGGCAGATCCACTAGTATCTAATCCCCATCTGCTATTGTAAGCGGCGCAGAAGCGGTAAGCATAGTTACGATAGTTCTCAAAGGGTTTTAAAGTATCTAATGAAAGTATTTTTAGCAAAGAATATAGCTCAATTGGACGATTAAGCATAGGCGTTCCTGTCAAAAAAATTTTCTTATCTACGTCACGGGCCAGTTTAGCTACGTTCTTAGTACGAACTGTCTTAGCATTCTTTAGGTAATGTGCCTCATCACATACCAACACATCTGGTTTAAATGCTTTTAGCTGATCCATAATTACTTTAGATTTAAGTAAGTCATAATTAACTATGATAGTATCGTGGCCCTCACCAGTTAGTATAGAATCCTCTATCATGAAGTTATCTTTACCCCCTGATATAACTCTAGTAGAGAAAAGTCCGGTTCCCCATTTGTGAAATTCACGCTCCCAGTTTAGTTTTAATGAGGCAGGGCAGATGATTAATCTTTTCTTATGGTTTGCAATGTTAAGGTATTCAATCACTTGTAGGGTCTTTCCTAGTCCCTGTTCGTCAGCTAGTAAGACATTCTTACGATCCAAAAGTTCTTCTACTCCTGCTTTTTGGTAATCAAATAGTTTATCAGAAATCCTTAAGTTTTTCCCTAAGAAATACTGGCTATAACTACTATCTACATTAGCAGAAATTAATCTTAATTCATCTGGGATATTTAAACCTGTTAGTTTTAGTTTTTCTACCGCAGTTACCGCAATGTAGAAATTGTTTGTGAACCACCGTTTGGTTGTAGATTCCCACTTAAACCCTGCTGCTTTGATGGCTTGGCGATCTCCGTAGCCGCAGGTGATATAATATTTGTTGTCTTCAAAAGTAATTTTCATAGTCATGTGTTTACGTGTTTTAAATTTCAGAAGATTAACATCCAAAAACGAATTAAAAATGTTAATCTTCCTTAGAACCCCGTTTATAATGTTTTATGTTCTCTTATGTATTAAAAACAATTTTTAACAAGGTTCGTAATAGATTGTACTTGTAAGAACTAGTAAGTCAAGTAATTATTTTAATTATCACACTTATTTATCCAGGTTCCTGTCAAAAAAATTTTCTTATCTAGATGATCTCCTAGAAAATTATCTAGATGATCATCTAGAAGATAGCTATCGTGGTCTTCGTTTTGATACTCTATCATCTCTCTGCAACCCTCAAGTTGGTCCTTTAGTCTATTAAGATCGTCTAGGAGGATTAATACTTTTATTCCCTCATTCATATAAAGTAATTATTTTAATTATCTCACTTCCACATCCAGTCTAGATGATCATCTAGAAGATAGTTATCGTGGTCTTCGTAGTTATCATATTCTAGCCAACCATTCTTTTTAGCTATCCAATCGGCCACTTCTATTTCTACTGGTTCCCCAATTGCGTAAGGAGGTAATATTATCCTGGCTTCTTGGTAGCCAAACATCCGTACCCCTGCACGTTACCTTTATAGCCTTGTCTGTTTTAAATCTTACTATTACTTCTATTTTCATTTCTTAAATCCTGATTGAGTTTTTCCATTAATTCTTATAGTAGTACGCTTCCATCCAAGGTGGCGGAGAATACTGCCTATTCGTTTCTGCTCTCGGAATCCGCAATTAACGATGTCTTTACCAAAAGCCTCTTCCCATATTTCATGTATGGTTATTTTATCTTTACCATTTTCATCTAGCCATTTATCTACTGTTGGTTCCCAATCATCTTGGTTAAACCTCTCTTCTTGTTTACTTATTGAAATCTTACTAGCCTCTTCATCATCTAGAAATAACTTTTCCCCTGCTTTAAATCTTGCTATAGCTTCTGCATAGAATAGGGGTAATGTTTCTTTAATCTGCTTGTAATCAATTTTTATAATCTCCACAGGCCACATTCTCCGGTTGCCAGTTTCATCTTGTAAGAATCTATCCTTATTTGTGGTCGCCATTATGATACATTGGCGAGGTAAATCTCTTGGTAATTTATCGTAAGGTAATCTATCTCTGTCGGTTCTCCTTGATAAGAAAGCTTTAACCTCATTTACATCTGCATTATTGAACATTGTCAGCTCTGCATTCTCTACTATCAACTTAGATCTCATCCGTAATATTACATCTTTGTTGTTCACATCCCCTAAATTATCTGTGTACCACTGCGGTTTTATAGCTATAGTTTCTAGCAGGGTAGATTTTCCTATCCCTTGTGCACCTATTAGGATTGGTAGATAATCAAACTTGATACCTGGCACAAAAATCCTAGCCACAATTGCAGTAAAAATCTTAATTCCTATTTGCTGGGTATAAGCATCATCCGTAGTGCCACAAAAATCTGGGAAGAACCTAGCTAATCTCTCTATACCGTCCCACGCTGGCAACTCATTGAAGTATTCTTTAACTGGGTGATATTCATTATCAAGAGAAACTGATCTTGAGGCTTCTAAAATAACTTGGGTACTTGGATCAAATCCGGTTTTGTTTAGCTCGGCTTTCATCCTTATTATATCATCATCATCTATCACCTTGTCTGTAGGGTCCGTCTTAGCCGGTTTTTTATGCCATAATGCCGGCTCTCTCCAAATAGTATCCATAGAAAATAGGTTTACTGCTAGTTTTCCTTTGAATTGGGGTAAGTTTTTAAGATAAATACAAGTGTTTTGAGTACCAAAGTTTGCTCTAGATACTGGACCAGTTCCATCTTTACCACCTCTTATTAACTGATCCGTCCATGGTGTAAGATCTTCTGCTTGCTCTATTACCTCTGCATCCTGCAATTTCTTTTCAACTGGTTGCTCTTGGAAGTCCACAGCTATTGATCTTGTTGGGGCTGTATTTTTCGAATACTTAAAAGCGTGTTTAATAGTAGATTGTAATACTGATGGGGATAAGATTGGTTGGTTGTGAGTTTGGTTATATGGTAGCAATAAATCATGAACCGTAGTATATGAAAGCCCTTGGTCTTTACCTATACACGCTAATCTGTAAGTGTTGTCAGATCTGTTACCTTCTAAATTAACATCTTGAAAGCTTAGTATTTCTTGAAAGGCTCTAACATCAGCGGTTGCATCTTTAGGTAGTGCCAAAGTTTGTGCTACATCTGGTGCTAATTTTATCCCATTTTCCCTGGATAAAATATCGTGCATCATCTCATCTGGCAAGTAAGTAAGCTCTTTAAAACCCCTTGTCATTATTGATAAGCTGTAACTATTACCATTTGGTAGTACAGAGGCCGGTATTACAACTTGTCTTTTGATAGATTTAAACTCTACACTTGGGAAATCTCTTAGGATATTCGATACAGGTAAATCTAAATACTTATCTTTTTTCTTATAATATAAATGTTTCCCTCCGCTGGCTGTATTAACTACAATAGAAGCATTAACTATTAAGTCGAATTTGTATTTCTCGGATAGTAAGTTTAAATTTTTGTCGCCAAGTTTTTCGCCGTCTTCACTGTGATTATCAACATCTACTATTATCATATTATCTGGTATGACAAAGCCAGCAGATAAGCATTTATCATATTCGCCATTGTCTAACTTAGCTTTTGATTGCTGTAATGTTGTTTTCTGCCAATTTTTACCAAAGGGTATTTTACCAGTTAATGGCGTGATTACTAATCCGGCTTTGTGATAGCTTTCTATTACTTGGGTTAATGGAGTGTTTCGTTTTTGAATTGTCATGTTTATTCATCGGTAGAAGTTGAGGAAATCATTGAGCGTTGGACAGCCATTGCGGCATTTCGCTCTAGTTGTGCCTCAACTTTATCCAAGTCAAACCTCCACGCTGCTCCTATTTTCTTTGCTGGTATAGTTCCAAGTCTTGCTAAATCTCTCACATATTGAGGGTTAAGAGATAACTCTTGGCCTAGTTCTTTTGAAGTTAAATTTTGTATTTTCTTTTCTGGCATTTTAATAAAATGTTTAGTATATAACTGTTCTTACAAGTAAATTATGCTGTTTATAATATATAAGTCAACTTTTATTTACTTGTAATTTTCGCTATTGTCTAATTTTAGGCTCTAGTTATAATAACCTAGATCTTGCAACTTCTTAAATAGCTTAGGGGCTTGCTTCATGGCAGATTTTCTTATATTCATTCTGTCTTGCTCATCTTTTTCTCCGGATTCTACTTCTAAGAAGTCATTAAATATTGGCCCTAACTCTTGGGGAAGTAATGTTTTATTATTTTTTACTATCTCCAAGGTTAAGTAATACATCAACAATATATATTTATGGCCATCAATCCCTTTTGTTAATAAATCTCTAATTCCGGAGTCTTCATTTAATCTAGCTACCCTATTATTTATTTTGAGTAGCTTTTTTGGGTCTGATTCGTCCAGTATATTATTGATTTGTTTTTCTAGCTCTTCTTTTTTATGGTCGAAGCCAGTTATGGCTTCATATTTTACTAGAAGGTAAAGATGTATAGATATAAAAGCCCTTTCGATTCTCTTTTTTTCTGATTTAGTTGCCATGATTATTTATATTCTTTTTTTTTGGTTTAGTTGGTTCTTGGATAAAATCTAAGTCTAAACCTAAGGACTGTAAATTCTGGACTTTATCTATTTTTAGCTTGGCTCTATGAATATATTGCTTGCTTGCTTTTATAATTAAGCGTTCTGTAGTTTCTTTATTTGTCATAATTATTTTATCTCTTTTAGTTCAGGGTTTTCATAAATATTACCTTTTATTCTCCCAATATCTCCCTCTGGATAAGCTTGATAAAGATTTTCGAAAGGAAATTCAATTTCACATAATCCCTGTCCTGCTAAATAAACAATATCCCCCTCATAAATCAATTTACCGTTGCTGTCTTTTAATCCTGTGCATTTTTTCATTGTTTTATTTGTCATAATATTTTATTGCTGGGTTAATGAGGTTATAAGCCTCCTCTTTATTAGTTAATTTACTCTTTAATTGTGTAAGTTGATTTATTAATTGTATAATATCCAACTCAATTATTTCGTCATCAACTTCATTAGTGATACAAAATTCTATATCAGACATTACTCTAACCATAGACCTCGGTTTAGTTT
>Ga0209199_1004280_pt1 | contig 13228 bp, 12 predicted proteins | sample COGITO_mtgs_1105_7_FD_184805 | JGI IMG/M metagenome (GOLD analysis project Ga0209199, IMG submission 184805) | Pelagic marine microbial communities from North Sea - COGITO_mtgs_110523 (SPAdes) (version 2) | ecosystem: Environmental > Aquatic > Marine > Epipelagic ...
AATTTTTTAGCTAAAGCTCTTGAACTTGATCCTTCTTTTCTGGCACTTGAGTCAATTTGATAAATTTTCATAAGTATAGATTGTTATTAACCTATTAACCAAAGTTTTGCAAAAAAGGTAAGTAGTTTAAAATATAGTAGCCTAAAATTTGCAATTGATTTGTTAAAATTAGAACCCCTGTTATTAAAAGTATTACACCCCCACTCTTTGTGACTAAATTAATATTTTTTCTAAAGTTTTTAGAAAACATCAAAAATCTTTGCATTAGATAACCTGATAAAATGAAAGGTATTGCCAACCCAAGTGAATAAAAGCTTAGTAATATTATAGCTTTAAATACTGTTTCTTCTGTAGAGGCTAGTGCGAGAATTGACCCCAAAATTGGACCAATACAAGGTGTCCATCCAAAACCAAAAGCCATACCAATAATAAATGAAAACCAAATATTATTATTTTTTTTGGTGTAAATCTTTTTTTCAAAATTTAAAAAATTAATATTTATAATTCCAATTAATTGTAGAGAAAATATAATAATAATTAAACCAGCAAGTATTCTTAACGTTTCTGAATTTTGTAACAATACTTGTCCCAAGTAAGAAGCAGCTGCTCCAAATAAAATAAAAACAAAAGAAAAACCTAAAGTAAATAATATTAATGGCACCAAATTAATTTTTTTATTTGCAAGTAGTTCATCTAAAGATGCTCCTGAAATATAAGAAATATAACCTGGTATTAAAGGTAAGACACAAGGAGATAAAAAACTAATTAACCCAGCTCCAAATGCAATTAATAACTCAATCATTCTAGCCTGTGTTCTTCATTGCAGCTGATATACCAGCTATGGACGTCATCAACGAGTCATTTAAATATTTTTTGTTCTCGGCACTTAATCTTTGTGTTGAAATTTTTTTCATAACTGTTGCTTGTATAATATGTAGCACCTCAGAGTAAATATTTCTGACTATTACAGAAGATCTAAATATTTTTCTTTGTTTTAAAATTTCCACTGGTGTTATCATTTTGTTTAATTTTTTCAAATCATTAAATTGTGATCTTAGTTTTTTACCAACTAATTTAAGTTTCTTATCAGCTAATTTATCTTCATAAACTTTCGAAATTTCTGGGTCTACTTTAGTTATTACCATATCCAACATATCCATTGTAGAGTAAAAAAAAGGCCAATTTTTTTCCATATCTATTAAGGTTTTCTTAAAATATTTTGTTGATGAATATTTTAATGCTTCAGGAGTACCCAACCATGCGGGCAAGAATAGTCTTATCTGAGTCCAAGCAAATACCCATGGTATTGCTCTTAGACTTTTGATGTTATCTACATTTTTTCTTTTTGATGGTCTAGATCCAATTGATAATTTTCCTAAAGCTTTGTGTGGTGTTACCGTCTTAAAATACCTTATAAAATCTGATTTTTCATTAATATTTCCTCTATAAGATTCCATGGAAATTTCTGACATTTTTTCAATTAATTTTTTCCATTCGATTTTAGGTTCTGGTGGTGGTTTTAAAGTTGCTTGAACTACTGCACCTATATAGCTACATAAATTATATTTTGCTAAAGGTTCATAACCATATTTTTGCTGAATAACTTCACCTTGATCTGTGATTCTTATTTTTCCATTAACGGAGCCAGGTGGTTGTGATCTCAAGGTTGCTTGAATTGGACCTCCACCACGTCCTGCTGAGCCACCCCTTCCATGAAAAAAAGTAATATCTATTTTATGTTTTTTTGCTAATTTTAAAATTTCTTCCTGAAGTTTATACTGATGCCAACTTGCAGATAATTTACCTGCATCCTTACTAGAGTCAGAATAACCAATCATAATTTCTTGTTTATAATTGATTGATTTTCTATACCAAGATAATGAAAAAAGTTTAGTCATTATCGATTTAGCATTTTTTAAGTCATCTAATGTTTCAAAAAGAGGCACTACTCTTAGTTTATTTTCTATTTTAGTTTCTTTTTGAAGGTAAGCTACAGATAATATATCAGATGCTGCAGATGTCATAGAAATTACATATGCACCTATACATTCCTCAGGCTGTTCAGCAAGCATTTTAAAAGTTGACCATACTTCCTTATTTTCTTTATTTCTAAATTGATAATTATTTATTACATTTTTTTTATTTTTAATTTGTGTTGATAAAAAATCTATCTTCTGGTCTTCACTCCATTTTAGATAATTAGATTTATATTTTTTTTTTATAATTTCGGATATCAATTGTGAGTGTCTTGAAGATTCTTGTCTTATATCTAATTTTGCTAAATTAATTCCAAAACATTTTGCTCTTCTCATTAAATCTAGTAAATCACCACTAGCAATATTCTCACTTTGATTTTGCTCTAAAGATTCTCGTACAATTCTCAAAGGTGCTAAGATTTCCTCTTTAGTTGATAAAAGTTTTTTTTCTTTTAATGGTTTTTTATTTACAAGGTGTTCTTTAATTAAGATATGAGTTTTCCTCATCTTATCTCTTAGTGGTCTTAAAAAAACTCTATATGGATCAAAAACTTTACCAGTTTCTTTTAATATTTTTTTAGAACACTTTGACATGGATAATGACCGAATTAACTTCGTCAACTGTTTTTCATATAGTTTTGCAGCCTCCCACCTTGATAACAGCACAACCTCTTTTGTAACCATAGCTGTTACATTTGGATTGCCATCTCTATCACCACCCATCCATGAACCAAATTCAATTGGATTAAAATTTTTTGGTAAGCCTTTACCCATATTTTTTACAAAAATATCATTTAACCTTCTATAAACCTTGGGTATAGTTTCCCAAAGACTATCCTCTATAACTGCCAACCCCCATCTTGCCTCATCAGCGGGTGTTGGTTTGAATCTTTTAAGCTCATCCGTATTCCATATTATTGTAACCTCATCGTATAATTTCTTATCTAAAATCTTTATTTTTGATGGATATTTTTTTAGTAAATCTCTTTGCTCTAAAATTTCTACAATTCTATGGTATTTCTGTATCAAGGTTCTTCTTTTAACTTCTGTTGGATGAGCTGTTAAAACAACTCCTATATTTAAGTTTTTTGCAAGATTGTAAATTTTACTATTGGGTATCTTTTTATTTTTAAAAAGTTCCTCAAATATTTCATCAATAAAAATATTTTTATTTTTTGAGTCTTTTTGTTTATTTTCATATTCATCAAGATTTCTTGAAGCATCAATTGATTCAGATAAATTTATAAAATTCATAATATGATTAAATGCCCTAGCTAACTTAAAGGTATTTTTAGAATCGAGATTTTTAATTTTATTTAAAATATTTTTAAAAGGATCTTTGACGTGCTTATTGGGCAAATTTGCCTTAGAGAGCAATCTTGTATCTTCTACCAATTTAAAAAAACTTTGTCCTTCTTGTTTCTTTATTACTCTACCCAAAATATCCCCTAAATATCTAACATCTTCTCTTAGTGACTTTGTTGGAATTCGTTCGTAATAAAGGTCTCTTTTAATCATCTTTGCTTAACTATTGTTCTATAATAACTTTAGAATTTTGCTTACCCAGACTATCAACATTTAGTTTCATAACATCACCCTCTTTAAGAAAAATAGGAGGACTCATACCAAGACCAACCCCAGGAGGAGTGCCAGTAGTAACTATATCACCAGGCATTAACGTTATAAAACTTGTAATATGAGCTATCAAAAAGTTAAAATTAAAAATCATCTGATTGGTGTTACCTGTTTGATGTCTTTTACCATTAACATCTAGTGTTAAGTTCAGATTATTAACATCTTTGATTTCATCCTTGGTCACTAAATGAGGCCCTAGAGGTCCAAATGTATCACCAGATTTTCCTTTAACCCACTGCCCACCTTTTTCTTTTTGCCATTCACGCTCACTGATATCATTACAGATACAGTATCCAAAAATATAATCTTGTGCATCTTTTTCTAGAACTCTTTTTGCTTTTTTTCCAATGACAAAGGCTATCTCCACTTCATGATCTAATTTTTTTGAAGCCTTGGGTATTATTACATTATCGTTTGGTCCAACTATAGAATGAACTGACTTATTAAAAAGAACTGGGTTCTCAGGAGTTTTTGCACCTGTCTCTTTTGCATGTTCAACATAATTTAAACCAATCGCAAAAAAATTTCCTGGTTTAGAAATACAAGGCCCTATTCTTTCATTTTGACTAATCTCTTCCAAACCCTCTAGTTCTATATCTTTAATTTTTTTAAGATTTTCAAAATTAATACTTTCAGGATTTAAATCTTTAATGACTGAGGATAAGTTTCTATACTTTCCATTTTTATCTAATACTACAGGAATTTCTTGTCCCACTTTACCAATTCTTAAAAATTTCATTTTTTATTTATCTTTTTAATTGCATTATATAAAGAGCTATGATCGGTATTACCATGTCCGTCTGTTACTAGATCTTTATACATTTCTTTAATTAGACTAGAAATAGGCAAATAAGTTTCAACAGCTTTTCCAGTATTAATGATATTAGTCATATCTTTTAACTGAGTTGTAGTTTTTCCTTTGGGTGAGAAATCTTTATTAATCATTCTTTTTCCATGGGTTTGTAATATTTTACTATCAGCCCATCCACCTGATAAAGCTTCAATCATTTTACTTGGGTTAGTTCCAGATTTTTCACATAAAGTAACTGCTTCTGCTACAGCCCCAATAGTAACACCTACAATTATTTGATTTGCTAGTTTTGAAATTTGACCAGACGTCACGGGTCCTACTAGTGTTGGGTTACCTAATATATTAAGAAGTTCGTAACATTCTTTAAATGTTTTTTCATCACCACCCACCATTATGGCTAGGGAGGCATCTTCTGCTCCAATTGTTCCACCAGATACCGGTGCATCTAGATAGTTAATTTTTTTTTCTTTTAAAATATCAGCATATTTTTTTGTAATGACAGGACTTACAGAGCTCATATCAATTACCGTAGCATTTTCTTTAATGTTGGTAATAAATTCGTCATTACTCATTACTTTTTCAACTGCCGCATCATCAGTGAGCATCGTAATTACTACATCTGAATTTGTGACAACTTCTTTGATGGATGTGGATATCTCTGCTCCAAATTCCTTAAGTCTATCTGCCTTATCTTGAGATCTATTATAAGCTTTTAAATTATAACCTGATTTAAGAAGGTTTTTTGACATAGGAAAACCCATAAGACCAATTCCAATAAAACCAACATTCATCATATAATCTATATATAACCTATACTATTTTCTTAACTACACTTAATCACTTTATAATTGTTATTATATCTTAAAGGATTTCGACTTAATTCCTTTAATATTAGTTCTTATCTTAAATAAAGCACCTGAAGGTTTATATTTTTTGATTTCTTTTTTATTCATACCTTTTAATGCAGTTGATACAAAAATATCATTATTTGTTAATCCACCAAATGTACAATTTGTAATATTTTTTGCTGGTAAATCAATTTTATGAATTCTCTTACCTTTTAGATTGTAAACTGTAATACATGCTCCACCAAAATGACAAACCCAAATATTTTTTTTTGAGTCAATCGTCATTCCATCAGGTGAACCGTCCTTTTTTGAAAATTTTAAAAATTTTGTTTTTTTAACAATTTTATATTTTTTATTTATTTTAATTTTATAAATTGTTTTACTCCGACTATCGGTGTGTAAAAAATTTTCATCATTTATAAAAGCAGGCCCATTTGTAATATAATATTTTGTATCTACTTTATGAATATTAAGTTTTTTATCTAAGCAATATAAAGATCCATTTTTAATAGATCTCTCAGGGTTATCCATAGTTCCAAACCACAATCTGCCTTTAGGGTCTATCTTTCCATCATTTATTCTATTTAGAGGTATATCTTCTTCAATAGGAATAGATCTTATAATTTTTTTATTTATAAGATTAATAATTCTAAGCTCTGATTGTAGACCAAGTATAAAAATATCTTTTTTAATATGAGCAAGAAACCCTATTTCTTTATCTACTTTAATAATCTTTTTTTTATTAGTTTTTATGTTTAAAGTTAAAATTTTTTTTTTCTTAATATCAACAAAGTAAATTGAATTATGTGATGGTACCCATAGAGTACCCTCGCCTAATATTGCTTTTGAATTCCAAATAACTTTAGGCTTTGAAGTTATGATATTCAAATTATTCTGCTACAACTTTTGAGTTTTGTTCACCTAAATTATCAATCGATAATCTAATTGTGTCACCTTCTTTTAAAAATACTTGAGGCTTTTTTCCCATACCCACTCCAGGAGGTGTTCCAGTTGTGATGATGTCACCTGCTTGAAGTGTCATAAACTTACTTAAATATGAAACTATAAAGAACACATTAAATATCATCTTATCTGTATTGCCAGTTTGCATTCTTTCTCCATTAACATCTAAGCTTAAATTCAAACTGTTGATGTTAGAAATTTCATTTTTAGTGACTAAATATGGTCCAATTGGCCCAAAGGTATCATGTGATTTTCCTTTAACCCACTGACCCATCTTTTTAAGTTGCCACTCTCTTTCACTGACATCGTTTACCAAACAATACCCAAGAATGTAACTTTCTGCTTCTTTTTCATTAATATTTTTAGCATCTTTTCCAATAATTATTCCTAATTCAACTTCCCAATCAAGTTCTTTTGAATCTTTTGAAATTTCAATATCATCATTTGGACCATTAATTGAACTGGTTGCTTTCATGAATACAATAGGTTCTGATGGAGCATCCATACCAGACTCTGCAGCATGATCAGAGTAATTTAAACCAATTGCTATAAACTTTCCTGGTTTATTAACGCATGCACCTATTCTCTCAGAATTTGAAATTTCAGGTAAGTTTTCTAAATCTATATTTTCTAATTTTTTAATAGTTTCAAAATTTACAGTATCTGAATTTAAATCAGTAATATGAGAACTTAAGTCTCTAATTTTTCCATTTTTATCTAATGCTGCTGGTTTTTCTTTTCCTTTAACACCTACTCTTAATAGTTTCATAGTTATCCTTTTCTTAATTTATTAAATTGAAATTCCACCATCAACAGAAATTGTTGTACCGGTAGTAAACGTTGCATCATCTCCAGCTAAATAAACTGCTACAGCTGCTATTTCTTCTGCTGTTCCCAACCTACCCATTGGTTGTCTTGCTATAAAATCTTTCTTAGCTTGTACCGGATCTGGGCTTTGATTAACCCTATCTTGCCAAGAAGGTGAAAATACTGTTCCGGGTGCAATAGAATTACATCTAATATTTTGTTTTACAAAATCTGCAGCTATTGATTTAGTTAAGCCAATTACTGCTCCCTTTGTAGTTCCATAAACAAATCTATTTGGAAATCCTTTGAGGCTTGAGGCACATGATGAAACATTAATTATACTTCCACCATTCTGCTTAACCATTAAAGGTAAAATTGCTTTGCACATTTGATACATAGATTTGACATTCACATCAAAAGAAAAATCCCAATCTTTTTCCTCACAATCTAAAATAGTTCCATGGTGAACAAAGCCCACTGCGTTAAATAAAACATCAACTTTATCTACACTCTTCATAAATTCTAAAATAGCATTATTGTCTGTTGAGTCTAGAGTGTGAACTTTAATTTTAGGATATTCTTTATTTAATTCAGCTAAAGTTTTATCATTTAAATCTGTTGCAGTTACATTTGCACCTTCATTATGAAACGCTATAGCGGTTGCTTTACCAATTCCTTGACCTGCAGCTGTTACAATAATATCTTTACCTTCTAATCTATTGCTCATATCTTTCCTTTTATTAATGTGAATGCCTAGGCATTCCTTTTGTATTTGTTATATCCAAATATAAAGATTCAGTCTCTAAGCAAGCTCCAGTTTCTAATTGACCTACCATTTTTCTAGAAATTTCCTGCCATGGTGTTTGGTTTTTTAATACTGGGATCTTTGTATTTTTTTTCCTCTCTTCAATCTCAGTCTCTGATATTAACAAATCAATTCTTCTATTGTTAAGATCGATCTTAATTTTATCTCCTGTTCGAACTATCAATAAATCACCACCAATTGCTGATTCTGGTGAAACATTCAGTATAGATGGGCTTTCTGATGTACCACTTTGTCTACCATCCCCTAAGGTTGGAAGAGTATTAATGCCTTTTTTTAACAATCTGTCTGGTGGCTGCATGTTTACAACTTCAGCAGATCCTGGATAACCTACAGGCCCACAACCTCTAATCATTAAAATTGAATTTTCATCTATATTTAACTTTTCGTCATTTATTCTAGTATGGTAATCTTCCGGACCTTCAAATATTACAGCATTTGCCTCAAATACATTTTTATTTTTTGGATCTGACAAATATCTTTTTCTAAACTCCTCACTAATAACTGATGTTTTCATAACAGCAGAACTAAAAAAATTACTTCTCATAACGATATAACCTGCATTTTCTACTAATGGATTTGCAAATGATTTAATAACATCGGTATCCACTTCTATTTTAATCTTTAAATTTTCTTCTACGGTTTTCCCAGAAACAGTAAGTACATCTTTATGTAATTTATTATTTTTTAATAACTCTTGCATAATAGCTGGAATACCACCAGCACTGTAAAACCTTTCCATCAAATGTTCGCCAGCTGGCTGACAGTTTACAAGTAGGGGTATATCATGACCTAGTGTTTGCCAATTTTCTATATCTAGTTCTAAACCCATGTGTCTTGCTATAGCAGTAAGATGTGGTGGACAGTTGCTTGATGCACCTATTGCACTTGCAACTAATATTGCATTTTCGAATGCTTCTTTTGTCATAATTTTTGAAGGTGTTAAGTCTTCATGAACCATATCAACAATTCTTTTACCTGTTTCAAATGAAATTTGTGATCTTTCTCTATATGGAGCAGGTATTACAGCACAACCTGTTAAAGACATTCCTAATGCCTCAGCAATAGAATTCATAGACGAAGCGGTTCCCATTGTATTACAATGACCTACACTTGGTGATGATGCAGCGACCATATCCATAAATTCATCATAAGTAATTTCTCCTTTAGCATGGAGTTTTCTTGCTTCCCAAACAACAGTTCCTGACCCTACTTTTTTTCCTTTATAATTTCCATCAAGCATCGGACCACCTGATAAAACTATAGCTGGAATATTTACAGTTGCTGCAGCCATCAAGGCCGCTGGTGTTGTCTTATCGCAACCAGTTGTTAAAATGACACCATCAATAGGATATCCAAATAAAACTTCAACTAAAGATAAATAAGATAAATTTCTATCCAAACCTGCTGTAGGTCTCTTACCAGTTTCTTGAATTGGATGAGTTGGAAATTCCATAGGAATTCCTCCAGCCTGTCTAATACCATCTTTAATTCTACTACTTAATTCTTGAAAATGTCTATTGCATGGCGATAAATCACTACCAGATTGTGCAATTCCAATTATAGGTTTTCCAGATTGTAATTCATGTCTTGTCATTCCATAATTTAGATATCTTTCTAAATATAGAGCTGTAAGAGCTGGATCTTCTGGATTATCAAACCATTGTTTGCTTCTTAATTCTTTCTTTTTCATTTTAAACTATTCCACCGTCTACAATAAAATTTTGCTTTGTGCATCCAGATGATTGATTAGATCCAAGAAAGAGTATCATTGTAGCAACATCCCTAGGTTTTAATTGTCTTTTTAAAGCCTGTTTTCCCAAAATAAGCTTCTTGTATTTTGGTGTTAACCAATATTTTATTTGTCTTTCTGTAGCAATAGAGCCAGGGGTTACTGAATTAACCCTAATATTATATTTACCAAACTCTTGTGCAAATGATCTTGTTAAACCCATAACTGCAGATTTTGCAGTTTCATAAACAACTTTATCTCCTTCACCCAACATCCAAGAAACAGAGCTAAGGTTTATAATCGATCCACCTTTATTTTTAATCATACCTTTTATTACTGACTGAGATGCAAAAAAATAATGTTTTAAATTAATGTTCATTCTATTTTCCCAATATTTTTCATCAACCTGGTCTGTAGTATGTCTATTGTCATTAGCAGCACTGTTTACCAAAATATCAATTGGTCCTTTAGTTTTAATAATCTTTTTAATAATGTTTTGTAGTTTCTTAATATTTACTACATTACATTCAATAAAAGTTGGAAGTTTTAATTTTTTATTTTTAATATTTTTTATTAATCTTTTCGACTCTTTAATATCTATATCAATAAAAAAAACTTCTGCTTGTTGTTCACAAAAATGTTCAACTATAGAGGCACCAATACCAGAACCTCCCCCAGTAATAAAAACTCTTTTATCTTTTAAATCATTATAAATAGCTGTCATTTTATATCCGTTTTTTTGATTGTTTATCAAATAAAGAAATCTGAGATGTGTCAATATTTAATTTTAAATCTTTATTAATTTCTATATCAAATGTAGAAGAAAACTTACCTAATACTTGTTGACCCAAAAAATCAAATGTTACAATCTGTTCATGACCTGTATATTCTAATAGTTCTGATTTTAAATTGATCTCAAAACAATCAGGATTAATTTTTTCAAAATAAATATGTTCTGGTCTAATACCTAAGTAAGTTGATATTTCAGTGCCATCAAATTCATTTTTAAAAGAATAATTCTCAAGTGGTATTTTAACATTATCATTTGAATCATTGGGCATAAAAACAACATTGTTATTATCTTTAGTCAACTTTCCTTCAATCAAATTCATTGACGGAGATCCAATAAAATCTGCAACAAAAACACTTTCTGGTTTGTTATAAATATTTTTAGGAGTATCACATTGCTGGATTAGACCATGATCCATGATTGCAATATTTGTACCTAAACTCATTGCTTCCGTTTGATCGTGTGTAACATAAACTATTGTAGTTCCAAGTGTTTGATGTAGTTTTTTAATTTCTCTTCTCATTTCAACTCTTAATTTTGCATCAAGATTTGATAACGGTTCGTCAAATAAAAAAATTTTAGGATCTCTTACTAAAGCTCTACCCATTGCAACCCGTTGACGTTGACCCCCAGATAATTGAGATGGTTTTCTATCTAATAATTGTGTTATTTGTAATAAATTAGAAACATCATTTAATGATTTTTCTATTTTTTCTTTTGGTGTTTTTCTTTGTTCCAAACCAAATGTTACATTCTTTCTAACAGTCATTGCTGGATAAAGAGCGTAAGACTGAAATACTAAAGCAATGTCTCTATCACTTGGTTCCATATTATTTACAATATGATCATCTATTAAAATATCCCCACTATTAGAGGTTTCTAGGCCAGCTATAGTGTTTAATAGAGTAGATTTTCCACAACCTGATGGTCCTAAAAGTACAAGAAATTCACCATGTTTAATATCCAAGTTAATTCCTTTTAAAACTTCAGTTTTTCCAAAATTTTTATTGATGTCATTAATTTTTAAAGTTGCCATATTATCCTTTCACTGATCCAGCTGTTAGTCCTTTGATAAAATAATTTCCAGCAAGAATATAAACTATTAATGTGGGAATTCCTGTAATGATTGCTGCTGCCATATCAACATTATATCTCTTGGTAGCCGTTCCTGTTAAAACTAAGTTATTAAGAGCAACTTGAATTGGTGCAGACTCGCCAAAAGAGAAAGTGGCACCAAATAAAAAATCATTCCATACTTGTGTAAATTGCCAAATAACTGTCACGACTAGAATTGGTATGGAAATTGGTAAAATTATTTTAAAGAATATTTTAAAGAATCCCGCACCATCAATTCTTGCAGCTCTTACCATTTCATCTGAAATTGATACATAGTAATTTCTACAAAACAAAGTTGTAAAACAAATCCCATATACAACGTGAACTAATATTAATCCATTTATTGAATTTGAAATTCCAAGAACACCCAAGGTTCTAGCCATAGGTAATAAAATTGCTTGATATGGAATAAATGTACCAAATAAAAATAATAGAAAAATATAACTATCTCCTTTAAATCTCCATTTTGTTAAAGCATAACCGTTAATAGCACCAAGCAAAGTTGATATAACAACAGCAGGAACTACTAGTTTTATTGAGTTCCAAAAATAAGGTTTAAGAAAAACATCACCACCTGTATAACCTGTTCCATCCCAAGCTTGTTTCCATGCATCTAGCCTTAAAGAACTAGGTAATGAAAATAGGTTACCTTGTCTAATTTCAGGCATTGTTTTAAATGATGTCACAATCATCACGTATAATGGTGTTAAATAATAAAAAACAAAAATACCTAATAATGAATATAAAATCCATCTATAGATTGTATTTTTTCTTTTAGAGTTTGCTTCTAATTTATTTAGTTTTAAAGTTTCTTTATCTTGCATCTTCCCTCTTAAGTTCTGAATATAAATATGGCACTACAATTGCTGATACTGTTAAAAACATCATAATAGCACTTGCGGACGCCAGACCAACTTCGCTTCTATGAAAAGCCATAGTTGTCATAAATACTGCTGGCATGTCTGAGGAAATTCCTGGGCCACCTGAGGTAAGTGCTATAATCAAATCGTAACTCTTAATTGATAAGTGTACCAAAATTACTATTGCACTCATAAAAACTGGTCGCATCATTGGAAGAATAATTTTGCTATAAATTGAAAATATCCCTGCTCCATCAATTTTTGCAGCTTTTATAATTTCATCATCAACAGATCTTAAGCCTGCTAAAAAAATTGCCATTATGAATCCAGATGATTGCCACACACCAGCTATTACTATCGTATAAATTGACATTTCTGGTGTTACTAGCCAGTCAAATTTAAAAGTCTCAAAACCCATATCATGGGCAAATTTTTCAATACCTAGTGTTGGGTTTAAAACCCATTTCCAGGCTGTTCCTGTTACTATGAATGATAATGCCATAGGGTATAAGTAAATTGTTCTTAAAAACCCCTCAGCTCTAATCTTTTGATCTAATAGAATTGAAAGAAGAATTCCAATAGCAATACATAGAATAATAAATAATACAGTAAATATAAGCAAATTTTCTACTGCTACATGCCATCTTGGCATTTTCCAAAGTCTGATATACTGATCTATACCCCATATATCATATCTGGGTAACATCTTAGATTTTGTAAAAGAGATATATATTGTCCAAAAAATGAAGCCATAGACAAACCATGATAAAATTCCAAGTGATGGAGTTAAAACCAATTTAGGTAAATTTTTTTTAAGCCAGAACATATTTTGTGCTTAAATCTGCGCTATCATTTTCATGACAGCGC
>Ga0209199_1004180_pt1 | contig 13227 bp, 5 predicted proteins | sample COGITO_mtgs_1105_7_FD_184805 | JGI IMG/M metagenome (GOLD analysis project Ga0209199, IMG submission 184805) | Pelagic marine microbial communities from North Sea - COGITO_mtgs_110523 (SPAdes) (version 2) | ecosystem: Environmental > Aquatic > Marine > Epipelagic ...
GGAAATCGAACGTACATCATTATGGCAAGTCGGATGTCTCCAGAGCTAGTTTCGAAGTAGCGAAATGGGGAGTGTTTTATCACTCGGCATGGTTGCAAATTAGCCCTGCCCACTTCAAGCAAGTTTAATCTGACAAAGCCCAGTAGAGTTATAAGCAACAATGCGCGTTGTATCATTGCCATATGATAGTACAGACAGCGCGATCCTTGTTGTAAATGGAGGCTGCTTAGAAAAAGTTAGGATCATTCAGTCCCGTTAAAAAAATATAGTTGAAAGCATAATCTGGAAACTATTAAATGCATTTATTATAGTCTCAAAATAAGATACGTTATAGAAAATTTTGAGGCCTTCATGTAACTTTGAGGATTAAATAACTTTGTCGCTACTTCTCAAGACAATTAGGTCCTTTCCGACCGGCAGTAGCCTCGAAGAGCTATTTATTTTATTGGATTGTGCGTTTGATGACGTGGAAAAAAAATCTATACAAATTGAACTAAATGAGCTGATAAAAAAAAGAAGCGTCTTTAAAGGGCGAGATGGAAAATGGCGGCCTATTATCAACGCAGTTCGCATACCAGACGACACAACACCAGGTCACTCTCCAAAAGGCCCAAATGAGCCATCGATGGCAAACACGGCACTCTTGGCAGCGCATGCAAATTTTCAAAACCACAATACGGAGACTATTGAAGAGGAGGAGGAGGACAATAACGCTAAAATGCCAGATCCAAATGCCTTACTACGATATTGGCGCTCAGCGCTAAGGGCAGATCCACGGGGTGCAATCACTCAAGTAGACGATAGGCACGGTGCAACTTGGCATTTGGTAACCGGTATTGGACCAATTACACCCAAACCACAAAGCTCTCGAATATTAAGAATTTCTCTCAATGACTTACAACCTGAATTTCGCCAGGCCCTATTACGTAGACAGGCAAATGAAAATACCCTTGCCATCGGATGGCCTATAGCAGTTGGACGAAAATCGGGCGTACCATCTATTTGGCCGGTAGGGCTACTGACAGCGGAATGGAAAAAAACAACCACTCATCTAGAAATAAAAATAGAAAATGATGATGTTTTGATCAATCCAGATTGGCTGAAAGGCGCTGCGCGATCTACGGGTTGGAGTGCGAGCGGTTTGAAGGAAATCTTTGCCTCCGAAGAAACCGTTGGTTTGAATTCGCAAGATTTTATAATTCGGCTGCGAGAGGCGGCTGCGGGGCATATTAAAGGTGAATTGACTGGTGAAAACTTTCTTACACAGATAGACCCCGCATCTCCAGGCATTTATGATACAATTGGTATCTTCCTGCCAACAGATACTACGTTTACCGCTGGAGCCATACGTGATCTAGACGCTATAGCCTCTTGGCCTACAGAACGCCTAGCTCGTACCTCCTTGGCGAGCTTGCTGGGACTTGAATACAAATCTGAAAAAGAAACTTGCTCAGACATCAATCCAGTGATTGTAAACGGAGAACAAATACAGGCGGTAAGGAACGCATGTTTGTCACCAATATCAGTCGTGACAGGCCCCCCAGGCACAGGGAAAAGTCAGGCGATTGTGTCTATGGCAGCATCAATCATTGCAGATGGAGGAAGTGTTTTAGTAGCTTCTAAAAATCACCAAGCACTAGACGCTGTTGAGGATCGTCTGGGTAGCTTAGCACCAGAATGTCCCTTTCTCGTTCGAACTCTGGATCCAAACAGGAATATCGACAAGTCAATCAACGAAGTTCTGAGAAGCTTGATAGGTATCCCTCCTGGAGTGCCTAAAGAAGTTGACGAGTTTGCAGTGCATGAGCTCAAAGAGCTTTCAGGGAACCGAGCTGCAGTTTTAAGCGATATAAATAAAATTGCTAGAATAGAGTGCAATCTTGCTGACCTACAAGAACGAATTGAACTCAGAGAGAAAAATTCAAACTCACCAAAGCCTAGTACGATCAGCGACCCCGTGAAGGGAATTGGATTTTTCAGGAAGCTGTTAAAGTGGTTCATGATAATTTTCAGTGACCGTAGCTTCAAGCAGTATTCCATTAACAATATAAGTGATAAAGAGGGGCTAGGATTACCACTAAAATTGCTAAAATCTAATCGTGCCAAACTCAGAGAACAACGAGCCAAAATCCGTGAACCCGATGACCCGGTCAAACTTAGTGAAGAGATTGTTAAACTTACCAAAGAGCTTTTACCTAAAATTCTTGCGCGGCGTACCAGCCTTTCCGAAGAAGAAAGAGTTAAACTAGCAAATATAAATGACGACATAGAATTTGCTGGAAAGAAAGCTTCAATTCCTGGCGATTTAACTAGGTTGGTCATCGATCACCGCCCACTGTGGTTGGCTTCTGTACTCGGCACACCCAAGCGAATTCCTTTAGACGACGGACTATTTGATTTGGTTATTTTCGATGAATCGAGTCAGTGTGATATAGCTTCGGCTCTTCCTCTTCTCGCTAGAGCTAAACGCGCTGTTATAGTTGGCGACAACAGACAGTTATCTTTCATTGCCCAAATAGGCCAATCGCAAGATCGCAACTTAATGCAAACGCAAGGCTTACCAGTTTCGAGGATGGGCAGATATGCCCAAAGTAAAAGATCCCTATTTGATTTTGCGCTAAGAATTAAAGACGTTCCTAAAGTATTATTAAGACAACAATACAGATCCTCGGGACCAATCGTTGATTACATAAGTGCAGAATTTTACGAGGGCAGGCTTGCCACCGCTTATGATCCAAATGGACTTAAATTACCAAAATCTCAAAAGCCAGGGATTGCATGGGCAGATGTACCAGGGCCTTCAGTGGCTGAAAATGGCAATATAAACAGCAAAGAAAGCTCCGCTATTGCTGAGCATCTTTCATCTTTACTTGTCGATGAAGGTTACGTCGGATCAGTTGGTGTTATTTCCCCGTTTAGGGCCCAAGTTCACGAGATCGAAAAAAAAATTAGATCGAAAATTCCGCAATCAAAATTAGATGCTGCAGAGTTTCGTGTTGCTACTGTTGACGGATTTCAAGGACAAGAACGCGACATCATAATCTTCTCGCCGTGTTTGACAGCGACTAGTGCCTCAACTGCAATCACATTTTTGCAAAGAGATCTTAGGCGCCTAAACGTTGCAATATCGCGAGCCAGAGCTGTAGCCCATGTTTTTGGTGATCTGAAGTTTGCGCGGTCAAATAAAGTAAGATCCTTGGCGCGCTTAGCGGCTGTTGCCACAGAACCTCGGCATAAAACTGGTGAGGGTACTTTTGATAGTCACTGGGAGCGGCGAATGTTTCACGCTTTAGAGACTCGTAATCTGGATCCAAAGCCGCAACATGAAATTGCTGGTCGCCGTTTAGACTTCGCACTTTTTGGAAAAAATGGGATCAAATTAGATTTAGAAGTCGACGGTCGTCGCTGGCACTTAGACGCAGATGGAAACAGAAAGTTGTCTGATCATTGGCGCGATCATCAGCTCAAGTCTATGGGTTGGAAAGTACGCCGTTTTTGGGTGGATGAATTAGCAAAAGACATGGAGAGTTGCCTTGACCTCATCGAACAAGACTTATCGTAGATCGCGGCTCCACACGTATATAGCAGCGGTTCTGGCTGCAGGAACTATTGGTGGAATTGGATTTTTGTATTTTCAGATAGCAGACGTGACAGAACGCAACGCGGAAATCCAAAAAAATATGGCAATGTTTGAATCTCAGATAGATACTTATAAATTGCAAGTTTCCAACTTGGGAGAACAGACGCTAGAAGCAAAATTCACTTTTGATGAAGCCGAAAAGAAAGTAGAAAAGGCTAAAAATGAGCTGAGATTATTTAAAGGTAAACTACAGAATGCGACGGATGCATTTCAAGAAGAAAGCAAAAAAATTGATAAATTAAAGCTACAAAAGCAAGACGCAGAGATAATTCTTTCAGAATTTAAAACGATAGAAACTTTGCATAAAAAATTATCTGACGAAAACCGTTTATTAGAAAAACAAATTGCTAAGGGCAATGTCACAAAATTTGACCTTGAAAAGTCAATTGAATCGCTAGAACCAAAACTTGATAATTTGCAAAGAAGAGAAAAAACTGCTGATGGCAGAGTAAAGTCACTAATGCTAACGGTAACAGATCTCCAAGACGAAACTGCTAAACTTCAGGCAAATAAAAATGAAAATACTAGGCTGAATGATGCAGTTAAAGATCTTGAGGATACACAAGCGTCGCTACAAAAAGAAATCACTACGTTTAAAAAACAAATAGCTGAACTTAAAGCTGACAAAGCAGTTCAATCCAATAATCATCAAGGAATCGTTGACGCAATAAACCGTGATCGGCCTATGAGAAATAAATTATCATCTGAAGTAAGGGATTTAGCCGAGAAAAAAAGTCAACTAGCTGCAACGATATCTGGCTGGGAAACAACCAAAGATCGTTTGCAAGAAAGCAAAGATGATCTGGAAAAAGAAGTTGGTAAACTAATAATACGTGAAGCAGAGCTAGATGGTGAGATTCAGGGTAAAAAAGATTCGATAACAAAACTGCAAAGTGAGATAACAAATCTGCAAATTGACTTGTCGAAAGGTGTTAAGGCAAGAGATGAATTAGATTCTGATATTAATAATATGCGTCAAAAAATGACTGAGCATGAAGCTACCATTGCAACCTTGTTTATAAAACAAGCGGCTTTAGACGCAGACATAACCAATTTTGAAAAAACCAAACAAAAATTAGGTATTATTGTGGAAAAACTGAAATCTACGCAGGATTCAGCTACGAACGATAATAAAATTCTGTATGCTTCACAACAAGATTTAAAAACGCAACTAAGAGCGGCCCAAGCCAACCTAAACAAAACTATGGGTGAGGCCGAAGCTGCGGCTGTAAAACGTCAGAGTATTTTAGAAAAGCTATACCAAAGCAAAGGGCGTTTGGGAGCGTTGCAACAAGAAATAACCAATTTGAGTGAAGCAAAAAAACAAAGGACGATCATCGACGGAGAACGTCCCGACGCAAACTTAGCACCCCTTAAGTTGGAGGATCAATAATGCTTACAGATAACCTACTAATTGTTATCGCAATAATGGGTGTTGTTGTAATTCTCGCCTTAATTCATTTTATTCTTGCTGTACGGCATGACCATGAGATAGCGGCTGCGCCTCGATATAGAACCCTCGATGTTCTTGATGAAGAAATTCAACTTAAGAGCGATGTAAAAAGCGACCTAGAGGCTGAATTAGACAAAAGACGAGAAGCTATAGGTGTGATTGCTGACAAACGTCAAGAAGTGGACATTTTGCAGAAAAAACATGATGAACTTGAGGTCGAATGGGGCCAATTAGAAGATAGAAGAAACGAAGTTTTTGAAGTCCGTAAATTGATGGAAGATGCATTGAACGAAAAATTAAATGCAGAAAATGATTTGGTTCAAGTAAGAACCGAGTATGAAGAAAAGCAGGAAAAGATACTAAAGGCAGAGAGACTATTTCAAGAACTAGAAGAAAAAACAAAATTAAAAGAAGACCTAGAAACTAAAATAAAAGAGCTCAAAGCCGAGGAACAAGAACTCAAGGAGGCCAAAGAGCGTGTGGCAGCCTTGGAGAAGCAAGCTAATGAATTACAGAATAACATTATCGATTTTACTGCAAAAAGCGAAGAGGCAGAGGCCCGTTCCAAACTAATCAGTGCACAAGAAGAAGCTAAAAGAGCAAAACTGGTCGATACTGAAATTGATATGACCGAAACGTTGACATCACTTGCGAGTAGGCGCGAGGCAGTTGATGAGTTAGATCAAAAAAGAGCCTCATTAGAAGCTAGAAATGCAAGACTAGAAAATGAAATGGGTTCAGGAATTGGTGGTGAGCCGCAAGATTCAACTGAAATAGTTGCAGAAAGACTGAAGGAACTCAAAGTTCTACCGCCAGTTTTAACAGATATGAAAAATTGGCCTGCCAGTGAAGCAGAAGATGAACGAGCCGCTATCAAAGGTGTATTCGACCGCTTGAGCAAGTTTGGTTTAGAATATCACCCAAGAGTCGTTCATGCTTTCCATACTTCTATGAAAGTAAACGAAACGAGCCAAATGGCGGTTTTGGCCGGCATCTCAGGAACTGGTAAAAGCCAATTACCAAGACAGTATGCGTTGGGAATGGGGATAGGCTTTTTACAAGTTCCAGTGCAGCCAAGATGGGATAGTCCCCAAGATTTGATGGGTTTTTATAACTATATTGAAAAGCGCTTTAGGCCGACAGACATGGCAAAGGCACTATATCATCTGGATACAATTAATAATCGTGAAAGTGAATTTTCTGATCAAATGATGATGGTTTTGCTGGATGAAATGAACTTAGCAAGAGTTGAATATTATTTTTCAGATTTCTTGAGCAGACTTGAAAGTCGGCCATCCCCAAGTCGGGTTAACGATCTTGATTTACGCAAAGATGCTGAAATCGAACTTGAAATTCCTATGCCCCGAGGAATAGATGCTCAGCGAATTTTTCCAGGATTTAATCTACTTTTTGCAGGGACCATGAATGAGGACGAAAGCACTCAAGCGCTATCGGATAAAGTCATTGATAGGGCGAATGTCTTAAGGTTTGCCGCTCCAAAAAAACTATTCAGCGGGACAGAGCAAGCAGATGTGGGAGCGCCAAGGTTCTTAAAACGCAAACGTTGGGAAAATTGGCAACGATCAACTTCGTTGGTGGAATCCGATCAGAATATTTTACGTAAACTAGAAAAAATGCGTTCTCTCATGGCGGACTTTAACAAGCCCTTTGGGCATAGGTTAGGGCGCGCAATTTTAGCTTATGTTGCTAATTATCCTGAAATTGATGGAGAGGATCTGATACTTACGCCTCTTGCTGATCAGGTTGAAATGCGTTTGTTGCCAAAACTTCGAGGCATAGAGGTAGAAAAAACGGAACATATATTCGAAAAGCTATCTGAATTTGTTTCCACTGAATTAGCAGACGATGGGTTAGCTAATGCAATAAATCAGTCACTAGAAGTCGCACAGCAATCCGGTACGGGTCAATTCGTTTGGAATGGGATTACCCGTGGATGAAAAGTATATCTAGGCCATGGGCACTTGATGACTTAGGAGACACAGCCTTTTCTCCAAAGGACTGCCTTTTAAGTGAAGCAAGCAATGAAAATTTGAAAGGGATCGATCACAGCCTTTTGATGAAGGGAAGTGTTAATGGGAAGGCTCGTTCACTAATCTTACACCCGTATCCTAGAAATCACTTCGCAAAAGGACCGTTGAGGGAACACTTTCCGAAACGACCAACAGAAGGTCAAATACCAAAAACTGATTTGGAGATTAAATCTCAAAAAACTTTGACCAGAATGAAGCAGGTTGTGGCACGGGTCCAAGAACTTAAGGAAGCATTAGACGATCCTGTGAACGTCTGGTCACGCTTAAGGTTGGCTTGGGAGCAGGCTCAGGATGACACCGACCCGCAAATGAGTGAGATAGTACTTCAAGCGAGAAGCTTAGGAGGACCTCTGACAAAGCTCGAGAAAACTATAAGGCGGGTGTTGCGGCGGGTTCGAAAATTGACGCCTTTAGATCGTGTCCAAGAAATGGATCGAGCCTCTATGCGTTGGCTTGTCAGACAACCGGGCAGAACGGTGGCAGAACAGGCAGGAGCCAATCAACGTATTTTGGCTGTAGCCAGAGAAGAAAATTTTGATACGCTCGAAAACCAAGTTTTATTTGCTTATTGCATATTGGCGGCTGATGTAGCTCGGGAATGGTTGAGAGAAAATACTCAAGCGGGAACAACAAATAGATACCTTTTGGTTAAAAATTTTCGTGACAAGTGCCGTCATTTTTCAACTCTGCTTAAGGAATTACAAGTATCTATCGCGCCAGCAGGTATTGGCCCCAACTACGTCCTAATGGAGGAAAAATCCTATCGCACTATTTATAATGCATGGAAAAATTTACTTGCACGAAAGAAAGCACAGGATGATTTATGGGCTTGGCAAGCAGAGACCTGGACAGATTTTGTAGTCCTAGCGATCATACTAGCTCTTAATGATCTGAATGAATCTGAACTCATTGCTCAGTCACCTTTAGTTTGGCTTTCGGAGCCCACAACTGGTAAATTCATACAACAAGATCGCCCACTTGCCGTATTTTGGCTCAAAGAAACGGAGCGCGTTGTAGAAGTGCAATCACGCCCCCAAAACCCAAGTAATTTGCAACAGCTTTCACGGGCGCATGTTTCACTGAAGGTTTATGAACCAGATAACGAAAATTTTTCAAAACGAATTGTCGTATGGGCAGTGCATTCGATTGACAAAATAAATCTTAAAAAATCTGTTCACGAAGCTAGCGATTTCCTTAGTGTTCTACAACGCTTGCAATCTGCAGAAAGTATTAAACACGGACTTATTCTAACCCCAAACCACGAAGATCCAGAGGACCACTCTTTTGAAAGTAATGGAATTAGGGTGAATGGTATTTCCATGGGCGGTAGCGGTAATTCGTTGAATTTTGGATTAAACGCGATAGCACGATTTGTGCGGAGCGATATTTATTAGGCTAAGTTATGAAAAAGCTCTGCGGATATGATTTAAATGGATGGCGAGATACGGCACGCCGTAACTGGAACGTCCTGCCGGGCGAGGACATAGAATTTGGTGATTTCAACTCTGACAGCGGTCTAAATCCAGTAGTAGTTCTTAGTGGCGATGCAAAATCAGGTAAGTGGATTGGAGGGCCTCAAGCCTATATTGCGCCCCACGGCCTTGGTGATGGCTGGGGTGAGATAGGTAAAGCGGATCACAGACAAACAGTGCTTGATATTTTAAGACAGAAACATAATGCCGCTAGAGATTTACTTGGAGCATCTTTAGCGGGATTATCAGAGAACGCTGATTTCGGTGTAGTTGGAATTGAGGATTTAGACACTACAACCGAGCTTTTTCAAGAAAAACTCCTGAATGCTCTTAGTGTTGCTGGAGTACGATCAAAACTCTTAGTTTGGCGCCCTGTTTTGGCCGCACTACACTACATAGAGCAAGATTATTTGCATGAAAATATATCTGTAGGTATTATCTGTCACTCGGAAGAGGGATTTTCTGTTCAAAAATTGCTCATACGGAAAACCGAACACCAAGGTCAAGATATGTTGGCTCCTGAGCGTCGTAATTCAGGCTCACTGATTAAATCTAAACTAGGGTATAATGGGTTATGGAATAAAGCCCGATCAGTAGTCTCGGATAAATTAGGAAGCATAAGGTTTCTTAATCCTAATTTGATAAAGTTCACCCCGAGACTAGCATTTGGATTTGAATGTGAAACTCAACTTTTTAAAAGAAAAAACGGAGATTGGATAAAGTTAAGTCCGCCAGAACCTATAGATATAGATACTTTAGACCTATCGTTAAGTTCTTTTAATAATATTGAAAATTGTGACATTATATTATTCGAAACTTTATCGATCGGACACGTCAAAAAATTGTTAATGGAAAAATTTTCTTCATTTTTTCCTGGAAAAATAGTCCAACTCGATGAAGGATCGATTGCGAAAGGTGCTCTTTATGCAGCTAAAAGGTTTTCAAACGGATGTCCGGTCTATTTCGATTTTTTACCCCAAATCTCTACAATCATACAAGGTAAAGATGGTGCCGAAAACTTTGACTTGATTAATGCAGGAGAAACAGTCGCTGCAGGTCAATTGTACGAGAGTAGAAATCCCGCAACCTTTGGAATTCATTCGCAGCAGGACTCTTTGACTGTATATCTTTTTAAAGAAAATGAAAAATGGCCGAGGAAAGCCGCTATATCGCTTGGCTCGGAAGTACAAGAACCGACGCCTATTGATCTTTCTATCGAGCAACGCCCCGCATCCGGAAGGGCCAAATTGCAGATGAAATCTACTGCCTTGGGTAGACATTTCTCTATTGATTGGGACAAAGCAGAAGAAGTTAAACAAGATTGGAAATCTCTGATTGAGCAACTTGGTGGCTTACCCCCGAGTATCCCAGGCAAGCTTGTACTCCCTCATGGTCTGTTTGCTTGGGAAGAGTCTAGTCGGTCTGATGGCCTATTTAACATATTAGAGCAAAATGTTGATCGTAAAATTCCGGACTGGGAAACGCTTGCAAATCAACTTTCTGCAAGGCCTTTCAAAAAATACGCTATTTCAAGTGAAGGCGAGCTTCCCGAAAATATACCTCTAGATGCGATAAAGCGACTTGAGCGTCTAACCGAACGCGCCATCGAGGAACTACAAATGAGAATAGACGGAGAAATCATAGCGAACAATCATTCGTTAAAATTCCTGACTTGGCAATTCAAGAAGTGCCCACAAGAAGTTACGGAATGGCTTTTTGATTGCGCTAAGAAAAAAAGTTTTGGTCAATCCCATCCGTTTTCTACCAAAAAGATGAACGATGTCTTGATATATCAAGGCTTGGGGCGCACATCCACATCCAAAGAAATGGAGAAAGAGATCTTAAAGCTAATCTTACAAAAACCCATTGAAGATTGGCAATGGAGAATTGAAACCGCATGTTTAGCATTTTTGCTCTCTCGTTCTGAAACCGCTCCGACTCTTTTAAACCAAGCCAGTATTGAAATTATTTCAAAACGTGTAATTTTAGAATTCCGCAACGCCGTAGGTGGAACATACACCACCTTTAATTACGCTCCGTTTCTTTTAGTTGGACTTTTAAGGTGGCGGATTATTGAGCCTAATGCGCTGGTTATCGGTGAAGATAAAATTGCGAGCAATTTTGGCAAATGCGTAGAAAATACAATTCAGGACCTTACCTCGAGGCGGCACTCAAATTTTAAGATGGAACAAGCCTATAAGCGCTACGCAAATATACTTGAAGATATTTTGCTAGAACTTGAAGGCGAGGGACGGAACCCTGACCTTTTATTTGATATTTACAATATGTGAATAGAGATCTCCTCTATCGTTAATTTTTTGACAAATATTCTTGCTTTGTTCTAACAAATTAGTTATAATACGCTTCATCAGACCTCGTGTGCGCGGGATACCTGTGTTTTCACATTAACGCACAAGTGCCTACCTGCGGACCCCGCTTCAGGGATACCCGCAAAAGATAATCCCCCCGATAGATAAAATGGCAGCGGATTACCTTGGATAGGCTTTCCATCCTAAACAAATGGCACTCGGCCACGCGTCCCGTGTCTTGGATTATTTTCAAATGAAAAACTTAAATATATGCGAGCAAAACGCCTTTCTTGAATTACGCCCAAAATCTAAAAAACCCGTTGGCGCCAATTGGCGTGAACAAGGCAAATCACAAGAAGAGGCGCTATGTGCAAACGGTAATTTGGGCCTTCTTCTTGGCCCCAAATCGAGCGTTATGGATGTCGATTTAGACTGCTCGGAGGCAAAAGGCTTGGCTGATCTTATTCTGCCCAAACCGTTCGTACAGTTTGATAGGGGCACTGCCGACAGTGGCCATTTTCTTTACAAGGCTACATCCTTCGGCCCCACTAAAAGGTTTGGAGGTAACGGAGCTAAAACAACTCTTGTTGAGTTGCGTGGGGATGGGGCCCAAACTATGATCCCCCCCTCCGTTCACCCAGACGGAGATAGCTTAGTCTTTAAAGATACGAACCCAGATGCGGCAGAGATTGAGTACTTAGATTTACTAAGGTCAGTTTCGTTGCTAGCCGCTTGTACTGAGATCACTCAGCTATGGTCTGATGGAAGGCGACATGATCTTGCATTGTCCTTTTCCGGGTTATGCTTGAAGCAAGGTGTGGATGCCCAATTAGTGGTTAATATTATGAAACGCATTTGCAAGATAACAAGAGACCCGGACGAGCAAGATCGTATGAACTGCGCTAAGACCTCAGTTGGCAAACCTAATGATGAAGTTAGAGGCTACCTTGGCCTAGTAGATTGCATTGGGAAGACTGCAGCCGATCGTATCGCAGAGCGGGTTGCTGCTTACTGTGGGAACCAAGCAAGGTCCCTGTCCGTCGTAGAGGAAGCCAGTGCCGAAGTTATTAACTTTGGGCAGTTTACAAACAGTAACAATGTCACAGAAGCAAAACTGGGTGAGACCTTTGGCCAGTGGCTTGATGGCAGAGCGGTCTTTGCTGTTCAAACCAAAGGATGGCTTATCTGGAACGGTAGTTATTGGCGGGCCGATGAACGCGCTTTGATCAACAAGTTTGCTTTCCAGTTTATAAGCGAAGCTAAACAAGCTCTATTTGATACAAGCAACCACAGTGCTGCAGGAAACTTATCATCTTTTGAGAGTCTCAATCGGCTAGAAAACCTATGCAAGTTAGCTTCCACGGACAGAGCGGTTTCACTAAGTGCTTTTGATACTGATCCAATGCTTCTGGCAGCCCCCAACCAGTGGGTACATCTCGAATCCGGTCTAGCGTATGATCCCGATCCGTCTGTTCTTATAAGTAAAGTAATAGCGACTGACTATTGCGCCAAAAGTACGTGCCCAAGCTTTGAGGCTTTCCTGAATGATATCTTTGAGAAGGATCAAGATCTAATTTCTTATGTTCAAAGGGCTGTCGGATACTGTCTGACAGGATCAACCTCCGAGCAATGTCTATTCATCCTGATCGGTGATGGAGCAAACGGAAAATCAACCTTCGTCAATGTGATAAACAAGCTGCTGGGAGACTATTCAAAAGCGGCTTCGTCTCAAACTCTTGTGGCTAAGGGAAGTTCCTCAATTGGAGATGATTTGGTTGACCTTGTTGGTGCGAGGCTGATTTCAGTTAGCGAAACTGAGACAGGTGAGGCCTTAGCAGAAGCCAAGATTAAGCAGATGACCGGAGGAGATGTTCTAAAGGGTCGCCCGTTATATGGCAGTTGGCTGGAGTTTAGTATTATCGGGAAGATATTGCTGGCCACAAATAGTTTGCCGCAGATCAACAATACTGACCTTGGCATTTGGCGTCGGATACAGGCTATACCTTTCAACCGCACCTTTACTTCAGAACAACAGGATAAAGATCTCGGGGGCAAACTTACTAAAGAACTGCCTGGTATTCTTAACTGGGCAATACAGGGTTGTTTAGATTGGCAAGAACAGGGCCTTAATCCTCCACAAATAGTTCATGATCAGGTCAGCGCTTATAAGACTGAGATGGATAGCATTGCGCAGTTTGTGGAACAGGAGTGTATCTTGGAACCTGAAACCAAGTATCCGGCCTCAAAGCTCTACGAAGCCTACCGCCATTTCTGCCAAGCCATTGGTCGTAAGCCTCAGTCT
>Ga0209199_1004302_pt1 | contig 13176 bp, 10 predicted proteins | sample COGITO_mtgs_1105_7_FD_184805 | JGI IMG/M metagenome (GOLD analysis project Ga0209199, IMG submission 184805) | Pelagic marine microbial communities from North Sea - COGITO_mtgs_110523 (SPAdes) (version 2) | ecosystem: Environmental > Aquatic > Marine > Epipelagic ...
ATCCTTCCGAAATTTTTGTATCCGACGGGGCAAAGTCAGATTCTGCAAATATTCAGGGTATCTTTTCCCAGGACTGTGTGGTTGCGGTGCAGGACCCCGCCTATCCAGTCTATGTCGATAGCAACGTTATTTCCGGGCGTACTGGTTTGGCAGGTGAAGCCGGGTATGAAGGACTGGTTTACATGCCTTGTACCGAAGAGAATGGATTTTTCCCGGAACTTCCCGATCGCAAAGTCGACCTCATTTATATCTGCAGTCCCAATAACCCCACCGGAGCGGTGGCCACTAAGGAGCAGTTAAAATCTTTTGTGGACTACGCCAATGAGCATAAGGCAGTAATCTTCTTTGATTCCGCCTATGCCGCCTTTATTACCGATCCTTCTCTTCCCCGTTCCATTTATGAAATTGAAGGGGCGGAGAAATGCGCCATCGAGATGAACAGTTTTTCCAAAACCGCAGGGTTTACTGGGGTTCGTCTTGCTTGGACTATTGTTCCCAAAGCCCTACAAACTGAGGATTCGGAGCCTGGCAAAGCACATGCCCTGTGGACTCGTCGTCAAAACACTTTTTTTAACGGTGCTTCGAATGTGGTACAAGCAGGTGGCCTGGCCGCCTTATCGAAAGAGGGAAGGGAACAAACTGATGCACAGGTAGCATTTTACCTGGAAAATGCCCGCATCATTAACGAAGGGTTAAAATCTCTGGGCATTATCACTTATGGCGGAGGTAATGCTCCTTATGTCTGGTTAAAGACACCGGGTGGTCTTTCTTCCTGGGACTTTTTCGACAAACTTCTTGGCGAGTGCCATGTTGTGGGCACGCCAGGTTCAGGATTCGGGCCGGCAGGGGAGGGTTTCTTCCGTCTCAGTGCATTTGGACACCGCGAAAATGTTGAAAAAGCAGTCTCTTCGATTAAAGAAAGCTTACAAATTTAAAAAACTTACTCCCGACTTTTCTACTGCTAAAGGCAGAACAATCGGCAGAGTTTATTTGTTAAATTGTTTGGCTATTCGTAGATAGCGGTTGGATTCGTTGTCTCCTAAAAGTAAGGATTGGGAAAGCCATTCCTCTGCTTTGTTGTAATCTTGTTTGGTTCCTTGGCCGAGGAAGTGCATAATGCCAACATAACGTATTGCTTGCGGGTCTTTATCGAGGGAAGCCTTGAGGAAGTTCTCACGGGCTTTGTCAAATTCCTGTCTTTTGTAGTGGAGTAATCCTAATTCGCGAAGTGCATCCGCCCTTCCTTGACCGGCAATTTCTTTCAGCATCTTTTTGGCGACTTTTTCATTATTATGAATAGTCAGCATCTCAAGAGCCATTTGCACTGGATCGGAAGAAGGACCAGGATTTACTTTTCTGGGCATGGGAATTCGAGTACTACGATATTTTTTTGCTTTTTTATCCTTGTTTGGTGGCACGATCGATTCCTGAGCAAGATTGCTAACCGCTCTTTTTTCACCTGCAGGGATAGATGAACTCCGAGGGGGTATTTTTACCAAGAGGTTTTCAAAGCGTCTTAATTGCAACGCTGCTTCTGAGGAGCCTGCGTTTGCGGCTTGTCTCAGCCATTGAACTCCATGATCAAGGTTTCGTTCGATACCGTCGCCGAGTGAAAGCTTCATGCCCAAGGTAAGTTGTGCCATGACTAAACCTTGGTCAGCAGCTGCCCGGATCCAACGGTTGGCAAAATCATTATTTCTTGAAATTCCATCTCCCGTTGAATAAGCCATTCCCAAATAAAACATGCCAAGCGGCAATCTTTGACGAGAGGCCAATGAACACCAAGAAATTGCTTCTTTAGGGTCTCGAGATACCCCGATTCCAGTAAAATAGATCATTCCTAAGGTTGCCTGAGCGGTAGCCAATCCTTGGTCAGCTGCTCTTTCCAGGTTGCGCATTCCTTTTTCAATATTTCTCGGAGGGTTGTCGATTTCCATTAAACCTACGCAAAATAAAGCAATCGGATCTTTGGCTTTTGCTAAATCTCTTAGGTTAGAATGGAGGTAGGCTTCGTCATACAAAAATTGCCCACGTTCTACTTTGTTTCTTTCCAACTCGATGGATGCGAGTACAGCCATGGCAATTCCACCGTCCTGATTAGCAGCAAGTTTAGCCCATCGCTCAGATTCGCCTAAATCAACAGGTAGTCCTTTTTCTCCGTATTTATAATACAAGGCAAGCGTTCCTTGGTAATATTTATCACCTTCCAACGCTTTCGACTGTACAAAAGAAAGATCCTTATTAAGGACCGAGCCCGAAGAAAAACAGGCAAAAAAGATACCCCCCAAGATGAAAACAAATTGTAAATTTATGGGAAGAGAAAAAATATGGTCTGTATTTTGACCTTTAATGGGCATAAGAGTTTCTCCTTTTTTAAGATTATGAAGAATTGCGCAAGGTCAAATAACTTGATCTACTTTTGAGAGTGGTGAGTAAAGACTTTTTAAATTGTCGTATTTGTGATTTTGAATGGCACCGAAAGGACGGGGAACAGTGTCCTGTTTGCGCTACGAAGACAAACGAAGAGGAAGTGTCGGAATACCAAGCGGGGGGGCTTTTCGGTACTGGGGAAAAGGCTGGGCGAGTCTCTTTATACTACCAGGCAATTGGGCTACTTGCCCTCGTTTATTTCCTGTACTTTATCTTTGGAAATTAAAGCCTGGGCTAAGAAAAAAATCAGTTCGCTTAGTTATTCTCTGGCGGTGATTGTTTTTTAGACTTTGGGAGGAATGGATCAACGAATGCTTGTTCGAAGTTATAACCACCTTCAAAATCTTCAAGGGAATCGTTCTCGGTACGTCCCAAAATACCGTGTTCTACAAGATTAAAAACGATTTCACCAAAATCTCGGCATTTCCGTACATTCCAATGATCCATCAAGGTCAAAGTCATTGGTCCAAACCGATCGAGAGCATACTCACGAATGCCTTCAAGTAGTTCATTTCCCGAAACATGACCGCCTTTGCCTTGGCTGTTTTTCTCCATGGACTTAAGTGTGTGATCAAGCGCTTCCCGGATAAAATAATAAGCCCCTTTTCCAAATCGGTTATCTTGGTCATGAATTTCTCGAATTACATCTGGAAAGTTTTTGTCGCTCATCTAATCGATATAAGTTAAATAATAAACCTTTCCATAAGCTTAAATCCACTTCCCAAGCAAACTCAATTTATGAAAATCTCTTACTCTGTGGCGAAAGACCGTGCCTCACCTCATTGCATTTCTTGGACTTATCGAAAGAAAAGACACCGTAAATATTTCCGTACCCGTATTGATGCGTTTAGCTTTAGGAATCAAAAAGAATTGGAACTCGGAGTAAAAGACCGAGAAGCTATAGAGAATGAAGTAATTTTTATGGTTCTATCGGAAATAAAAGACAAATTACTAGGATTAGATGAAAGAATTTCAAAGATGGAGGAGTCTCTTATCGACCAGCAGGAATCAATGCGGGAAATCCGTAAGCCGCCTGCACCCAAAATCCTTAAAATCACAGAGGCTGCTAAAGTTTTACGAATTTCCAGAAGAAAACTTTACTACCTACTCGATAAAAAAGTCTTCAAGAAATACAAACTTCCCCACACGCGGACGACTTTTATCAAATTGGACGAAGTGGAAAAGGCTCTGGGTTCTTCAAATATTGAAGATTTGCTGAATTGAGGATTTACTTTCCCCATTAGCTTAACAATTTTTCTTTGCTAGCAAGCTGAACTTGTGGCAAAAAACGAATACATTCTTTAACTACTATTTAATCTATGAGTAAAAAATTCCCAGGAGGAGTGGCAACTGGAGACGCTGTTCAAGCGATCTTTGATGATGCCAAAGAAAATGAATACGCCTTGCCCGCAGTCAATGTGGTCAACAGCCACACGGTAAATGCCGTTTTGGAAACTGCGGCCGCGGTAAATTCGCCGGTTATGGTTCAGTTCTCCAATGGTGGCGGGCAGTTCTTTGCCGGTAAAAGCCTCGACAATGAGGGACAAAAAGCAGCCGTCTTAGGTTCTGTCTCTGGTGCTATGCATGTACACGCTATGGCTGAAGCCTACGATGTGCCTGTCATTTTGCATACGGATCATGCGGCTAGAAAATTACTTCCATGGATAGATGGTTTGCTCGATGCCAGTGAAAGGTTTCATCAAAAAGAAGGAAAGTCCCTTTACAGTTCTCACATGCTCGATCTTTCAGAAGAACCGATTGATGATAACCTTGGAACCTGCAAGGAGTATTTCGAACGGATGAACCAAATGGATATGACCATTGAGATTGAACTCGGAGTAACCGGAGGAGAGGAGGATGGAGTGGATAACACAGAGATTGATAGTGCTCGTCTTTACACGCAGCCTGAAGAAGTTAACCAAGCCTATGAAATTCTTTCCGCAGTTAGTAGTCGTTTCACTGTGGCTGCCGCTTTTGGAAATGTGCACGGTGTTTACAAGCCAGGAAATGTTGAATTAACACCTGTTATCCTAAAAAACTCTCAAGAATTCGTGAAGGAAAAACACGGCTTGTCGGGTAAGCCGATCGACTTTGTTTTTCATGGTGGTTCCGGTTCTTCACGTGAACAAATTCGCGAAGCAATTGGTTATGGAGTCATAAAAATGAATTTGGATACAGATATGCAGTGGGCATTCTGGGATGGTGTTCATGGATACTACAATAAAAATAAGGATTACTTGCAGGCTCAATTGGGTAATCCCGAAGGAGATGAAAAGCCTAACAAGAAATTTTACGATCCGCGGGCTTGGTTGCGTGCCGGGGAGGTTACTTTTGTCGAACGCCTTAGGCGTTCTTTTGAAGACCTTAATTGTATTAACCGCAATTAATTGATCTTTGTTGTATTAAAAATGAAGCCCCTCCGTTGTTGAGGGGCTTTTTTGTTTATCGATGAAGTGTTTAATCAGTACAGATAAGCATTTTATGCTTTGCCATGACCCCATTTAACCATAAAAAAGGATTTATGAGCGACACTAATGAACCCAACCTTCCTAAGCGCGTGGTACGCACCATTACTTTAACCGAGGACGACCTCAACATGCTTGACGAGATCGAAAGAGTACTTTCCAAAACTGGGCAACGCGTGAAGACAGACTCGAAACTAATACGAGCGGCCATCAATGTGGCTTCTAGGGTACTACATGGTAAAACTTATGATGTGAATGAAATTGCAGAAAAAGTGGTTCGTGAGGATGGAAGGTCCCTCAGTAAATTAATTGCCAAGAAAAAGCCTTAGGTTCTTCTGGTTTTAGAGCCAAATCTTGTCAATTATAGCTTGGGCGGATGTAGCTGGAGTTTGGATCATATTTTGGTTATTTAATAATTTTACTTCCTCACTTTTTTTAAGGAAAATTAGTCGGTAGGGCTTTTTTTGCATCGATAAGGTAACTTCTTGGATAATCGATTCTGGTGCAGTAAATGTTAGTGTACCCACAGTAGCTTCAGTAATGGCACACAGAGCATGGCCAATGCCATCAGGTGTTTGTTGGGCAAGTTTGGGATAAGCACCTAATGCCTCGCTGTATTCTTGATTCCACTTTTTACGATTTTCCCCCAGTATCCCGAGAAGGTGAAAGCAACGCATGATAGATGAGTTGCCAGAGGGCGTGGCATGGTCATACCAAGGTTTTTTCGAAACCGGACCACTATCTTTCATCTGCGTTGCAGTAGTGTAAAATCCGGCCAAAGCTGGATCTTTAAATTTTTCGACCGCAAAACTTATTAAGGTTTCGGCTTTTTCAATCCAAATCTCGTTGCCACCCAGCCCGAATCCTTCACAAACAGAAGCAAAGTTCAAAACGGCTTCAGCCCAGAGGGTATAATCCTCTAAGCAGGCCCATGAACTTTTTTTGTTATTTGGATACAACAACGAAGAAACGGAACCGTCAGGTTGAGAAAAGGAATTTTCCATCCAATTGAGTAAATCTTCCGCCTTTCTTATGCAAATTTGATCACCCAAAGCAACACCGGCATCCAAGTAGGCCCGGGCAAGCAGAGCATGCTGGAAGCAGGAACGTTTTTCATCACGTTTAGGACTGGTTAGCTTTTTCCGGTCCATGCGTAACTCGTTAAAAATCTCCTCTTGTCTTTCAAAAGATAACAACTCTTTATCGACTAACCTGGGTAAGAATAGGGGGTCTGGAGATTTGGCGAATGTTCCCCATAACTCTTCAAGTTGTTTTCCTTGAGCCTTGCCCAAGGCTTCATAAAGTTCACTTTCAGTCCAAAGGTAGTGAGCTCCTTCCATTTCATTGGTTTCCGCAGAAAGAGAACTAGCGTACCCTTTATCTGGGGATCCCATTTCCCGCTCAATCCAATCCAAAGTTTTCAAAATTATTTTTTGATCTCTAGGGTTCTGAAATTTTCTTAATGAACGGGAATAGGTCGAAACAAGTAAAGCATTGTCCGATAACATTTTTTCAAAATGTGGTGATTTCCACTCCCGGTCCAAGCAGTAGCGAAAGAAACCTCCGTTTACATGATCAAATAAAGCTCCGTTAGCCATAGCTCCCAGAGTGTGCTTGATGCACGAATCTAGTTTCTTGGAAAATCCGGTATTCTGACGGACTGTCTGTGCCTCTCCCAAAGAAAAAAGAAAATCAACCTTCATGGGGGAAGGGAACTTTGGGGCGGGAGTAAATCCTCCCCATTCATCGTCATGGGATTGGCAGAGGCTTTCTCCTGCCTGAATCAGAATATCAGCTTTCCACTCCCGCGGGTCTGATAGAAATGAATTGTTGGTGTGGAGGAGATTTTCCAATGCGTTTTTTCCATTTTCCTCTAATTCATGACGACCTTTACGGAAATGTTCGGCAATTCGCATGAGCACCTGTGGCCAAGGGGCAATCCCCTGACCATTATCTTCCTTGGGGAAATAAGTTCCACACCAAAATGGAGCTCCGTCTGGCAGGCAAAATGCGTGCAGGGGCCAGCCTGCTGACTGATTGAACATCCGAGCAGCTTCCATATAAAAAAGATCCAAATCAGGTCGTTCTTCCCGATCAACTTTTATGCATACAAAATGTCGATTCATGATCGATGCAACATAGGAGTCTTCATAATTCTCCCGGGACATTTGACGGCACCAATGACAGGACGAATAACCGATGGAAACAATAACTGGTTTGTCGGTTTGTTTGGCCAGTTGAAAGGCAGTTTTTCCCCAGGGTTGCCAGTCTACGGGTTGTTCTGACAATTCCTGTAGGTAAGGGCTCGATTGATTGTTAAGTAAGTTGGGCATCAGAAAAAAATGGGACAATTTCTTATGACAAAGAAATCAAAGCTTCCCAAGCATCAATACTTGGAAGTTTTTTCCCATTGTCGATTGGGAGGTTCAAGCTTACGTAAGAAGGGTGCCTGAAATTCGTATTCTATCTGACCAAGTAGCCAACCAAATAGCGGCGGGTGAAGTTGTCGAGCGTCCGGTAGCTGTGCTCAAAGAACTGGTTGAAAATAGTTTGGATGCAGGTGCCCAAAAGATCGAGATCGAGTTTCGCAACGGTGGGAAGTCTTATTTGCGGGTCGAGGATGACGGTATGGGAATGAACCCCGATCAAGCACTTCTTGCCTTGGAACGGCATGCCACCAGTAAGATTCGAAAGGCGAGTGATTTGAACAAAGTGGGAACCTTTGGTTTTCGTGGTGAAGCCTTGCCATCAATTGCCAGTGTTAGTCGTTTTGTTATACGCACCCGTCCAGTCTCTTCTAATGAGGGCACGGAAATTTTTATCAACGGTGGAAAAATGATACATTGTAAGGATTGTGGAATGCCCCCTGGTACGCGGGTCGAAGTTTCTCACCTGTTTAACTCTGTTCCCGGTCGGAGAAAGTTTTTAAAAACCGAAGTTACAGAAGCAACGCACCTCATACATATGGCAAAGCTCTATGCTTTGGCTCATCCTTCTGTTACCTTTACCCTCATTGAAGGCGGGCGTACTGTTTTTCGTTCCCCTGCTTGCGATAGTCCTGCCGATCGTGTTCGCGAAATTTTTGGTCGTGGATTGGCGGAGTCCTTAACTCCGATGGATGCTCAAGAGAATGATCTACGGTTGTCCGGCCTTTTGGGTAAACCTGGACAAAGCCGTTCCACCCGCAAGGAAATGATATTTTTCGTAAATCGAAGGCCTGTGGATAGTCGAACTATATCCTATGCGGTGATTGAAGCTTTTCATACTTTTGTACCCAAGGGCAGGTTTCCTCCAGCCATCCTTTTTTTGGAGATTGATCCAGCAGTTGTCGATGTAAATGTCCATCCCTCCAAGCGAGAAATCCGTTTTCGAGACGATCCCAAAGTGAGATCCTTTATTCTTAACAGTGTACTGGCTCACAACCGAGCCATGGCATCTCCGTCCTCAGAATTTAAACCCGCATTGCCTGTTGTTGAATACGAGGAAGAAAACGGCCGGCAAGTCCCTAAGATCGACTCCCAGGCCTTAGCGCTATTTGGTCAGAGCAAAATAATCGAGGAAAGCCAGCCAAAATCTAACAGCTTACAGGAAACTCCATGTCCTAAAGAAGAAACGATAAAAGATGATCAGCCTGATTTAAGTGATGGGGACAATAAGAAAATTCTTCCATCACCTTCGTCTGCTGAAATTATTCCCCGAACCATGGTGGGTAATCGAAGAGATCCTGGTGCAGAATGGAGGTTTTTGGATTGTCCGCATGGAGACTTAGCTGTGTTTTCCACTCTTCAGGGAGTGGTTGCTCTTCACGTACGAGCGGCCTATGAGCGTGTACGTTTCGAACAATTGGAGGACAGTCTTCGTGATCATTCAAGTGTGGCATCGCAATCTCTTTTGCTACCTGAACCCCTTGAGTTTGATGGAATTGACCGTGCCAGCTTAGAAGTTAGTCTAGTTAAGTTGCGTGAGTTAGGATTTGTGCTCGAGGAGTTTGGCCGTAATTTCTATCGACTCGAAGGTTGCCCGCATTGGATCGATCCGGAATATGCGGTTCGTTACCTCCATGACTTTCTTGAAATTGCTCGAGAAAACGGGGGTGCTATTCAAGTCGAATCATTTGTTCGGCAAGCCCTTGAGCGTCAGGTTAATTATAGAGACGAAACAAAGGATGATTTTTCGGACGATGAAATAATGGATTTGGCGAACCGTCTTTTGAGTTGTAGAAACCCGTATGTATGTCCACAGGGACGACCGATTTACTTTGAAATTCCTACCCGGGATTTTGAGAATCGTTTTAAGCGAAAACTTTAAATCTTATCCATTCATTCATCAAACCATGTGCAAATCATATGAAAATAAAATCCATCCTTCATTCTTCTCTTTTCCTTCTCTTTCTTTTTTCGAGTTTTTCTTGTTCGCAGAGCGAAATTGGTCGGAATGCATCCGAGAAATTAAAAAGTGGTACCAATTATATTTCGGAGAAAAGCAGGCAAGCTTATCAATCGAGCAAGCAAGCCCTTGGTCTTAAGGAAATAGAACCACCCAAATCCTCCAAGCCCATGACAGTATCCAAAAGAGTATTTGGAATATTGCCCGATGGTACCAAGGTCCATGAATTTCGCATGATAAACGAGAATGGGATGGAAGTGAGTGTTCTTGAATATGGAGCTGCCATTCGCGATCTTATTGTAAAGGACAGGGGCGGAAAAAAAGCGAATGTTTCCCTGGGTTTTCCAAACCTTGAGGTTTACCTTGAGAAAAGCCCATATTTCGGATGTATCGCTGGTCGCTATGCTAATCGAATCGCTGGGGGGAAATTCACTTTGGATGGTGAAGTTTACCAGTTAGCCACCAATAATGGGCCTAACCATCTTCACGGGGGAGATAAGGGTTTTGATAAACGTGTATGGGTGGGCAAGCCTCTTGAGAGTGGTCTTGGTGTAAGCCTTTCTTATCGCAGTCCAGATGGAGAAGAGGGATACCCGGGATCACTTGCCACTACTGTGATTTATTCTTTATCAGAGGATGATAAATTAAGTGTAGAGATCGAGGCGGTTACTGATAAAGCCACCGTGATAAACCTGACCAATCATACATACTTCAACCTTGCGGGGGAGGGCGACCCAACCATTCTGGATCACCTTTTGACCTTGCCTGGTAGTTCCATTGTAGCCACGGATTCCACGAATATCCCCACTTCTTTTCAACATGTTGGTGGCACCCCTTTTGATTTTAGGTATCCCACACTGATCGGTGCACGAATCGAGGGAGACCATACACAACTAATTGTTGGAAAAGGATACGACCACACTTGGGTGGTTCCTCCAGCCGAGGAGAACTTGGCTCATGCGGCAACTCTGAAAGATCCCTCAAGCGGGAGAGTGCTCAAATTGTATACCGATCAACCAGGAGTCCAGTTTTACAGCGGTAACTACCTGGACGGAACTTTGACTGGTTCTGGGGGGCAGCCTTATCCCTTGCGCTCGGGGTTGTGTCTTGAGCCCCAGTTTTATCCAGATAGCCCGAATCATCAGGGTGAATCGGGTTGGCAATCCTGTGTGCTTCGTCCAGGCGAAACTTACCGTCATCTATCCGTTTACGAATTCTCGACCGAATAAAGCTAGTTTTTCCCGATTACAGGGAAAAAGAATCGTATTTTTATTTGAAAAAGATTACTTTGGCACACTTCGTGCCAATCTCTTTATGTCCCTTTTTTATTCATGACTAAATTAAAAGAAGCTTCTTCCGAATCGACCTCCTCAAACTCTGAGCACTCATTGGTTGAGGAATTAAAAGATTCCATTCTTCAACAACTCAAACTCAACCTTGCCCGCAGCAAGGATGCAGCATCTTCTCAGGAAGTATGGGCAGCAGTGTGCCTTGCAGTCAGGGAGAGGATAATGGAACAATATATTCAGACCCAAAAAGCTCACTTGGATGCAGATTCCCGGCGTATTCACTACCTGAGTTTGGAATACTTGATGGGACGTTTGTTAAATGCGAATCTTTGCAATTTAGGCATTAGGGAATCCCTCGATCAGGCTTTAAACGAATTGGGCTTTGAATTGCCTGAACTTTGTGAGGAGGAACATGATATGGGGTTGGGGAATGGAGGCTTGGGTCGTTTAGCCGCTTGTTTTCTTGATTCCATGGCAACGATGGACCTTCCTGCCATCGGATACGGTATTCATTACCAGTATGGATTGTTTAAACAAGAGTTTGAAGACGGGCGGCAAATAGAAAAACCGGATGATTGGCGTCGTTTTGGAAACCCCTGGGAAATTGCCCGTCCCCAATTTATTCAAAAAGTAAAGCTCTACGGCCATGTGGAGCACGACTATGATGACCGTGGGAATTATCGACCCCGGTGGGTTGGTGCACGCGTAGTGGACGGCTTGCCATTTGATGTTGCCATCGTCGGATACGGGGCAAAAACAGTAAATTTTTTAAGGCTTTGGGAATCTAAGGCATCTGAAGAATTTGACTTGGATATCTTTAATCAGGGTGGATATGTAGAGGCTGTTCGTGAAAAAGCAACGGTCGAAACGATATCCAAAGTCCTCTACCCGAATGACGAAACCGAGAGTGGCAAAGAGCTTCGCTTGGTTCAGCAATATTTTTTCGTTTCCTGCTCATTGCGGGATATGATTGCAAGGTATCAAAGGAGTCATCAGGGCTGGGAGTCATTTACTGAAAAGGTGGTTGTACAACTTAACGACACCCACCCCGCGGTTGCTATACTTGAACTTCTTAGGATTTTAGTGGACGAGGAAGAAATGCAATGGGAGCAGGCTTGGGATATCGTTCGGCGAACTTTTGCTTACACCAATCATACCTTACTCCCAGAGGCTTTGGAAACTTGGAGTGAGGGCTTGTTTGCCAAAGTTTTGCCAAGGCATTACGACTTGGTTTTGGAGGTAAATCGACGCTTTCTGGATCAGGAAATTGAAAAAATTGCACCGGGAGACGCTGGTCGAAAGCACCGTATGGCCATCGTTGCCGACGGACAGATCCGTATGGCTCATTTATCAGTAGTGGGCAGCCATTCAGTCAATGGAGTTGCTGCCTTGCATACTAAATTATTAAAGGAGAGATTGCTTCGCGAATTTGCCGAGTTGTATCCCGATCGTTTCAATAACAAGACGAACGGAATTACTCCCCGGCGCTGGTTGATCGGGTGCAATCCAGAACTTGCTGATCTTGTCAACTCTACCATTGGTTCGGAATGGATAACTGATGCCTCTTTACTTCGAGGCTTAGAGAAACAAGCTGAGGTTGCCTCTTTCCGTGAAGATTTTCGAGCGATTAAAAATCGAAACAAACAAACACTCGCTCATACCGTCGGGCAAAGGTTTGGCTTGGAGATTAACCCGGATGCCCTCTTTGATGTTCAAATCAAAAGATTGCACGAATATAAAAGACAGCATCTCAATCTTTTGCACATCCTTACTCTTTACCGTAGGCTTTTACAAAATCCGGATTTGGAAATTCCCCCACGCGTTTTCATTTTTGGCGCCAAAGCGGCACCAGGATATCATATGGCCAAGGTTATTATCCATGCAATCAACCTGGTTGCCCAAAAAATTAATACCGATCCTAGAATAAAAGACATGCTCAAGGTCTTCTTTTGGCCAAATTATGGAGTTTCCGCCGCGGAATGCATCATACCTGCCAGCGATTTATCCGAGCAAATTTCTACTGCCGGTAAAGAGGCTTCAGGAACTGGAAATATGAAATTTGCCTTGAACGGTGCACTTACTGTCGGAACCCTCGATGGTGCCAATGTCGAAATCCTCGAAGAAGTGGGAGAAGAAAATATTTTTATTTTTGGCCAATCAGTCGAAGGCGTTGAGAAATTGCGCCACGAGGGATATGATCCATTTTCTTATTACGAAAGTGATAGCGAATTAAAAGCCGTTCTGGATTGGTTGTCCTCCGATTTTTTCTGCCCAGGTAAGGGGGGCTTGATCGCTGATTTGAGTAAGGGATTGTTAGACTGGGGAGATCCGTATCTTGTACTTGCAGATTACCGTGCTTACATCGACGCTCAGGATAGAGCGGGTAAAACCTACTTGGATCAGGAAAAGTGGTCCGCTATGGCAATTCGTAATGTTGCCGGTTCCGGAAAGTTTTCTTCTGATCGAACCATTGGAGAATATGCCCGGGATGTTTGGAAATTAGACCCTGTCAAGGTATCTTGATTCGATGCCTCTGGTTTACTCTTGCACTTATTTTTGGTGCAGGGGGAGTTCTCTTAGGTGGAAAACTAGAGCAAACAGTTTTA
>Ga0209199_1004306_pt1 | contig 13169 bp, 11 predicted proteins | sample COGITO_mtgs_1105_7_FD_184805 | JGI IMG/M metagenome (GOLD analysis project Ga0209199, IMG submission 184805) | Pelagic marine microbial communities from North Sea - COGITO_mtgs_110523 (SPAdes) (version 2) | ecosystem: Environmental > Aquatic > Marine > Epipelagic ...
AAATCATGAACTAAATTCATTTCTTGAGCGATGATCCCTCCAAAAGATACGCCCACCAAAACGGCATTCGTATGTGTAACTTTAGAACAAAAACGCAGTGCATACTCTGAAATAGTCTCCTCCTCGAAAGGTATCATCCACTCTAGAAGATGAATTTCAAACCGATCAGAGTCCAATTGAATATTTTTAAAAATACTAGGGTTTGCTGCTAGCCCTGGTAAAAAATAGACGGGTATTATATTTTCATTTTGTTGCACTAAGCGAATATATTAACTGGTTAGATTTTTTTTTGTAAATTTGCATTCTAGTATTACCTTAAACCTTCTGAAAAACACGTTATTATGGTTGACGCTTCTAATTTAATAGACAATGCTTTTTTACGCCAATACGAATTAAAAGTTGGTGGGGAGATGGCAACCCTAGAATATTCTCAACAAGAACGAAAAATTTTCTTAACAAAGCTAAATATTCCTGAAGTTTTAAATTCGGATGTATTTCTTGAAGATTTTTTAAAGATGATTTTAGAGAATATTATTGAAAAAAACATCAGTGTGGTCCCTACCAGCCCTCCAGTAGCAAAATTTATACGTGGAAACCGTCGTTACAAAAAAATGCTACCCGTAGGAATTCGTATCTAATTATTTACAAACGCCTGTTCAAATTCAAACCTTACCAATCCATCTGAATCAATTTCAGATAACGTAATATCGCGCAACGTATTTACAAGCTCTGGATTCCATGGTGCTTTTACTTTGACATAGTTTTCTGTAAACCCGTGAATATATCCTTCTTTATTTTCGCCTTCAAATAGCACCATTCGCTTGCTACCTATCTGACTTTCATAAAAAGCCCGTCGTTTTTTGGCAGACAAGCCTCTGAGCATTTTACTACGTTTAGAACGCACCGATTTTGGTACAACATCTGGAAGCGTGGCAGCATGTGTATTTGGGCGTTCGGAATACGTAAATACATGAAGGTATGAAATATCTAAAGCGTTTAAAAAGTTGTAGGTCTCTAAAAATAGATCGTCTGTTTCTCCCGGAAATCCAACAATCACATCCACTCCTATACAAGCATATGGCATCACACGTTTGATATGTGCAACACGATCTTGATAGAGTTCTTTCATATAACGTCTTCGCATCGCTTTGAGCATCACATTACTTCCACTCTGTAAAGGGACGTGAAAGTGCGGCACAAAAGAATTACTTTGTGCTACAAAATCAATGGTTTCATCTTTTAATAAATTAGGTTCAATAGATGAAATTCGCAAGCGATGAATGCCCTTAATGACATCCAAAGCCTGAACCAATTCAAAAAATGTATGCTCGTGCTTTTTATTTCCAAATTCGCCTTTACCGTAATCTCCAATATTGACACCCGTTAAAACAATTTCCTTAATCCCTTGATCTGCTATTTTTTTGGCATTGTCCAATACATTTTGAAGCGTATCCGATCTAGAAATCCCACGCGCCAACGGAATGGTGCAATACGTACATTTATAATCACAACCATCTTGAACTTTCAAAAAAGCCCGCGTCCGATCGCCAATAGAATAACTACTCACATAAAAATCGGCGTCTTCAATATCACACGAATGAATTGCACCCGTTTCATTTTTGGTGAGTTCGTTTAAATAGTCGGTTATTTTAAATTTTTCCGTCGCACCTAATACCAAATCAACGCCATTGACTGCCGCTAATTCTTCAGGTTGTAATTGTGCATAGCAACCCACGGCTACGATAAATGCTTCTGGATTTGAACGCTGTGTTTGCTTGACAATGGTTTTAAAACGTTTGTCCGCATTCTCGGTAACAGAGCAGGTATTGATGACATAAATATCTGCAAATTCAGAAAACTCAACACGGTCAAAACCTTCATCTTGAAAATTCCGTGCAATAGTTGCCGTTTCTGAAAAATTTAATTTACACCCTAAAGTATAAAAAGCGACTTTTTTTCTATCAATCATTCTTGTACTTTTACCAAGTGGACAAATTTACAATTAACATCTATAATGACAAAGCAAGCTTCTAATTACTTCTGGCTAAGAATCGGAAGCATACTTTTTTTAAGCATCCTATTTGCAGGGTGCAATACAACTGATGTTGATGCTAAAATCAAACAGGTTTTCAGGTACAACGAACATAAAAACATCGGCTCTTTAGACCCTGCTTTTGCAAAAGACAACGCGGATATTTCGGCCATCAATCAATTGTTTAATGGCTTGGTTCAAATGGATTCTTTAATGAATGTTGTGCCTGCCATTGCAAGTTCGTGGGAGATTTCGGAAAACGCAAAAGTGTACACTTTCGATCTTAGAACTGATGTCTATTTTCATACACATGCCTTGTTTGGAACGGCTCAAACACGCACCGTAACTGCCAAAGATTTTGTATATAGTTTTGATCGCCTAAGAGACCCAAAATTAGCCGCACCGGGTGGATGGGTACTTCAGAATGTAGAGACTTACAAAGCATTAAACGCTCACCGTTTTCAGATCACATTAAAATCGCCTTTCCCTGCCTTTTTAGGACTGTTAACCATGAAGTATTGCAGTGTAGTGCCTAAAGAAATTGTGGAGCATTATGGGGCTGATTTTAGATCAAATCCCATTGGAACAGGGCCTTATAAGTTTAAGCGATGGGAAGAAAATATAAAATTAATTTTTAGGAAAAATTACCGCTATTTTGAAACCAATAAAGCAGGTGAAAAACTACCTTATTTAGAAGCGGTGTCTATTACGTTTTTGGCAGATAAACAAAGTGAGTTCTTGCAATTTATTCAAGGAAATATCGATTATATTACGGGCTTAGATGCTTCTTATAAAGATGATATTCTACGAGCCGATGGCGTCTTAAAATCGAGCTATGCTACAAGTATAAAAATGCTCCGAGGGCCCTACTTAAATACTGAATATTTAGGGTTTTATATGGACTCAGAAGTTCCTGCATACCAAAGTAAATTCATTCGACAAGCATTAAATTACGGTTTTGATCGCACCAAAATGATGAAATACCTTAGAAACGGAATAGGGATTCCTGCAGTGGGCGGTTTTATTCCAAAAGGACTTCCAGGCCATAATGAAAACGTTGGCTATGATTATCAACCCGAAAAAGCAAGACAGCTTTTAGAAGCCTATCGGAACGAATATGGAAGTCTACAACCCGAGATCACATTGACGACGACTGCTAATTATTTGAGTTTTAGTGAATTTATTCAACGTGAACTACAATCGGTCGGGTTAAAAATTAACATTGAAGTCATGCCACCATCGTCCTTAAAATCTGCAAAATCAAATGGGAAAGTAGATTTATTTAGAGCGAGTTGGGTCGCCGATTATCCAGATGCTCAAAATTATTTATCCTTATTTTACAGTAGTAATTTTGCGCCCAATGGTCCTAACTACACTCACTTTAAAGACACACAATTTGACACATGGTATGAGCAAACACTACTAGAAACAGATCAAACGAAGCGCGTCAATCTCTATCAAAAAATGGATTCGCTAGTGATCAAAAAAGCTCCTGTTGTGGTCTTGTTTTATGATGAAGTCGTTCGGTTTACGTCCATAGATGTGATAGGACTCGGAATCAACCCTACTAATCTATTAGATCTAAAAAATACTCGAAAAAATTAATCAGTTCTGTAGGTTGAAGATAATTCAAATACATGTTCTAGAATAGCGGATTCTTGTACAGAGAATTCCAATCCACGACGTTTCATTACTTCAGTAGCGACTTCAAAAGCTTTGGGCGTTAGATAGGTTGTAAAGCCTTTAGCCCCGCCCCAGCTGAAACTTGGAATGAAATTACGAGGAAAACCACTGCCAAAAATATTAGCACTTACCCCAACAACGGTTCCTGTATTAAACATTGTGTTTATACCACATTTACTATGATCACCCATCATCAACCCACAAAACTGAAGTCCAGTTTTAGCAAAATTATCAGTTTCATAACTCCACAATCGTACCTCAGCATAGTTGTTTTTCAGGTTAGAATTATTAGTGTCTGCTCCTAAATTACACCACTCACCTATGACAGAGTTTCCTAAAAAACCATCATGTCCTTTATTTGAATACCCAAAGAATACCGCGTTATTTACCTCTCCCCCAACTTTGGAATGCGGCCCAACCGTAGTAGGTCCATAAATTTTAGTACCCATTTTAAGAGTTGATCCTTCACAAAGTGCAAAAGGACCTCTGACCATACTGCCTTCCATAATTTCGGAATTTTTCCCAATATATATCGGACCATCTGTAGCGTTAAGCACACAAAAAGGCAATTTTGCGCCTTCCTCAATAAATATTTTTTCTGGATTAAAAGCCACTGTTTGTTCTGGAATCGGTTCGGAGGTTCTGTCGGCTGTTAATAGATTGAAATCTGCTTTTAAAGCGTCACCATTTTTTGAGAAAATATCCCAAGTGGTTTCAACTTTCAAAGAGGCTCCTTTCATTTGAACCGCTTCAAGAATATCAAGATCAATTTCTTGATCTTCTAAACTGTAAAACGCGACCATTGTGTCGCCATCAAAAACAGCTTGATTTTCTTTTAAATTTTTAATTTGATGGACTAAAACTTCGTTTGGTGTGTAGGAAGCATTGATCATGACATTCTGCTCCATTTCAACCATTGGATATTTATCTGAAAGATAATCTTCCGTTACCGTAGTGGTGGTTGCCCCTAAAAATATTTCCCATTTTTCACGTATCGTCAAAATTCCAATACGGATATCGGCTACAGGACGCGTATAGGTAAATGGCAATAAAGCATCTCTATTTGCACCGTCAAAAAGTATATAATTCATACGAAAGCTTTGTGTAAAAATAAGAAAAGCCTTTCAATAGTAGAAAGGCTTTTTTAGTATAATTAAAAGAAATGTGATTATTTCTTGAATTTCGCGTATTTAGTTTTGAACTTATCGATACGTCCTGCTGTATCTACTAATTTAGATTTACCAGTGTAATAAGGGTGAGATGTTCTAGATATTTCCATTTTTATTAATGGATATTCTACTCCGTCCACTTCTAAAGTTTCACTTGTATCTGCAGTTGACTTTGTTAAAAATACATCTTCATTTGACATATCTTTAAATGCTACTACTCTGTAATTATCTGGGTGTATATCTTTTTTCATCACGTAAACTATTAAATTCGATTTTTCGAGTTGCAAATTTATATATTTTTTACAAAACTACAACGGTTTATCAATTTTATTTTTTTAATTAAAAATGTAACTTATCTTTGAAGCCTGAGTCTTATAAATGTAACTAAACTTAAATCAACAAAAATTATGGAACCAACAACAAAATCATCTGCCATTAACAATGGTCTTTACCTAGGAGCTATTTTATCACTAGCCTCCGTATTAGTTTATGCTATCAATCTTGATCTATTCACAGAATGGTGGCTTGGAATTATTTTATTTATTTTAGTCGTAACCTACGGAGCTGTTTCTGCTATAAAATCTAGGAATATCTTAGGTGGATTTATTAGCTTCAAACAAGCGTTTACTTCTTATTTTATTACTATAGCAATTGGAACTCTTATTGCTACGGTTGTAGGAATTGCCATTTTTACGTATATCGATCCTGAAGCAGCTACTTATTTGAATGAGCAGATATTACTTTTAAGTAAACAAACCATGGAACGTTTTGGAATGCCGCAAGAAGCAATGCAAGCCGCCTTGGAAGAAGCTGCTACAAAAGATAATTTTTCATTAGGAATGCAAAGCCAAGCGTTTGTTTTTAGATTGGCATTTTATGCGCTTATTGGACTCATCGTCGCATTAATCGTTAAGAAAACTGACGATAAAGAGGCTTAATTTCTTTACTTTTGACTTTCAAAAGTTAATAGAATGGATATATCAGTAGTTATACCACTACTAAATGAACAAGATTCTTTAGAAGAACTCCATGATTGGATTGCATCTGTGATGCAGTCCAATCATTTGTCTTATGAAATACTTTTTATAGACGATGGTAGCTCCGACAGTTCTTGGGAGGTTATTCAGAAAATTTGCAGCAAAAACACATCGGTTTTAGGACTTAAATTTTCTAAAAATTTTGGGAAGTCTCAAGCCTTGCACGCAGGGTTTGCAAAAGCTAAAGGATCTGTTGTTATCACTATGGATGCAGACTTACAAGACAGTCCAGATGAAATTCCAGAACTCTTTCAACTTATAAAAAACCAAGACCATGACATCGTTTGTGGTTGGAAAAAGAAACGCTATGATTCTTTTTTTGCTAAAAACCTACCTTCAAAATTATTTAATTGGGCAGCTAGAAAAATATCTGGGCTCTCCCTTCACGATTTTAACTGTGGTCTAAAAGCCTATCGTAACGAGGTTGTGAAAATAATTGATGTCTATGGCGAAATGCACCGCTATATCCCCGTATTGGCGGTCAATGCTGGCTTCAGTAACATTGTAGAAAAAGTGGTCATTCATCAAGCAAGAAAATATGGAAAAACAAAATTTGGTATGGAACGATTTATAAATGGATTTTTAGATTTGATAACCATTTGGTTTATCTCCAAGTTTGGAAGACGCCCTATGCACTTTTTTGGACTCTTGGGGGTGATTATGTTTGTTATTGGATTGAGCTTTGCAACCTATCTAGGAATTGATAAACTGTTCTTGAATCCTTCAGGACGCTTGATCGCCAACAGACCCGAATTTTTTATTGCCCTGACGACCATGGTCATTGGAACACAGTTTTTTGTTGCAGGGTTTTTAGGCGAGATTGTCCTCCAATCCAGACAAAACAAAGGACGATACCATATTTCTGATACCACAGATGCATAAAATAGTTCCTTAATAAAGACCTTAAAACAATTCATAAATGTTCACAAATATTTACATTTGCAAAAATATTTTTTTTCATGTCTAAAACAGATTTACAAGTTCAAGGAAATTTAGCCACTTGGTTATCCCCTTTTTTTGATGATGCTACAAAGAAAACAATTCAACAACTTCAAGCGAGTAACCCAGAAGAACTCTACGATAGTTTCTATAAAAATTTAGAATTTGGAACTGGTGGTATGCGTGGCGTTATGGGCGTTGGCACCAACAGAATTAATAAATATACCCTCGGGAAAAACACCCAAGGACTCAGTGATTATTTACATCAAACCTATCCCAATCAACCTATCAAAGTAGTGATTGCATTTGATTGTAGACACAACAGTCAATCCTTTGCTAAGATTGTAGCCGATGTGTTTTCTGCCAATAACATCGAAGTGTTTTTGTTTGAAGACCTTCGTGCTACACCTGAATTATCATTTGCCCTAAAACATTTAGGATGTCAATGTGGAATCGTTTTAACCGCTTCTCACAATCCTCCAGAATACAATGGCTATAAAGTATATTGGGAAGATGGTGGCCAACTGGTACCTCCATTTGATGGCGAAATCATCAACCTTATAAATTCATTAGAATACACGGATATTAATTTTTCTGCTAAAGAAGACTTGATTCATTTAATCGGAAAAGACGTTGATGAAGTTTTCATAAATGCAGCCGTTAAAAACGGAAGTCTAAAAGTGAATACTCCAACATCAAGAGAAAATGTATCTGTCGTATTTACAGCCTTACACGGAACGTCCATTACAGCAGTTCCAGAAACTTTGAAGCGTGCAGGGTATACCAATGTGCACCTTGTAGAAGCACAATCCGTACCAGACGGAGATTTTCCAACAGTGAAATCGCCAAACCCTGAAGAGCCTGAAGCTTTAAAAATGGCCTTAGAATTGGCGGAAGAAGTCAATGCGGATATTGTGATTGGCACAGATCCTGACTGTGACCGTCTTGGAATAGCAGTACGCAATTTTGACAACAAAATGGTAATGCTCAACGGGAATCAAACCATGGTTATGATGACCAAATTCTTGTTGGATTTATGGAAAAATAATGGAGCCATTAACGGGAACCAATTTGTAGGATCTACTATTGTATCCTCTCCTATGCTCCCCAAACTTGTGGAGGCTTACGGCGTTGAATGCAAAATTGGACTTACAGGGTTTAAGTGGATTGCCAAGATGATAAAGGATTTTCCTGAAATGGATTTCATTGGCGGGGGCGAAGAAAGTTTCGGTTTTATGGTCGGCGATTTTGTTCGTGATAAAGATGCGGTTACTTCTACCCTATTGGCTTGTGAAATTGCAGCCTATACCAAAGCAAATGACAGTTCGTTTTTTAATGAATTGATCAATACTTATGCAGAACACGGTTTTTATAAAGAACGCTTAATTTCTATCACCAAAAAAGGAATAGAAGGCAGCCAACAAATAAACAACATCATGGAATCTGCGCGAAACAATCCTGTGGCTTCTATCAACGGTTCAAAAGTAGTGACTGTAGAAGATTTTAAACTCTCTACATGCAAAAACTTACTTTCTAACAGTGTGGAGCCGATTTCAATACCAAAAGCCGATGTGTTAATTTACACCACAGAAGATGGCAGTAAAGTAGCACTCCGCCCAAGTGGTACAGAACCTAAAATAAAGTTTTATATTAGCGTTAACACAAGCTTATCAAGCGCAACAGAATTTACCACAACTGAAAATACTTTGGATGCTAAAATTGATGCCATAATTAAAGACATGAACATCCAAAACTAAAACTTGATAACCAAGGAAAATGATTATATGGATGTACCATGTGACCGATAAAAATTAATAAAAATAAACACATGAAATTGATCTGATGAAGAAAATAATAAATCAATTATTTCCATTTATTAAAAAGTTTAAAAAGCACGTCGTTTTTAACGTCTTTTTCAATACCCTTTATGCATTGTTCAGCGCACTTGCCTTTATATCGCTAATACCCATGCTAAATGTGTTGTTTGATAAAACAGCAAAAGTGACAACTGCACCCGTTTATACTAGTATTTGGAATTTAAAAGATTATGCAGAAAATTTATTGTATTTCAAAGTAGGTGGTTATTTAGATAGCGGAAACGCGCAAATGGCATTATTCATCACTATTGTAATTGTCATCTCTACATTTTTATTAAAAAATCTGTTTGGATATCTTGCTTTACAACATGTCATGTATTTAAGAAATGGCGTCCTTACTGATTTAAGAAAAAATATATACAACAAGATTATAAGCTTACCCTTGAGCTTCTACTCAAAAAGACAAAAAGGGGATGTGATGGCCAGAGTTTTAGGAGACATCAATGAAATGCAAAATTCATTTTTTATTGTTTTAGAATTGATTGTAAGAGAGCCTTTAACCATCGTTTTTTCTTTAATTTTCATGTTTACTTTTAGCTGGAAATTAACACTATTTGTCTTGTTTTTCATCCCAATAGCAGGCATAATAATTTCAAGAATTGGGAAAACCTTAAAAAGTCAATCTTTTGAAGCCCAACAAGAGTCTGGTAAACTAATCTCGACCGTAGAAGAAACCTTAACAGGGTTAAAAATAGTTAAAAGTTACAATGCGGAATCCTTATTCAAATCCAAGTTCAACAACTTTGCCGATAAAATTCTAAAACTATCAAACAGCATAGGCGTTAAAAATAATTTAGCGGGCCCTTTAAGTGAAGTACTAGGAATCGTAACTATTGCCGTATTATTATGGTATGGAGGGAAATTAGTTTTAATTGATAAGGTTATAGAGAGTACAAGTTTCATTTCCTTTATGGGTTTAGCATACGCTATTCTTACCCCTGCAAAAGCAATAAGCAAAGCCTCTTACCGAGTTAAAAATGGAATGGCAGCTGCAGATCGTGTTTTTGAAATACTGCATCATGACAATCAAATGGTAGATATACCAAACGCCAAAGAATTAGGCTCATTTATGGAGAAAATTGACATTGATAACATCTCATTTAAATACAATGATGATTTGGTTCTAAAAAACTTTTCTATTTCAGTTCCTAAAGGAAAAACAATCGCGCTTGTGGGACAATCTGGAAGTGGGAAAAGCACTATTGCAAACCTGCTAACACGTTTTTATGATGTCAATAAAGGAAGTATCAAAATTGATGGTAATGACATCAAATCGGTAACTAAAAAATCATTGCGAAATTTAATGGGACTTGTCACTCAGGATTCCATTCTATTTAATGACACCATAAAAAACAATATTCTTATTGGAAAGCCAGATGCCACAGAAAACGAAATTTTAGAAGCCCTTAAAATAGCCAATGCGTGGGAATTTGTAAAAGACCTACCAGAGGGCATTAACACCAATGTTGGTGATGCAGGAAATAATTTTTCTGGAGGGCAAAAACAACGTTTGAGCATTGCCAGAGCTGTCTTAAAAAATCCACCTATCATGATTTTGGATGAAGCGACTTCTGCATTAGATACAGAAAGCGAACGCTTGGTACAAGTAGCACTAGAAAATATGATGAAAAACAGAACCTCTATTGTCATTGCACATAGACTTTCAACAATTCAAAGTGCAGATGAAATTATTGTAATGAATAAAGGTGAAATTACAGAACAAGGAAAACACCAGGAGTTATTAGATAAAGAAGGGATATACAAAAATCTTGTAACCATGCAGTCGTTTCAATAAAAGCTTAGCCCTTAAAAATTGGCATTTTACTGTTTACTACTTAAACGTCAGTTTAGATATTTTCCCTTTTCCAGCAGCAAAAGCCACACTGTCATTTAAAAATCGTAAGGAATAAAAACCTTCATCGCTAAGGTGTTTCCAAGTAGCACCACCATCTTGACTGTAATCAATACCCTCAAAACCTACAGCAACCAAGCCCATTGCGTTACTGTTAGGCACATATTGCACACAACTTCTATAACCGGGGTTTTGACCTTGTGCCACTACTTTCCAAGTTTCCCCACCATCCTTTGTACGAATTTTATTGGACTTTTGATTTTTAGGTTTTGTATAATCGCCACCAATGGCAAAGCCATTCAATGCGTCATAAAAATCAATCGAATACATTCCCGTCGTTTCAAAACCCTGAACAATTGGAGTCTCAAAAACGTTCCAAGTCATTCCTTTGTCCGAAGAATATAAAACACGACTCGAGCGTCCGCCAGTAGCAACCCAAGTTTGATCCCCTATAATGGCAATATTTGTGTCACTCGCAGCAAAAGCGGCTTCGCCTTGCAATGCGGGTGGCAAAAGCTCACAAGGTGTCTTTTGCCATGTCAGTCCGCCGTCTCTTGTAATTATAACACTCATACACCCATCAGTAGGATCACCAATCGCAATGCCTTCTTTTGAATTCCAAAAATGAAGGGCATCGTAAAAAACAGCAGGATGCATTTCTTTATACACCAACTTCTGATCTTTAAATAAGTACGCTGGGCTTCCTATGCTTAAAGTAAAATACGAATTTTCTACGATTGCGGAAGCCCGAAAATTAAGAGTATCGGCCGAAATCCTATCAATTGAAATTTGAGCTGTTCTCGCATCATAAGTGTAGACATCTCCAACAGAAGACACCGCCTTTAATGTATGTCTATTGAGCTCTAAAGCTCTAATGTTAAGAAGAGAATCTTCAACAATCGACTTCACTATCACTTTAGAAAAGGGATTTGAGTTTGATAAATGCTTACAACCCGTAAAAAACAGGAAGAACATTCCGATTGTGAGTGCGTATTTCATGATCGTTTTTAGTTAGAATCTATGAATTTTCAATATACATATTATCTATAATAATTCCCATTATTAAACGTAACTTTGCAGCCATAACTAATTTACTTATGCGTTTACACAGAAACTTATGTTTTGCGGTCATTGACGGACTTTTATTAATCTTTAATGAAGGAGAATATGCTGATAAAGTCATTCAAAAATTATTAAAACGTGATAAACGTTGGGGAAGTCGCGACCGTGGGTTTGTAGCTGAAACCACTTACGACATTGTACGATGGAAACGTTTGTATGCCGAAATTGCACAAATCAAAGAACCTTTTAGCAGAGACGATGCTTGGCGATTGTTTGCAGTATGGGCAACGCTTAAAGGAGTGAAATTACCAGATTGGAAATATTTTGAAGGGACACCTTCAAGAAAAATAAAAGGACGATTTGACGAACTCTCCAAAGATCGAAAATACCGTGAATCTATTCCAGATTGGATTGATGAATTAGGGGTAAAAGAATTAGGAGAAGCTAAATGGACCAAAGAAATGGCCATGCAAAACAAACAAGCCAGTGTCATTTTAAGAACCAATACCTTAAAAACATCCAAAGCAGATTTAAAATTAAAACTAGAATCTGAAGGCATTGAAACTATCGAAATTGAGGGCTATCCTTACGCCTTACAACTCAAAGAACGCTCCAATGTATTTACAACAGAAGCGTTTAAAGATGGTTGGTTTGAAGTTCAAGATGCTTCCTCGCAATTAGTGGCTGACTTTTTAGATGTAAAGCCAGGCATGAAAGTAGTGGATTGCTGTGCGGGTGCGGGTGGAAAAACTTTACATCTTTCTGCGTTGATGGAAAATAAAGGTTCCGTGGTTGCGATGGATATTTACGAAAGTAAACTGAAAAAACTAAAAGTTAGAGCCCGTCGTGATGGCGCTCATAATATTGAAATGAAAGTGATTGATTCTACAAAACCAATCAAAAAATTACATGAAAAGGCCGATCGCTTGCTAATCGATGCGCCTTGTTCTGGATTGGGTGTTTTGAGGCGAAATCCGGATTCAAAATGGAAACTCGAACCTGAATTTATAGACCGAATCCGTAAAACCCAACAAGAGGTTTTACAGCAATATTCTAAAATGGTAAAGCCTGAAGGAAAAATGGTATATGCCACCTGTTCTGTATTGCCTTCTGAAAATGAGACTCAAATTAAAACCTTTTTAAAATCTGAATCTGGTAAAGATTTTACATTCATAAAAGATAAAAAAATATTAGCGCACGAAACTGGATTTGACGGTTTTTATATGGCGTTACTAGAGAAAAAATAACCAATTACTCCATTTATTATTGTTCCGAGGTGAAGCAATTTTTACATGGCATTAAAAGAAAAAAAAAACAATTACTTTTAAATTCAAGATATTATGAAGGGATTATACATTCTGGCTGTTCTTATTTCAAGTCTTTCTTACGGACAAGTTCCAACTAATTATTATGATTCCGCAGAGGGATTAACGGGATTTGCTTTAAAAACCAAATTAAAATCAATTGTTTCTAACGGACACCAAGCTAGATCCTATGGACAGTTATACGATGGAGATG